>ENA-OPYU01000007-OPYU01000007.1-human-gut-metagenome-genome-assembly--contig:-NODE-7-length-72149-cov-5.471967_pt1 | contig 72149 bp, 71 predicted proteins | sample MGYA00242637_ERZ504482 | MGnify/ENA primary metagenome ERZ504482 (study PRJEB26092, sample SAMD00036237) | human gut metagenome | host: Homo sapiens | study: EMG produced TPA metagenomics assembly of the... | reverse complement strand
TGTACTGTAGAATCCGGTAATGTCATTTCCCTTTTTCTCCAGTTTGTAGTAAACTTCCGTTTCATTTATACCGCTTTTTTTATGACTTTCATCTGGCTTTCTGTCTTTTCTGTCACCAAATGAATCTGTGGCGTTCCATTCCCATGTTTTCTTTCAACCGCCACATAATTGTCATTATCTTTATAAAAGATCAGACCTGCCTCATCGTAATTGTTCGCTGTCTTACCATCTACTTTGACTGTTGCAGTTACATTCTCCAAATCCTTGCCAAACTCTCCAACTACAACGTTATGTGGATTCTGTGTATCCCACAATCCACCATTTTGTACGGTAATTTTCACCTTTCCTTCTTCCGGAATGGAAAGGTGCTCTGCATCTTTATTGACCACTGTAAAGTTGCCCGGAAGCTCATATCCCGTCTCTGTGATTGTCAGAAGTTTATGTGCTTCGATTCCATTGACAGATCTTGCGGAAACTTCTACCAGACCTGCTTTTTTTGCTGTCAGCATTCCCTTATCATCGATTGTTGCCAGATCAGACTCTGCACCTGTATCCGGAGTCAGCACCTTCCACGTAACCTGCTGATTTACGCCTTCTTTACCCAGTGCTTTTGCGGTAAATGCTAAAGTCTCACCTACCGAAATCTGTTCTTTTTCTGCATCAATCTCCAATCCTGTCGGAAGCACACCTTCCACACTTCCGCTGACTGTAAATTCAATGGTATTTCCTTCGTATTTTCTGCCGCCTGATACTGCAAAAGTACGAATAGATGCAGTTCCTTCTCCGACTGCCGTCACAATTCCTGTATCTGAAACTTTCAGAATATTCTCATCGCTGGAAACATAATAGATATCTCCTGCTGTCTCTGTCATATTTCCGCCGCCGTTGATGGCAATATGATCCCCTTTGAGCTTGATTTCAGATGCATCCATATTCTGAATCTCTGCTTTCAGATTCATACCGCCGTCATAACTATTATTTTCAAGTACGACATTTTTACATCCGTTGAACTTATACAAATTCTTATCCTGTTTCGTTCCATTTGTCTCCACAGAAATTTTTTCAGATTCTCCCACAGCAAGCTGTGTATTCTCGGCACTTGCAGTCAATGTCACTGATGGATCCTGACGATAGATCTTATTGTTTTTAAAGGTCAGATCCTTGACACTTTTTGCATCCAGTACACTCTGGTTTTCCAGATAGAATGTATTTCCTTCAATCGTCATATTTTCATGTACCGTCTGCGTTGTCGATACATTCGGATTTGTCGGATCCACATAAATTGCCTGTGCTTTTCCTCTGGTAAATGTATTGTTTCGGATCGTCACATCTCTTGTCGGACCTGACTCATACCAGCCTTGTGCATCATTGGAAATATAGATTCCTGCCATTCCCATTCCATCGAATGTATTATTTTCAATCACGATCGGTTTTCTGGTCGTCACAAGAATTCCTCTTGTCGGAGTCTCTTTGAAAATATTATCATGAATCGATACTTCCGGTGTATAGGTGATATTTTCCACCACATGCTGATTAACCTTTACTTCCTCCGGAATCGGCTTGTCCAGCGTCAGAATGATATCCGTCAGACTTTCAGATCCGTCTCCCATATTTCCGCCTTTTCCGTCCGGTCCGTCCACTTTAGTTACTGTGGCAACAGAATCCTCTACCGGGATCATATTCCCTTTCGTCATAAATTCAATCTGATCCCCCTCGAAAAAGTTCGGGAAACCTGCTGTCTCACGGTGCTGATATGTCACCTTAATTTTATTTTCACCTAAAATTTCTGTAACCTGTAAAAAGGTACCATGTACGTTGATCGGATCGTCATGTGGATTGGAAAAAGTACAGTCACTGACTTCTACTTTTCCTTTACATCCAGATACCTGAAGAAAATCTGCATAACCTGCTGTTGTCCTTCCGCTTTCTTTCGGAGCTTCCAGATCTACGTCATGCAGTGTCAGATTCTCACTGGACTGTCCTACCATTCCAAAGCCATGCAGGAAATGAACATCTAAATCCTCTAACACAACATCCTTACTTTTCCAGAAAAACATTCCCGCATGATCGCGGACGGTCCGTCTGATCTGGAAACACATTCCTGGTCTGACTTCGTCACTCTTATTATTATATGTAAACTTAATACGATGATTTCCCAAATCTTCTATTGAAGCTGCTCCATCAAATACAGGATTATTTCCTGTACTTCCACGATATGTCAGTCCTGTTGTGGTATCAAATCTCTGCGTATAATCCATCTTATTCGTATCCGTCCAGTATGGCTGCCCTGTATATGGACTGGAATCACTGATCCACTTTACAGTATTCCCCTCTACACTGTAGTTATAGCACTCCGGCACATATACGATTGCAGAATTTCCGTCCACAGACTCCACCGTAATATCTACAACCGTCGGAGTCTGGAAATCCACCTGAAATTCTTCAAACTTTACGTTTTTGCAGTCAATCGCTGCCACTGTTGTCATCTTTCCATGAAACATAAACAGGGAATCATTTCCATCCACTGTCACATTGTCCATGTCCTCCAACAGGATTCCGATTTTTTTCCATCTTGTGATCCTGATTTGCCCCAACTGTATTTGAAATATACAGCTCTCGCTCTTCTGCCCGATCCGGATAGATATCATATCTTCCTGTCGGAAAATCCAGTACTACACTTTTTGCCTTCATCAGACAATTTCTTTGCCTCATCCAATGCTGCCTGAATTCCTTCTGCGCAGTCCTGACCACTGTCCGGTGTTACACCGTACTCTGTCACGTCAATTACGGCAGAGTCAGATTCTTTGGCGCTGCTTTCAAATGGAGTCATTCCCCCAGATACCATACACCCCGCTAAAAGCATCGCCAGGATTCGTTTTCTTTGTTTCATAGCTTCTCCTTTCAATAACATATTTGACTTCAGTATAACATGCGGCTCTCTCCTTTTTCCTTTCACATTTTTCCTTTTTTATTTCATTATTTTCCAACAGGCTGAAACACAAAACGAGCAGAAAGAAAGTTATCCACTTTCCTCTGCTCGTTTTATGCTTTTATTCACATGATTCTCTCTGTTTTTACCACAGACTTTCATAAATCTTCATGACATCTGCCTTGCTTGGCACTCTCGGATTCGTTGCTGTACATCCATCCGCCAGCGCTGCTTCCGCCATACGCTCAATCTCTGCAAAATATTCTTCTTTGGAAATCTTGCCCATCTGCGAAACAGACAACGGAATATCCATTTCCTTCAACATAAACTGTACCCAGTTCACAAGGTTTCTGACTGTCATGATCGTGTTATAACTGCTCAGCCCTAAAATTCTGGCTACTGTTTTATATCGTTCTACAGCAGGCAGATATTTTGCCTGACTCTTGCTATGCTTGTTGATATCACTGTTGAACTCAATGATATGCGGCAGCAGCATCGCATTTGCGCGTCCGTGCGGAATATGAAATGTTGCACCAAGCTGGTGTGCCATTCCGTGGTTCAGTCCCAGAGACGCAGAATTGAATGCAAGACCTGCCAGACAGGATGCAGAATGCATCTTTTGTCTTGCATGAGTATCACTTCCGTCCAGATATGCTCTCAGCAGGAAAACTCCGCAGATTTCAATTGCTTTTTCTGCCAGTGCCGTTGCAAAATCATTTCTGTCTGTACTTACACATGCCTCAAGCGCATGGGTAAACACATCCATTCCGGTATCTGCTGTAACCGCAGGCGGTACACTCTTTACAAGTTCTGCATCCAGGATTGCCTCATCCGGTGTCAGATCTCTGGATACCAGCGGATATTTTCTCTGCTCTGCCGGATCCGATACAACTGCAAAAGAGGTCACCTCTGACCCCGTACCGCTTGTCGTCGGAATCGCGATCAGCCCTACATCACCGTAGTGCTCAATCCGCACTGCAAATTCCCGGATTGATTTGGAAGAATCAATGGCAGAACCCCCACCCACTGCGATAATTGCTTCCGGTTTATACGCCAGTAATTTTTTTACGCCTTCACTGATTTTTTCAATCGGCGGATCCGGCACAACATCCTGAAAAATGTCATACTCAATATGCCCTTTTTTCAATGGATCTGTGATCAGATTGATCATACTGCTCTGTGCCAGAAACGGATCTGTAATAACCAGTACTTTTTTATATGGGATCTCTGAAAGACGGTCTAATGCATTGTCCCCAAAGTATACTTTTGTTTTTATATCAAAGCTCTTCATAGCGTCCTTCCTCTATTCTGGATAGATACACTCTATCCCCAACTTTTTGAATTCTTTCAGCCACTTCATCTCGGGCTTTTCATCCGTTACGATCATTGTAATATCTTTCAATCTTCCGACCGTCATAAAGGCTGTTGCCCCAAACTTACTGCTGTCAATTGCAAGGATGCGCTCCTTGGCATTTTCCAGCATTGTTCGTTTGTTATCTGCAAGAAGTTCATCAGAATCTGTAAGTCCTGCTGCCATATCCAGGCCTTTGCACGAAATAATTGCTTTGTCTGCATGATACGACTGAAGCATCCGGTTCGTCTGGGTTCCCACAAGGGCAAACGATCCCTCTCTTGATACTCCGCCGGTAGATAATACCCTCCAATCTGACATATCCAAAAGCTCGATCACAATTTCCATTGAATTGGTGATCAGCGTCAGATTCTTTTTATCTTTCAGTCCCTTTGCAATATAAACTGCGGTAGAACTCGCATCCAGCATAATGCTGTCTCCATCCTGTACGATCTTTGCCACCAGCTCTGCAATCCGTTGTTTTCCGATCACATTGCGGTTCTTTCTGATATTGAAAGGCAGATCTATATTCATATTCTCATTGATTACAGCACCGCCGTAGCTCTTGATTGCGTAGCCATCATTCACAAGCTTATCCAGATCTCTTCGAATCGTCTCTTCTGACACTTCATAAATCTGGCTTAACTCACTCACGACTACCCTCCGGTCGGTCTGTAGTTTTTCCAGAATTTCATTACGTCTTTCAATTGCCAGCATCGTGTTGCCTCCTGATAAATTCTGTCTCAAAACCTTTGTTATTGCCGTATACAAATATCAGAAAACAGGATCCTCTAATCTGGACGTCCTCTGTTTTCTGATACTTGTCATGGCTGAATTCTTAATTATAAAATTGCGTCGCGAATCTGTGCATCCGGATGTGCGATCACTGCAGAATCCAGATACATACCATCGTCAGATACTGCTTCTTTTGCTCTGTCGATCGCAGCTTCTACAGCAGCAACCTCACCTGTCAGCATCAGATAAGATTTTCCGCACATACCTCTTGCAAGGCGTACTTCGATCAGATCAACGATTGCTGTTTTTGCAGCTTCATCCGCTGCCACGATGATCGAAGATGCATCATAGGACTCAATGATACCCAGTGCTGATACATCCTTGATTTCTGCAGCTCCATAAATTGCAGGGAAAATGGATTCATGCGGATTACCAAGTACAAAACTGTTGATCAGATGTTTTCCATGCATTGTTTTTGCATTGTCAACAGCAGAAGTTACTGCACTTAAATCTCCTGTAATAATTACAATGTATTTTCCCGGACATACGGTCTGCGCTTCGATAATGCTTACTTCAGAAGTTTTTACCATAGAATCTGCCGCTACGACACCTGCTGAAGTAGTCTTATATTCTACCATTCCAATTGCCTTACTCATTATCTGCACGTCCTTCCTGTGTCTCTATGACTACATATTTCTCATTTACTTCGCTTACCAGACCATTGACAGAAGCGTGGATTCCAACACTTAAGCCCTTTGCCGGTTCTGCGATCATCTGTCCTTTGACTACCATATCTCCCGGTTTTACAACACAGGAAGCAGGCGCTCCGATATGCTGACTCAACATGATCTTCACTCGTTTTACAGGGATCACGGATTCATCCAGCGGAGCTTCTTTGTTATATTTTGTCAAGTCCAGTCTTGACATCAGACGTTCCATCGGAACTCTTCTGTAAGATCTTTCTTCTCCTACCGGTACTGCTGTCACTTCCGGCGCACGAAGTCCGTTCGCACGAAGTCCGTTTTTGTATTCCAGCATCAGTGTTCTAGGAGAAAGCTCCTGCGGACAGGAATATAACTCACAGACACCACATGAACAGCAGAAGAATGTATTGATAAAGATATTCGGCTGCTGAACGTCTTTGCATGTTGCCGCACGCATAAACAAGTGTGGCTGAATCGGGTGTCCAAGCAGATGTCTTGGACATAAATCTGTACACATTGAACACTGACAGCAGCATGCAGCCGCACGTTTCATGTCAATGGAAGATTTGCTTCATTTTTCTCTTTACGAGATAATGATCCTGCGGCAATACCAGTACCGCATTGGTTGTTTTCGTAACCGGCTGCGAACCGCTTCCGATGAATCCCATCATCGGTCCTCCGATAAAATATACCGGATCTTTTACAGTTGTTCCGCCTGCAAGTGCCACGACTTCCTCGATTGTAGTTCCAATCGGTACACGAACTGTCACCGGATGCTCTACCTCGGCAACAACGGATACCAGTTTATCTACAACAGGAGTCTGCTGATTCATAGCGCGCCATACGTTGTAGATCGTCTCAACGTTGAATACCGCAACGCCGCTCTCGATCGGAAGTCCTCCCGGACGTACGACCTTTCCTGTCACTTCGTAAATCAGAACAACCTCATCACCTGCTGGATATACTTCATCCAGCAGTCCCAGTCTGACTTCCGGATATTCTCCGATTACACTCTCGACTGCCTCAATTGTCTGCTTATATGCTTTTTTGATTCCGATAATGACTTCTTTTGCGCCTACAGCCTGGCCTACCAGGTGAAATGTATCCACAATCTCACGCGCATATTTTTCCAATAACTGTCTATGTAATCTCAGTAGTGGCTCACATTCTGCACAGTTCAGGATAATTGTTTCTGCACGCTGATCCAGTTTCGCATAAGTCGGGAATCCTGCACCACCTGCACCAACAATTCCGTTTTGCTGCAATATGCTGCTTAATTCTTTCATATCCATAATTTCACTACTCCAGTCCTGTTCCATCGTCAATAATTCCAACGATCGCTGCATCAATAGGAGCATCGCTCATGCCGCAGCCAATCCGTGCCGCACTGCCCTGTGCCACCAGCACATACTCTCCTATTCCCGCTCCGATCTTGTCAATCGCAATGAGTTGTTTTCCAGATGTCTGCATATGATCCAGCACATCCACTATCATGAATTTATTGCCGACCAAATTTTCACATTTCCGTGTCGAGATAACACTTCCTACTACTTTTCCTGCTATCATACTTTCCTCACTTCCTCTTGCGATTTTCTAATGTAAGTATCTATTTTATAATTCTTACAGTCTGTCCAGTCGCAATCTTCGCTGCATTCGCTTCATCAGTATCGATATGCATCTCCAGCGTAAAGCTGTCATCCACACGGATCTGTACATGATTGAAAACAGTGCCTCTTTCATTCTCCGCCTGCACGGATACCACATCCCCGTCATGCACTCCGGCTGCCATTGCGTCTCTCGGCGGCATATGAATATGTCGTTTTGCAATGATACATCCTTCATTCAGATAAATCGCACCTTTTGGTCCGACAACTGCGATCGGTGCACTTCCTGCAACATTACCGGATTCCCGAATCGGAGCCTTCACTCCAAGTTTAATTGCATCTGTAGCAGAAACCTCAACCTGAGATTTGCTTCTTACAGGTCCCAGAATTCTTACATTTTCGATTGCTCTGAGCTTCAGACCGACAATTGTAACTGTCTCATTGGAGGCAAACTGTCCGCCCATCAGTTCTTTTTTCTTCGTCAGCTGATATCCTGGTCCGAATAACGCTTCCACATGCTCCTGTGTCAGATGAATGTGTCTTGCAGATACCCCTACCGGAACCAGATATCCCGGTTCTTTTTCGGAAGATTTCTGTTTTTCTACAGCTTCCAGAACCATCTTTGTAATCAAAGCTACATTATTATTGTCCATATTAATTCTCCTCATCAATGCATGCCCGCCCTTAAATCCGGCTGTAGCACAAGAACATATGCGAGCTGATCCGCTCGCATATGCTCTCATTTACAACCGTTACCGCTGACTGAAATGATTCGGGCACTTTTTTTGAAACCAAAACTTATTTGATTGCCGGAAGAACTTTTTTTCTACGTCTGTGTGTGGTCTTGGGATTACGTGTGTTGCCACTAATTCACCAAGTCTTCCTGCTGCTTCTGCACCTGATTCTACTGCAGATTTTACAGCTCCAACGTCTCCACGAACCATTACTGTTACCAGTCCGGAACCGAATTTTTTCTGTTCCGACTAAAACTACGTTTGCAGCTTTTAACATTGTATCTGCTGCTTCAATAGATGCTACAAGACCTCTAGTTTCAACCATTCCTAATGCTTCCTGTGCCATTCTTCGTTCCTCCTTCAATTCTACTTTTGTTTCCGCCTGCTCTGCCTTCTTAGCGCTCTTCCTTACTCTCTGTACGGTTTTGGCCGGCGCTTTGGCTGCAGTTGTTTTCTTTCTTGCGGCAGGCTTTGCAGTTGTCTTTGCACTTTCCTGCTCTGCCGGTTTCTTTTCCTCTGCCATAAGGGCTGCCTCCTAACGTATCCGATTGACGCTCTTATTAATCAATTTGATGATCTCTTCATGGGGACTCGGAATCACCGTATAACATACCGGCTCTTTGATTCCATTCGCTGCGGCAGCTTCAATGGCTTGTGTTACAGCGGATACATCGCCACGGATAATGATCGTCACAAGACGTCCGCCGAGGTTTTTTTCTCCCAGGTGATCATCTCAACATCTGCGGTTTTACACATAATATCGACAGCATCGATAGCCGCTGTTACACTCGGGATTTCAAAAAATCCATAACACTGTCCCATGAGACTTCTCCTTTACTTTCTGTAGTCCTTAATTATACAGTTGGAAGGAATTTTTTCTACGTCGTTGTGTGGTCTTGGGATTACGTGTGTTGCTACTAATTCTCCAAGTCTTCCTGCTGCATCTGCTCCTGTCTCAACAGCTGCTTTCACAGCTCCAACATCTCCGCGAACCATAACTGTTACAAGTCCGGATCCGATTTTCTCTGTTCCAACTAATGTTACCTCAGCTGCTTTTGTCATTGCATCTGCTGCTTCGATTGCTGCTGTAAGTCCTCTTGTTTCTACCATTCCTAATGCCTGCTGTGCCATTGCCATTTTTAAATCCTCCTAAATCTCTTCAATCTCTTCTTTGTTTATTTTGTGTGGTGTTCCTTTGTCGAACGCGCTGATCTTCAACATCTTTTCCGTATCCTCTGTCGGTCTTGCGATCTCATATTCATTCACAACACCTGCCAGCTGCTCTGCTTTGGCTTTTGCCGCCTCCAGCGCTGCCTGCACGTCAGAGACACTTCCTCGAAACTTGATCATCACGATCAGCGGTACCGGTAATTCATCTGCATTACCCGGTTTGTTTTTATCAAAATTCTCCAGCCAGACGTTTCCAGCCTTGCAGCCAGCATCCGCTGCCGCAAAAGCTGTTGCCAGACCGAAAACTTCAAGCATGCCTACTGCTTCTGCCATATCCATTCTCCTTCTCTGGAATGGCCGTCACTATTTGTTGATAATAGCGATCTTCAGGCCTTCCATTGCAAGATTTGTTCTGTGAGCTTCGTTGATCTCCTCCAATGGGTATTCATGTGTGATCAGCTCATCGATTGGAAGTCCGATTCCTTTTGCTCTCTTTAAGAAATCAAATGTTGTTGCATAATCTCTTAAAGTATATACCCAGGATCCTACCAATGTGATCTCTTTTGAACACAGGTCGAAGTGTGGGTTGATTGTTGCATCTCCACCATTGATGAAGAATCCAAGTTCACAAAGCCCTCCACCATTTCTGATGAATTTATAGATATTTGCGTGTGCGATCGGTGATCCTGTACACTGGAATGCGAAGTCTGCCGGATATCCTCCAAATGCATCTTCTACTCCTTTTGCCAGTGCTTCTACTCCCTGGAAATCTTTGAAGTTTACAGATTTTTCTGCACCCATCTTCTTCGCAAAATCAAGTCTCTTCTGTTCTCCGTCAACTGCTACGATGTTCTCAATACCCATTGTACGAAGAATTGCGATACAGATCAGACCGATTGGTCCACATCCCTGAACAACAACTCTGCTGTTGAATCTTAAGATTCCTGTTGTCTTTGCTCTCTCTACCGCATGGATCAATACTGCACAAGGCTCGATCAGGATTCTGGATTTCAGATCCAGATCACTTACATTAAATACTGTAGATCCTTCGCGAATCAAGATGTAATCTGAGAACCATCCATTCAGATGAATATCATCATCCGGAAGCAGTCCATATACATCCGCTCCACCTACATTCTGTTTATTCAGATCGAACATTGTAATGTCCGGATTGTCTTTGAAGATCATACAAGTAACAACTTTGTCCCCAACCTTTAATGGTTTTCCTGCGCTGTCTACTTTTACATTTTTACCCATTTTTACAATCTCACCGGTTCCCTCGTGACCAAGAGCTACCGGGATCAGTCCAAATGGATCTTTTTTAAATTCGTGTGCATCTGTTCCACAGATTCCACATCCTTCTACTTTTACAAGAATGTCTCCGTCACCAACTTCCGGCATCGGGAATTCTTTTACTTCATAATTTTCCAGAGCTGTCAGCATTGCTACATGTGCTGTCTTTGGAATTTCATTGCTTCCTGTGTTTGCTTTTGCTACAGGTGCTTTTACTGCCGGTTTTCCTTCCAGCATGCTTTCCAGAACCTGTTTTACAACTGCTTCCACACTTGCTGAGTTCATTTCCATGTTTGTTTCCTCCTATTTATACTTCCTGACGAAACTGTCTGCATTCCATTAACGAATGCACAGGCTGTCTGTCATTACGCAACGTCTTCTCTTTGTGAATGTGCTTGCGCTTGTGAGTCCTTCGCCAGTTCTGCTTGCGATCGTAAACGTACAATATCCTTCTCCGCCGAATCCAAGGGCTGCATAAGATGGTCCGTTTTTCACAAGAATTGCTGTATCGATTGCTTTTGCATATTTTGTAATGTTATCCACATTCTTAGAATGAATATGAGCGGAATGTCTGTTGCCGTGTTCCAGCCATACTGCCTGTTCTACCGCATCATCAAAATCTTTCGCTCTTACAACTCCAAGAATTGGCATCATCAGCTCTTCTGCAATCAGAGGATGCTCCTTCGGTCCTTCAAATGTAATGCATCTGATGTTATCCGGAACTGTGATTCCAATCATTCCAAGAAGTGTCTTTGCATCACGTCCTACACATTTTCTGTTCAGACGTCCGCCATTTTAAAACAACTTCTGTCAGAGCATCCTGCTCTTCTTTGGAAATCATATAACATCCCTGTTCATTTACCATGTAGTGCAGAAGCTCATCTGCAATCGAATCAACTGCTACGATTTCCTTCTCTGCGATACACGGAAGGTTGTTATCGAATGTACATCCGTTTACGATATCCTCTGCCGCTTTTCTGATGTCTGCTGTCTCATCAACCAGTGCCGGCGGGTTTCCCGCACCAGCTCCGATTCCTCTCTTACCGGAAGAAAGAACTGCGGTCACAACGCCCGGACCTCCGGTTGCCGCGATCAGATGAATGTCTTTGTGCTTCATCATGACATCGCTTGTTTCCATTGTCGGATGCTCCACTGTCACTGCAATGTTATCCGGTCCGCCAACTTCTACAGATGCTTCATTCAACAGATTCACTGCATAAATAGATGTTTTGATCGCTGCCGGATGTGGATTAAATACCACGGTATTTCCTCCTGCCAGCATGCCGATCGTATTACAGAGTACTGTCTCACTCGGGTTCGTACATGGAGTGATCGCTCCGATCACACCGAACGGTCCCATCTCGATCAGTGTAAGTCCTCTGTCCCCTGACCATGCGGTTGTTGTGATATCTTCCGTTCCCGGAGTCTTTTCTGCAACCAGCTGGTGTTTCAAAATTTTATGTCCGACATTTCCCATGCCTGTTTCCTCGACACCCATACGTGCAAGAATCTCAGCATTTTCTTTGATCTTCTGTCTGATCTTGGAAATGATCGCCTCTCTCTGGTCCATAGACATCCTGGCTACAATCTTCTGTGCTTTCTTAGAAGCCTCGATTGCTTCGTTCATGTCAGAAAATACGCCTTTTTTCCCCGACATATCGGAAGAAATCTGCATCTTCGCCACGACTTCCCGCACGATGTCCTGTACCATCTTTTCATTTACAGACACGCCAATACCTCCTCGAAAATTTCTTTGCCGTAGGCTGCTATCGCAGTGTCTTCTTCAGCACTGCCTCCGCTTACGCCCAAAGCTCCGATTATTTTGCCATCTGCTTTTAGCGGCTCTCCGCCTCCGAAGATCACGATCTTACCCTGGTTGGTAAACTGGATCCCATACAGCGACTGTCCTGGCTGGCTTAAATGACTAAGTTCTTCCGTTGACATCTTGAGGCTCGCTGAAGTAAATGTCTTGTTAAGTGCTATATCAAAGCTTGCTATGTACGCATCATCCATACACTGGACTGCAACAGGGCGACCCGCCTGATCAGATACCGCAATCACAACATTGACACCCATTTCCTGTGCATATGCTTTCACTTTTTCAATCAGAGCATTTGCCAGCTTTAAGGTCATCTTGTTCTTATTGCACCGACAGACATGTCCTTCCCCGTGATGCGCATGCTGTCCATTCATCTGTCCCAGCACTGCCTCCACAGCTTTGGAAATATCCTGTTCGTTCATAGCAGTCCTCTTTCTTAAATTAGTTCAGTCCCAACTGATCCATAACTTTCTTTGTGATAGATGCTACCAGATCTGCGTCCGGTGTCTCTGCTGTTTTTGCAGCACCACATCCGCCACCGCATGAGTGACAGCTTGGTTTTCCTGCTTTTGCATTTGGACACAGGTTTGCAGGATGTTTTCCGCTCAGTCCCATCTGTCTTCTGATTTCATAAAGTTTTTCAACCTGCTCTTTATTCAGCTCCTGTGGTCCGCCGATCTGCATTGTCTGCCATAACAGACGAGCGTAGAACTCTACAGATTCCATCTTGTGGTAAGCGTTCAGTAAGGAATCAGAATATGTCAGTGCTCCGTGGTTCTCAAGCAGAACTGCATCGAAATACTGCAGGTGCTCAGATACTGCATCCGGAATCTCTACTGTAGAAGGTGTGCCGTATTTTGCGATCGGAACACATCCAAGAGCGATAACTGCTTCCGGCATGATTGGCTGTGTCAGAGGAATACCAGCGATTGCAAATGTTGTAGCATACAGCGGATGCGCATGTACTACTGATTTTACGTCCGGTCTCTCTTTGTATACACGTAAGTGCATTTTAATTTCAGAAGAAGGTCTGAATCCTTTGTTTGCCTGAAGTACGTTTCCGTCCAGGTCTACTTTACAAATATAATCAGGTGTCATAAAACCTTTGCTGACCCCTGTTGGTGTACATAATACTTCGTTCTCGCTGATTCTTACGGAGAAGTTTCCGTCGTTTGCAGCAACCATCCCACGATTATAAACTCTTTTCCCAATTTCACACATCTCTTTTTTGATTTCGTATTCGTTTTGCATCCTTTTTTCCTCCTTGGATTCTTAAAACAAACCTTTTGATTCTTGTTGGTTCTTGTCTTATATTACCACACAAACCCACAACAGTCAACTTTTTAAGGTGTTGTTTTTGTTGTTTTTCTGTTTATCCTCCGATCTGACACTCAACCCCTGAAAACTCTTCTGCCACTTTTAGGAGCATCTGCATTTTCTCATTGGCCGGCGGCTTAACCTCACCCATAAGATAAGGTCTGTTCAGACCGTCATATTTGTCCTGTCCCAACCTGTGATAAGGGAGCAGGTGCAGTCGTTTTACATGACCAAGCTCTCTCGTAAATACTGCAATATCCCTGATTTCTTCCGGTGTATCATTGAATCCCGGAATAACCGGAATCCGGATACTGAGCTCTGTCATCCCGGAAGCGGCAATTTTTTTTTGCATTTTCCAGCATCAGTTCATTGCCGCGTCCTGTAAATTCTTCATGCTTTTTCGAATTCATATGCTTGATATCCAGCAGATACTGATCCAGATATGGAAGAATCTCCTCGATCACACTGTAATCTGCACATCCCATACTTTCCATCGCTGTCGTGATCCCGGCCTCATGAGCAGCCCGCAGCATATCTCTTGCAAATTCCGGCTGACAAAGGCTCTCTCCTCCGGACAGAGTCAGCCCCCCGCCGGTTCTTCTGTAGTATGTTCTGTCCTTTTCCACCGTCTTCATCACTTCGCCGACTGTGGTATCCTCTCCGATGATCTTCGGCTCTCCCTGTACCATCATAGTCTCGATTTCATATGACTGAGATTCCGGATTACAGCACCATCTGCAGTGAAGCACACAGCCTTTTAAAAAAGACGATCGTACGGATTCCGTTACCATCATGGATCGAATATCTCTGGATATCAAAAATCCGTCCTTTTGTTTTTAAGTAATCTTCCATGTCGCACACCTTTCTGCCTGTATCCTAAAATCCCTGCTCTGTTCTGCGGATGATGTCATCCTGCAGTGACTTGGACAGTGTTGTGAACAATGCGCTGTAGCCTGCCACACGTACGACCAGGTGCTTGTACTGTTCCGGATGCTTCTGTGCATCCAAAAGTGTCTCTCTGCTGACAACATTAAACTGCATATGGCTTCCCTTCTGATCAAAGTAAGAACGGATCAGCCCTACAAAGTTCTCCAGTCCATTTCTTCCGCTGAGTGCAGAAGGATGGAATTTCTGATTAAATAAGGTACCGTTTGATGCAATGTAATGATCCAGTCTGGAAACAGAGTTCGCAGCCGCTGTCGGACCATTGACATCTTTTCCTGCAGACGGAGACACACCATCGGCCACCGGCTGATATGCCAGACGTCCATCCGGAGTCGCTCCCGTCTGTGCACCGAGCGGTACATTGGCGGATACCGGATAAAGCCCCGCCTGGAAGGAACCGCCTCTCGGATTTTTGTAATTCTGAAGAGGTTCTGTATAGGTGTAGGCAACATCTCTTGCAAATGCATCTACTTCCGGAATATCATTTCCGAATTTCGGCACTTCTTCGATCAGCTTCAGGATTCTTTCCCCGTTTGCCTTTACTTCCGGTGCTTCGGATGCCGCAACTACAGTATTTAAAATTGCAGCGACCTCTTTTTCACCGATCGTCTTTCCGGCTTCTTTAAGCTCATTCGCAATCTTAGCCGTCATGGCGGCCACATCTTCCGCTCCAAGTCCCTTGCCATAATTTGTTGCAAGCGCTTCTTTGAGTTCTCCCATCGTGATCTTCTTCTCATCATAGACAAGTGTTTTTACCGAATAGAGGGAATCTGCCATATTGGCAACCCCAAATCCCTGCGGACCGGTAAAGTTGTAGACAGCTCCACCTTCCTGTACTGTCTTTCCGACTTTCATACAGTCATCCACCATGGACGATAAAAACGGAAGCGGACATCGCTCTGCATGCGCCATATCTATGGCATTATCAGCATTGACCAAAAGCTGGATCGCATAATCCATCTGCTTTTTATATGCATCATAGAACTGTTCAAATGTCGTCATGTCCTCCACATTACCTGTTGCCGGACCGATGCGGACACCTTTGTCCATTCCATTAGAAAATACCAGCTCCAGCGGACGGCACATATTGAAAAACGCCGCATCATGCCATCCTTCTGTCTTACCGGACTTCTGTGGTTCCACACATCCAATGATGTTATAATCTCTTGCATCCCGCAGAGTCAGTCCTCTGCTCATCAGAGACGGTATGATCACTTCATCATTGTAATATGCCGGAAGTCCGATTCCGGTTCTTGTCAACTCTGCTGCCCTGATCAGGAATTCGTGTGGTGTTCCGTTCCATACCCGCACAGAAAGTGACGGCTGCGGAAGAAATACATGCATGGATGCCTGAATGCTCATAAAGGAAAGGTCATTCGTCACATCAATTCCTTCTTCATTCTGTCCTCCGGCAATCAGGTTCTGGAACAGACTGTAACCTGCAAACCCTTCCGCTGACGCTGCATCTCTGCACTTGTTCAGATCATTGAGTTTTACCCAGATACAATCCATCAGTTCCTGCGCAAACTCTCTTGTGATCTTGCCGCTCTCCATGTCCTTCTGATAATAAGGATACATGTACTGGTCAAATCTTCCCGGTGAGATCGAATGTCCGCTGGACTCAATCTGCAGAAGCTGCTGCACAAACCAGAAAGACTGGCAGGCTTCATAAAATCCTGTGGCACCTTTTTCCGGAACATTTGCACAATTCTGAGCAATCTGAAGCAATTCTCTTTTCCGAACAGGATCTGTGCATTCTTCTGCTTCTTTCAAAGCCAGTCTTGCATATCTTCTGGCATATTCGATGGCTGCATCACAGCTGATCATCACTGCCTCCAGAAAACGGGACTTCTTTTGATAATCTCCATCTGCCAGACACAGCTTATCAAGCTCTGCCTGTGCTTTTGCCTTGATTCCGGAAAATCCGATTGCAAGCACCTCGCCGTATTTTACGGTCACATGTCCCACACCATTGTAGAAATAATTTCCAGGGGTGAAGATATTGTGTTCCATTGCCAGCAGTGTCTCCGGTTCCATGTAAGAAGTGGCCAGTTCGCTGGTCGTTTTTCCTTTCCAGTAAGCATTGGCTTCTTTTAACTCCTGCTTTGTCTTTTCTGAAATATAGAACGGATCCGCACTTCTTGTCTCCACAGTATCAAACTCTGCTTCCAGCCATTCATAAGAAAATTCCGGATAGGTCTGACATCCTCTCGGTGCGATTGTTGTACTTCCCACAATCAGTTCCAGGTCACGGATGACGATCGGAATATTCTCAAGAATGTGTGCAAATGCTTTTGCTCTGCGGATCACCATCGGCTCATTCTCTGTTTGTCTGTAAGATTCCGTGATCAAAATTGCTCTTGCAGACTCAATCTCAGGCATCTTTGCATACAGATTTTCTACCAGCTTCGAAATTCTGTCTGACTTTGGAATCTCAGTGCTGTCATAATTATACAATCCCATCTGCCTTGTTGCTCCTTTCTCATATTCGTATTAACTTTCTAAAGAAACCCTCTCTCTATCCAGTTAACGTCATTATACTTTACACAACAGCAGAAGTCAACAAAACTACAATATCATTTCCCGTCTTTATCCTTTAAATCAAAATAAATCAGAATTTATTTATGTGGTTTTTGTGTTTTTATTAAAAAACCACACCTCAGCGCATTGACAAAACTGCAGAAATCCATCATACTGGAAACAGAAATCTGGAAAGGTGGGACTTTTCATGTCACATTTTGAATTTGATATCCATACTCATACAATCGCCAGCGGACATGGTTCAGCTGCCACGATCACAGATATGGTCAAAACTGCACGTACACAGCATTTAAATATGCTCGGAATTTCGGACCATGGTCCTGCCACACTTGGCGGCGGAAAACCTGCATATTTCCGAAATCTTACTTATGCACCTAAAAACCGGATGGGAATCCGCATGCTGTACGGTGCCGAGGTCAGTATTTTAGACAATCACGGAAAACTGGATCTTGAGGATGAAATTTTAAAGCACCTGGATTATGTGATCGCCAGCCTGCACCGCCCTGCTAAGCGCCCCGGATCAAAGGAAGAAAATACACGTTCTTATATAGAAGCAATGAAAAAACCATATGTACGAATCATCGGACATTGTGATGATGTAAAATTCCCAGTAGACTACCTTGCACTGGTAGAAGCTGCAATGGAATATCATGTCATTCTGGAACTCAATGACAGCTCACTGCGCCCGGACGGCTACCGGGGCGATACCCGTTTTAACGATATGATGCTGCTCAACCTGTGCAAACATTTCCACTATCCAATCCTGTTGTCCAGTGACAGTCACGGAACCGGACATATCGGAAATTTTGATCATGCAATGGAACTGATCCGCATCGCTGAATTTCCGGAGGAACTGATCTTAAACCGCTCGTCCGGCGAATTTTTGAGCTGGCTTGAAAAATGGAACACTTTACAGATCAAATAAAACGGAGGGATTTTGATATGTTATTTGACAGCTTTGAAGCATATGATGTACAAGAAACACGGAGGATAAGTAAAGAAGAAGGATCCACGCTGCGGTTAATCACTCAGGTCTGTAAAAAAATTACAAAACAGATTCCCTTAGCTGAAATTGCAGAAATGTTGGAGGAGGATATCTCTGTCATTCAGCCGGTCTACAACATTGCAGTTCAATCTGCACCTGATTACAATGAGGATGCCATTTTGCAAAATTACATCCAGAACTAAAAGAATCTGAATAAGTTTTGATACACCAAGACAAAAGAATCCGTCTAAAATTTTCTTCATATATAAACAGGGCATCGCTCGATCCCCAAGTTAAATGATCAAGCGATACCCTCATCTTATGCAACTTTAAGCAGCATTACTTATATTTCATTTTCCATTCCAATCAGGTCAAACTTCTCGCAGCTTACGACAATTTCAAAATCATCCTTCTGCGGCTTTTTACACTTCACTTTGACAATCCGGTCTGACATATCATAATACCAGCCTGTCTCTGCTTCATCAAAGGCATCACGGATCAAGAAGCGCGGAATCTTCTCTCCGTCCACACTTACCCAGTAAGCGCCTTTTTCCTTACTTACCACATTTAAATTCAAATTCTCCCAGCTTTCCTGATAAAAACCATTCTTATGAAAATGGATCTGCTTTCTGTCGCCTGCCTTGACACTTATCTTTGTCTCTGCAAAATTGCCTTCCTCGTACTCTTTTGACCATCCATCATCATCATAATATGTAAATTCTGCATCCTCTTCGCAGCTTACGAACAAATCCAGTGCTTTCATCGTATCTTTTGCGATATGATGGATATCTTCCGTTGTCATATAGACAGCGGAACCTCTTAAGAACATCGGAATTGAGCTTAAATCTACCGGAAGTTCAATTGTCTGACCTCCTTCGTATGCTTTGAAGTTGTCATTCATATCATACCATGTCGTTCCCTTCGGCAGATAAATCGTCCTTGTAATCGCGCCTTTTTCAACCACATTTGCAACCAGCACAGACGGTCCAAACATAAAGGTCAGATTCTGATCACGATAACACTTCACATCCTCTGGAAACTCCAGGAACAACGGACGCATCACCGGCATTCCATTCTCATGAGACTCTCTCATTACGGAATAAAGATACGGAATCATACGATAACGCTGTGCATATGCAGCCTGTACATACGGCAGATTTTCTTCATACATCCACGGCTGGGTTACGGTATTGTCATTGTTGGCAGAATTAATACAGAACCTAGGCTGGAAGATACCGTTCTGGATCCAGCGAAGCAATAATTCCCCTCCCGGCGCCGGTCCTGCAAACCCACCGATATCACATCCTGCATTGGACATTCCGGACAATCCCATGCCCATAATGGTAGCAATGTTGAATTTCACGGTTCTCCAGTCTGTTAAGTTGTCTCCTGCCCAAACTTGCGCGTAACGCTGGATTCCGGCATAACCGGCACGATTGATAATGTAAGGTCTCGCTTTTGGATATACTTCTTTTAATGCCTCTTTTCCGGTATATGCCATCATATTAGACTGAATGATCTTCAATTCCGCCATAGTACCGCCCATACCTTCATGATCGCAGTAGGCATTTCTGTCTTCTACTCCATCATACTCACAGTTATCGTTCCAGACAGTCCGCATTCCTTTCGCCATCAGATTCTTCTTCAGCAATTCTTTCCAGGCATCACGTCCGGCTTTCTTCGTGAAGTCTACAAATCGTCCTTCACCACCCCACCATCGTCCTACATAATCTTCCGCTTTGTCTGGGGTCTTCACAAATGCATCATACTGTTCAAACACTTTTCTGTAAGGATGGTTTTTCAGGATCCCCGGCTTCATGTTCGGAATCACATTGATGCCCATCTCCTGCTCCATCTTCTCAAAGAATCCTTCCGGGTCCGGGAATCTCTTCTTATTCCAGTTAAATACGTAACGCAGGTTGTCTTCTTCTCCTGAAGAGTATCCGCTTGCCAGCCAGAAATTATCAATATAAATCTTCTCATCAAAATGTTTCTGAATGACTTTGTAAATCTCTTCGTCACAATTCTGTTCCAACTCTGCGTAATACATCGTAGAAGCTGTGTATCCGAGAGACTGCTTCGTCGGCATTGCCTGCCGCCCGGTCAGATAGGTATAACGTTCCAAAACGGAAGCCATCTTCGGACCGTTGATCAGAAACAAGTCGATATCTCCGCCATCCGCCTGATAATAACAGTAACTGTCCCAATATCCGCTTCGCTCATTTCCCATATCAAATACAGCGTCATAGGAATTATTGTAAAACAATCCCAGCGCATGAAGATTTTCTTCATTGACACGAATATAAAATGGAACATGTTTGTACAACGGCTCCCCAAATTCCGGATCTGCCCCAATGGCATCCTTCGGTGACATTCTCAAATGACGTCCTTTCTTATCCAGATGCCCAGTCTTTTCTCCGAATCCATAGAAATGATCTGTGTCCGCATGAATCTCTGAATAATGTGTCACCCTTCCAAGCTGATCCTGATCAAATGCGCGCTCCTTCAGATCATTATAGATCAGCTTTCCTTCCGCATCATACAAAAGAAACTGAATCGGCTGCTTTTTCATAACAAGTTTCAATGCAGTTGTATGAAATATCAGCGCATCTTCCTTTTCTTCGCATACAACATCTTTCGCCTGAATCCGGGTGCGTTCCTCTTGAAACAGTTCATCCAGCTCATCCTCCCACGCAGTTGTAACAAGTGCATAAGAAGCCTCCTTGAATTTGCGATCAAAAGATACCCGGATCCGGATGATATCATCGGTCATAAATACCAACTTGATATCCCCTGCATCTCCATGAATCAAATATCCGTTATCTGTTTTCTCTATTCCGCAAAATTTTCTCAGTAACATAATTTCACTCCTTTCACTTTTAAAAAAGCCCGATTGGTAATCAGGCTTTTTCACTCATCAGTTTATACAAGTCCCAGTAAGGTCGGAATTCCCATTGACAATGCCGGAACATACGTCACTGCCAGCAGGATTCCAAGCAATACTGCAAAATACGGAAGCAACGTCTTCGTCACCTGCTCAATGGTAATCTTACTAATACCACAAGATACGAACAATACCGAACCTACCGGCGGTGTCATACTTCCCATACACATGTTGAATATCAACATTACGCCGAACTGGATAGAGGACATCCCAAGACTCTCTGCAATCGGCAAAAAGATTGGTGTAAAAATCAGGATTGCCGGTGTGATGTCCATAAACATACCAACAATTAACAAAATGATATTCATTAAAAGAAGAAGTATGTATTTATTGTCGGTAATGGACATTAAACCACTACTGATCGCTGCCGGAATTCCAGAGTATGCCATGACCCATGACATTGCAGAAGAAGCAGAGATCAGGAACAGGATGATACCGCTTGTCGCAGCGCTGTTCAGCAAAATCTTCATAAACAACTTCATATCAATGCTTTTATAGATAATAGACAGAATCAAACAGTACAGTACGCAGACACCGGCTCCTTCTGTTGCAGTAAAGATCCCGCCTACAATACCTCCGATTACGATCACAATCAGAAGCAGACTTGGAATTGCTTCAAATGTCACCTTTAATGCTTCTTTCATCGGTACAAATCCCGTTGTCGGATATTTGTGTTTCTTCGCATAAATAAAGGCAACAATCATTGTTCCCAGCCCCATCAGAATTCCCGGAATATAACCAGCCATAAACAGAGCGGAAATGGATACACCTCCCGCTACGGTTGAATATACGATAAATGCACTTGTCGGCGGAATGAGAAGCCCTGTCGGTGCAGAAGCAATATTGACTGCCGTTGCAAATGCCGGATCATAACCTTCTTCTTTCTGAATTGGGTAGATACATCCTCCCATTGCAGAAGAAGCTGCTACTGCGGAACCAGAAAGAGCTCCGAACAGCATGTTTCCAAGTACATTTGCCTGGGCAAGAGATCCTGGTATCCATCCGCAGAATAATTTTGCAAAGTTTACAAGTCTGCGTGCAATACCACCATTGTTCATAATATTTCCTGCCAAAATAAACAGCGGTACAGCCAACAGTGAGAAACTCTCCACTCCTCCGTTCATTTTCTGCATGGTGATAAATGTAATCTGATCCCACGACAGAGAAGACAAGGCCGTTACAATTGATGAAACTACGATACTGACAGAAATTGGACATCCCACGAACAAAAGAATTCCAAATACAGCGAACAAAAGTATAGTCGTTACGGCAATATCCATTACTCTACTCCTCCTTCTTCAATCACGTTTCCGGTAACATCTTCATAGATGTTAATAATCTGCGCGAGAATGATGAACACTCCAGAAATCGGAGCCATACTGTATACAAGCCCTCTGGAAATTCCCAGAAGTGCAGAATATTCTTTCACCGCGCTCAGCGCCAGTTTAGTTCCTCCAATAATAATAACAAACAATGCAAATACAAGAATCAATACATCAATCGCTGTCATCAGTACTTTCTTTCGATTTGGAGACAACCTGTCTCTTACAAGTACCAATGCCATATGCTGTCTTGTACTGAACGCATAAGCTGCACCGATAAATCCAGTCCAGATCAACAGATACCTCACGATTTCCTCGGTAAATGCCGCCGGGCTGTTCAGCACATAACGGGTAAATACCTGATACAATACCAGAAGCGTCATGGCAGACAAAAGCACTGCCGCAATTCTGGATAACAGAAAATTCATTCCTTTTTTTCATCTTTGTCAACGTTGCCTGCATGGTTTCCCCTCCTTACTTTACAGACTCAATGATATCCAGAAGCTCTGCAACACCCGGATAGCGCTCGCAATAATCTTCTATCATTCCTTTGGTCGCTTCACGGAATGCATCCTTATCTACATCCTCTACAAATTCCACACCCATTTCGTTCTTCGCTTCCTCGACCGCATCATTAATCGCTTCTTCCCATAATATCTTATGGCTGTCTGTAGACTCCTGTGCCGCTTCCAAAATAATCTGCTGATCCTCCGGGCTGATGGTATTCCATATCTTTGCGCTCATCACCATAACATCTGGAATCATCGCATGTTCATCTTTGGAATATACTTTACAGATCTCTCCATGTTTTCCCGTTGTCAGCGCCGTCTCATTGTTCTCTGTTCCATCAATGATCCCCGTCTGAAGAGAGGTATACACATCACCATAAGACATTGCAACCGGCGTTCCCCCCATAACATCCAACATATCTGTCTGGGACTCCATATCCTGTACACGGAATTTTTAATCCTTTTAAATCTTCCGGTGTACGGATTGCTTTGTCTTTTGTATAAAAAGAACGTGCTCCAGATGTATAATACGTCAGTGTCACAAATCCCTCATCCTCTGTAGAAAGGAAGAAATCATGCATCTCATCAGAATCCATTACATGATAGAAGTCCTCGGTATCGTCAAAAATATACGGAAGTCCGAATGTATTATACCCTTCTTCATAAGTTGCCAAAATCGGAGACGCAACCTTTGTCATGGCAATGACACCTGCTGTCAGTTGTTCCATAGATTCTGTCTCACTTCCCAACTGGGCGTTCGGAAAAATTTCCACTTTGATTCTGCCGTCTGTACGTTCTTCTACTTTTTCTGCAAATTCTTCCATTGCAATATGTACCGTATGAGTCTCACTCAATCCATGTGACAGTGTCAGTACCATCGGATTCTCTGCCGTTGCTTCTTCACTGCCTGACACACTCTTAGCTCCGCATCCTGCCAGAAGGCCTGCGCTCAATCCCATTACAAGCAGCATCGAAATTGCTTTTTTCATCTCGTCTCATTCCTTTCTTTTTACATTCCGATCATGTCAAACTGTTCAAATGACACAATCACTTCATAATCCTTCTTCGGATTCTTATATTTGATCTGCACAGATTTCAGACTCTGGCTGTAATACCAACCTTCTTGTGCTGCTTCAAATTTCTTTCTGTGCAGGAAATGAGGAAGTTCATGTCCGTCTGCCTTTACCCAGTACGGAGCTTTTTTCCCGATGAATGACATCCAGATAAATATCCTCGACCGCAGTCTCATACTCCCCTTCATTCCGGAAGCTAAGTACCGTCTGCTCTCCTGCCTTGATATCCAGAACAGTTTTTAAATACCCGCCGTTTGCATAGTCCATTGTCTCTCCGTCATCCTCATAGATCACGAAAGAACTGTCTTTATCCGGTGCACAAAGGATCTTCAATCCTGTTGCTTCCTGCGTCATCAGATTATTCATCTGATTCAACGCCATCGGCACGATTGCTCCACTTCTGACAAAAAGTGGGATACTGCTCAAATCAACCGAGAATTCGATTGTCTGTCCGCCTTCATAACGCGCTCTTGTGTAGAAATCGTAAAATACTTCTCCATCCGGCAGATATACCTTGCGGGTTTTTGCTCCCTTTTCTACCACGTTTGCCACTAGAAGCGCATCTCCAAACATAAAATCCACACCTTCATCATAACATTTCTCATCATTCTGAAATGCACTGCAAAGAGGTTCCATGATCGGCAGCCCTGTTTCATGAGCACGCTCCATCAAAGAATACAGATATGGGATCAACTGATAACGGAATTCAATCGCTTTCTTGATATATTCTTTGCAGCCGCTGTACATCCATGGTTCTGTTACCGTATTATCCGTATTTGTGGAATGAATGGAAAATCTTGGCTGAAATATCCCGTTCTGGATCCATCTCACCAGTAGTTCCGCCTCAGGAGCCGGACCATAAAATCCTCCGATATCACATCCCTGGTTTGCGACTCCGGAAAGTCCCATTCCCAGAATTGTTGCAATATTATATTTTAATGCTTCCCAACATGTCAGATTGTCACCAGCCCATGTTTGTGCATATTTCTGGATTCCACAATGACCGGAACGACAAACAATATATGGTCTTTGATTTTCAAATATCTCATGCACAGCTTCATCTGTGATGTGACACATAATATTCGACATCACAGACTTCAGCTGACCAATCGTTGCTCCCTTTCCTTCAAAATCACAACGACAGTCTTTATCGATCATGCTGTCATATTCGCAGTTGTCATTCCATACAGAACTAGTCCCATACTCCAGAACATTCTCTTTTAACATAGCTTTCCAGTTATCTCGCGTTTCCTGCTTTGTAAAATCAACAAAAACACCTTTTCCGCCCCACCATGTTCCAATTCCCGGCTCCTCTGATCTGCTTGCTCTTACAAACATTCCTTTCGCCTGCATCTCTTCCTTCTTTGGATGCAACAGCAAGATTCCCGGTTTCACATTTGGTGATACGCAAATCCCACGGTCTTTCATCTGTTTGAAAAAACTCTTTTGGATCTTTGAAACGTTTTTTTCATTCCATGTTAAAAAAGCGCAGCGTTTGATTCCTTCTTCTGTCTCAATCGCACAATATCCTGAGGAAAGCTGGAAGCCATCCACTGGAATTTCTTCTTCTTTCGTTGTGTCAATAAATTCCAGGATTGCATCATCACAATCTTTCTCTAACTCCGGATAGTACATAGACGATCCCAGATAGCCCAAATGCGTAACGCGGAAGCAATGCGGATTTCCCTGTCAAATCAGTATAACGCTCTACCACATCCCGCACCTGTGGTCCTGTGATCAGAAAGAGGTCAATATCTCCTCCATCTACACGATACGTGCTGTGAGGCTTCCAATAATTACTTTTCTCACGTCCCATATTGAAATCACACTCATACGTATTGTGATAAAAATATCCCACTGCCTTCTTGGTTTTCTTATTCAGTTTGATATAAAATGGAATATGCTTATAAAGAGAATCTGTCTCCTTCGGATTATATCCCATAGCGTCTTTCGGGCTCATGTTCATAAATTTCTGAGCTTTGTTAAACTCTCCGCTTTTCTCACCAAATCCATAAAAACAATCATCTTCTGTAATCTCACTTGTGTGAATGCGACGGTTATTGCTGTCCTCCATGTAGGCTAAATCTACAATATCCGCATGGATCTGTGTATTCTCTGCATCATAAACACAAATACGAAATGGATTTTTTTCCACTTCTACTCTCAAAACTTTTCCCTGGATTACCGCTTTTTCTAACCCATCTGTCAACTGGGCTTCTGCTGTCTGAATCCGTTTCCGATAATGTTTCATAAACATATCCATACGATCTTCCCATGCAGTTGTCACCAGACTGTAAGATTCTTCCACAAAATCTCCGTCAAAACCTGCACGAATCCGAACAACAGAATCCGTTAAAAACCAGATACGAATCTCCACGCCATCCGTAGATATCGAAAAATAATTTTCTATCTGTTTTACAGCTCCTGCCTGTAAACATATCTTCATCCCTTTTCTCCTCCTGTTTTCTTTTCCCGGAAATCATTTTCCTTTCAATTTCTAAAAATATTATAAAAAAAACCAGAGTACCTAAAGGTAGACACATTTTGTGATATTCCAGCCATTATTTTACCTTTCTTGCTATTTTCCTTCTTGCCCATCTTTCTTTTTTATGCTAATCTTCTTCTTATAGGATTTATATATTTTGCTTTTTGTTAGATATGCACAATTTTTAGACCTCTATTTTGTGCAGAAAGGAGATGAATTATGTTAGATACTGCTGCGATTATTATTTCGCAGGAAAAAAAATTTGCTTACGCTATGCTGAAGGAGTGAATGATAATATGACCCAGTCCCATTTTCACGACTTTTTCGAGTTATACTATCTTCTGGAAGGTGAGCGGATGCATATGATAGAAGGTGAAATTTATCATCTTACTGCGAATGATTTTGTTTTGTTTCCCCCTCATATCATGCATCACTCCTATGGTGAAAAGGACATGCCTTTTAAACGAATCGTGTTATATTTTTCTCCTGACCTGATCGCAAATGACACCATTTGTCAACTGCTTTCAGAAAAAGAACTTCTTTTTGTGAACGAAGGATATATTCCAAACCAGATTCTTTCTCTTCTTTTGTCTCTCACTCATGAAATAGATGTTCCAGGCAAATACCACGATGCCTATATCTGTAATCAACTGAACGGACTCCTGTTAAATATGCTGCGTCTGGATTTTGAAGCCGTAAAAGCATCCCAAAACTCGTTCTGCAAAAGCTGTAGACTATATTCACAATCACTACATGGAAGATATCTCTGTGAATCAACTGGCAGAAATACTCTATGTAAGTCCCTACCATCTGTGCCATGAATTCAAGAATGCAACCGGGAAAACGATTATTCAGTATTTGAATACCACACGCATTCTCCATGCACAGAGACTGATGTTAGAAACCGACTATAATATCACTCAAATCAGTAGAGAAGTAGGATTTTCCAACCTGACTCATTTCAATCGGACTTTCAAAAAAATTACAGGTGTCGCTCCTCGTGAAAAAAAGAAATTATATCAAAAATAAAAAAGATGGAACTGCCGCTTCACGATCTGATCGTAAAAAACGATAGTTCCATCCTTTTTCATTTATGCTCTTTTTACGAGCACTTCTGTCTCATATTTTTCGATTTCTTCAAACCAGCTTTCTGCCGGAACATTGCATCTTCTGCAGTACTCCTCCCAGATATCTCCGATTGGAAGTGTCTTGCACTCTTCCATTACCACCATTTTCTTTGACATCTGATTGGTATCCTGAAGTTCTTTTAAGAGTGCACTTGGTGTACAAAGTGCATTCAGCAGCGCTTTCTGGAAACTTCGAAATCCTGTTACCCATGCAGAGATACGGTTAATGGATGCATCGAAATAATCCAAGGCAATATAAGTGCGGTCAAGACCGCCTTCGCAGCGAACGATTTCCTGTGCGATTTCCTTTGTCTCATCATCAAACAGAACTACATGGTCAGAATCCCAACGAATCGGACGTGTCACATGCAGTGCGATTTCCGGGAAGAAGGTCAAAAGCGCCGGGATCTTATCGGAAACAACTTCTGTCGGATGATAATGTCCGTTATCCATCAGCGGCAGGCATTTCTCTTTGTTCATTGCCGCATAGCTCAGCGCAAATTCTGCAGAACCAACTGTGTATGCCTCAACTCCGATTCCGAATACCTTAGATTCTACACAAGGTTTTACCATCTTCGGATCATATGGCTCAGAAAGGATCTCATCGATGGATTCTTTGTAGCGAACTCTTGGTCCCATACGGTCTGCAGGCACATCTTTGAATCCGTCTCCTGTCCAGATATTCATCACACATGGGATTCCTGTCTGCTCTGCAAAATACTTGGAAATACGGATACATGCTTTTCCATGCTCAATCCAGAATTTCCTTGTCTCTTCGTCCGGGCTTGAAAGTGTCAGTCCGTCTTTTACTTTCTCATGAGAGAAGAATGTTGGATTGAAGTCCAGTCCCATTCCTCTTTCTTTTGCAAAATCTACCCATTTCTGGAAGTGTTTAGGCTCCAGTTTATCACGGTCAACAAATTCTCCCTCTTCAAAAATTGCGTAGCACGCATGCACATTGATCTTCTTTGCTCCCGGCATCAGGCTCATTGCCTTGTCCATATCCGCCATCAATTCTTCCGGTGTTCTTGCTTTTCCAGGATAGTTTCCTGTTGTCTGGATTCCACCTGTCAGAGGGCCATCGTGATCAAATCCTGTCACATCGTCTCCCTGCCAGCAGTGCAGAGAAACAGGTACCTGCATACATTTTTCAATTGCCGCGTCTGTGTCTACTCCTAATTTTGCATAGATTTCTTTTGCTGATTCATATCTTGTCATCGCTTTATACCTCCTGATTTTCATTTCCGTTTTCATCATAGTGACGGATGTCAAATGACTTGCCGATGCAGGTTCTTGCCTCAGGCAATGATGTAAACACTCCATCATGAAGCATCTGAACCGTGATATTTCCAATTGCAGTCGCCTCTGTCGGTCCTGCCGACACTTTTTTCTTTGTATATTTTGCAGTCAGTTCGTTGAGATAACCTGCGTTCGCACCACCACCGACTACATAAATCGTATCGTATGTATTCCCTGTAATTTCCTCGATCTCCCGAATCGTCTCTCCATAACATTTTGCAAGACTGTTGTAGATCACTGCCGCAATCTCCCCGATTGTCTCCGGAATCTGCTGATTACTCTCTCTGCAAAACGTCTGTACTGCTTCTATCATGCTCTTTGGAGCAAGGAAACAATCATCATTGCAGTCCACTAAAGAAGTAATCTCCTCTTTGGATGCCTGTTCACATATCTGCGCAAAGGAAAGCTCTTCTTTCCATTCTTTCTTGACAGACTGGATCATCCACAGCCCCATGATGTTCTTCAGAAAACGGAAGCGGTAATCATATCCTCCCTCATTTGTGAAGTTTGCCCGCATACTTTCCATGGAACAATCCGCATCTTTTCTCTCAATTCCCATCAAAGACCAGGTACCGGAACTGATGTAGATCGCATTGTCATCATTCGTCGGAACTGCAAGCACTGCAGATCCGGTATCATGCGTTGCCGGAAGTACAACCGTACAATCAAATCCAACTTCCTCCTGAATTTCTTTTGTAAAGTTTCCTACAACCGTTCCCGGCATGGAAATCTCTTTGAAAATCTTCCTGTTAAACCCAAGCAGATCGATCAGTTCGTAATCCCAGTCTTTTGTCTGAGGACTTACAAGCTGGGTCGTTGTCGCATTGGTGTATTCCATCTTCTTGACTCCGGTCAACAAAAACTGGAAGTAATCCGGGATCATCAGCATGGATTCTGCCTGTTCCAGCTGCTCCGGATAATTTTCCTTTACCGCCATCAGCTGATAGATCGTGTTGAAAATCTGTTTCTGGATTCCGGTTCTTGCATACAGAGCTCCCAGCGGAATCTTTTCATACACCTTTTCATCCATTCCATTTGTACGGCTGTCTCTGTAACCTGCTGTATCCCCCAGAATCTTGTCATTTTCATCCAGCAGTACATAGTCTACCGCCCAGGTATCGATTGCCATAGATACCGGAATTTTCCCAAGCTCTTTACATACTTTCAATCCGTTTTTGATTTCTGTAAACAGACGCTCTACATCCCAGCAGAGAGTCCCGTTTTTTTCTGTCATTCCATTCGGGAAACGGTATACCTCTTCCAGCTGCATTTTCCCGTCTTTCATACTTGCCAGCATATGACGGCCACTGGATGCGCCAATGTCAACAGCCAAATAATATTTATCCATTTTCTGCCTCCCTTTCGCACTTTATTTAACTCTATTATATGAAATAAAAAAGTGTAAAAAAAGGACGCTATTTATATAAAACAGCGTCCTTATTTGCACTCTACTCCGCCAGCTGCAGTGCTTCTACCAGCGCCAGAATTGTCAAAGACTGACCATACGCCATCGGCGCGATCAGAATGTTTTTGTAATGATCTGCATCATATCCCATACCTGTTCCACCGGATACGTTTAATACCGTTCCGTCTTTATCGATATTTTTCAGAATCGCCTGCACACCCTTCCATGCACATTCCAGATATGAATCGTCCAGGATCCCCATTTTGATTCCTTTGAGAATTCCTGCCACGATGGCCGCAGAACCGGAAACTTCTTCGTAGCTGTCCGGGTCTGTCAGAACTGTATGCCACAATCCGCTCTTACTCTGCAGTTCCTTCAGCTTTCTCACCTGTGCTTTGTATGTATCCACAATGATGGTTTTCACACCTGCATTGAGTGTTCCTTTGAACATATCCACATAGTCCAGAATTCCCAGTGTGAACCAGCTGTTTCCTCTGCACCAGAAAATACCACCGAAGTTATCCATACGGTTAAAGGACCATCCGTGATAGAATAATCCGGTATATGTATCATACAGATATTTGATATGCATCAGCACCTGATGGATGGACTCGTCGATCCACTCCTGTTTCTGATATTTCTGCCCCATTTTATTCAAAAATAATACGGTCATGAACAGAGTATCGATCCACATCTCGCTTTCATTTAAGCGTACACCCTGTCTGTCACCGTTGGCACTTGTGACATGCTGGAATCCGCCCTCTTTTGTTCTCGGAATGCAGTTCATCAGCCAGGAAGCCCAGTCCAGACACAGATTTTCAAATTCTTTATCCTGATATTGTTCATTTAACTCTGCCAGTGTCAGAAGCGGGGTTGTTGTATTGATATTTCTGGACGGAAGTCCATCTGCGATATTTCCTTTGAACCACTGGTGCAGAAATGTTTTATAATCATCATTTCCCTGTATTTTCATCATTTTGAGAAGTCCGTACAGCCCCACTCCCTGCGGCCAGTCCCACTCTGCAATCCCAAAGTCACGCTTAAAAAAGCCGATTGCCTCTCCGCCGTCTTTTAATTCAGCTTCATTTTCCGGACCGCCAAGGTTCATTAGTTTTTCTACGACCAGATTCAGTTTTTGTTCGATCAATTCTCTTTTTATATTCTTCATTTTCTTTTCCGGCATTTTATGCCAATCCTTTCATATAGCTTTTTTACGGTTTCTATCTTATAATAGTTTTAACAAAGCACACGCTGCTCACAACAAAGGAGATACTGTATGGATACTATCATTTATTATTCAGAAATGGAAGGAATTTCTCTGGAACATTTAAAACGTTCCAGTGGTTATGATATGCGTTCCAATCATTTTCATAATGAATACGAGATTTACTTTCTCACAGAAGGAGAGCGCCTCTTTTTCTTCAACAACCGTGCCTATCAGGTGAAAAAAGGCAGCCTGATCCTGGTGGATACAAATCTGATCCATATGACACATGCTCCGGAGGATGACACAACCGGATACACGCGAATCATTCTGTATATTGATAAATTCAAAATGCAGCAGTTTGATGAAAAATTTCCGCACCTCAATCTTGTTCCTTTTTTTCGCGAACACTATGGAGTTTATAATCTGACGCAGAAGCAGCAGGAAAAATTTTTACATATGTATGAAGTACTAAAGACTGAATTTTCCAACCGCAGCCGCAGCTACAAAGCCTTGATCGAGATGGAAATCATCCACTATTTTCATTGACTTTGATCAGAGACAACCCGGAAGCTGACTCCGATCAAAGATGAAACTGCCATTCATAAGAGCAGCAAGTATCAGACAATCTATAACATTGCCGACTACATTTCTGATCACTACGCAGAATCCATCTCTTTAGACGGCCTCGCCGGAGTCTTCTATCTGAGCAAGTTCTATTTAAGCCGCTCATTTAAGAAGTCACCGGCTACGGCGTCAACGAGTATGTCAATATCCTGCGTACAAAGAGAGCCAAACAGCTCCTTGAGGAGACCACTCTTAGCGTCTCCGAGATTGCCGGTACGGTCGGCTATGAAAGTATTACTTATTTTGAAAAAGTATTCAAAACCTACATGAGTATTTCACCGTTAAAGTATCGCAAAACCCTAAACGGAATTACTTACAAAAACAAGATTACTCCAGAAGCCCCAAAACAGTAGGGAGCCATTCGCTGAGTGCCGGAATGTAGGTTACCATCATCAATGCTGCAAAGATTGCCACAAAGAGCGGGATCAAATGTTTCATAACCTGCTCAACCCGCAGTTTTGCCACACTGCATCCCACAAACAGTACGTTTCCAACCGGCGGTGTGATCGTTCCTACAGAAAGGTTCATAACCATCATGACACCAAAGTGGATCGGGCTCATTCCAAAGCTCTGTACGATTGGAAGGAAGATCGGTGTGAAGATCAAAAGTGCCGGCGCCATATCCATAAATGTTCCCACGATCAGAAGGAAAATATTGAGGATCAGCAGGATCACATATTTATTACTTGAAATTCCAAGAACCAGTTTACTGATTGCTGCCGGCAGCCCTGTAAAGGACATTACAAATGACAATACAGAAGATGCTCCGATGATCAGCATAACGATTGTTGTCATAACTGCTGCATCCACCAGCAGCTTCGGAATTTCACTCAGTTTGATCGTTCTGTAAATAAACACGGAGAGGATAAAGGCGTATGCAACCGCAACACCGGATGCCTCTGTCGGCGTAAATTTTCCAGATAAAATACCACCGATGATAATCACGACCAGAAATAAACTCGGGATTGCATCCCATATTGTCTTCCCTACGATTTTTGCAGTCAGTTTGTCTCTTTTAATTACATATCCCTGCTTTCTTGCATAGAAGAATGCAACTACCATGCAACATGCAGCCCACAGAAGTCCCGGAATCCATCCAGCCATAAACAGTGCCGCTACCGAAGCACCACCACCTGCTGCCGAGAATACGATAAACGCTGTTGTCGGAGGAATCAGCTGTCCAACGGGAGCCGTTGCGATATTGACTGCTGCCGCAAATCCCTCATCATACTTCTGCTCTTTTTCCAACGGGAGCATAACTCCACCGATTGCAGTTGCCGCTGCAATACCGGAACCGGAAATTGAACCGAACATCGCATTTCCCGCAATGTTTGTCAGTGCCAAAGATCCCGGTACTTTTCCAAGAACCAACAGTGCGAGATTGATCAATCTCTTGGCAATACCACCGCTGTTCATCAAAAGACCTGCCAGAATAAAAAAATGGTACTGCGATCAGGGAAAAGCTGTCAATTCCACTGACCATCTTCTGCGCAGAAACAAACACACCAAATCCAGGTGTCAAAAATGCAACGATTGTTACCAACGCGGAAACAATGATGCTATACGACACCGGCACACTAAATGCCAGCATCAGGAAAAATACAATTACAAGTAAGATTGCTGCCTGAATTTCCATTTATTTTCCCTCCTTTAATTCTGTGAACCATCTTTTCAAACGCTCCAAACAATACAGCACCATCAGACATCCACTGATTGGAATACATACATAGTAAACCTGCATCGGAAGTTTCAGTGCGGCTGAAATCTGTCCTGCTGAGTTTGCAGTTACCATGATTCCACCTACAATAAATACTGCAATACTTAAGATCAATACGATGATCTCTACTGCGATCTTTGTTCGGATCTGATTCTTTGACTGAAATTTATCCACCAGCACACGAATCGACAAATGCTGATCTTTTCCATAAGCGTACGGTGCCCCAAGCATCGTCATCCAGATCAGTGCGTATCTCAAAAATTCCTCCGTCCACTGACTTGGATCATTTAACAGAAATCGTGTGATAACCTGCCAGCAACAGGCAAGAACCATGACCGCAACAAGTACGGAGATCACTGTTCCCAGAATTTTATTTATGATCTTCATTACTTCTCCTCCTCTTCTGCAACGGCATAATTTTTGAATATCTTCGTAGAGGCTCTTGTAAGCGTCCCCTTTACTTTCAAACGCCTCATGCATTGGCTGAACTGCCTCGATAAATTTACTCTTATCAATATCTCTGTAAACAGTCACACCATGCTCCTGTGCTTCTTCAATGGCATCATCCATCATCTGCTGATATTTTGAAACAAAATTCTCATTCAATTTCACAAGACACTCTTTTAAATATTCCTGCTGTTCTTTGCTTAAGCTGTCCCAGACTTTCGTACTGATAATGTAAATATCCGGTGAATACTGATGCTCTGTGTATGTATAAGATTTTACAATCTCTTCATGTTTGTCAACTGTCAGTGCCAGCTCTGTATTTTCCGCACCATCTACGATGCCCTGCTGAAGAGACGTGTACGTTTCACTGGATGCCATCGGTACCGGTGAGCCGCCCATCAGTTCGATCATCTCCATGGAAGTACTGCTGACCATGGCACGTATTTTCTTTCCTTTCAGAACAGAAGGATCTGTCACTGCCTTATCTTCTTTGAGATAATAATTTCTTGCACCATTTGCATAATAACCAATTGCAATGTATCCTTTGTCCCTTGTAGATTCAAACAGTTCCTGAATCCCTTCACTGTTTGCCATTGCATTGTAATAGTGTTCCTGATTGCGGAACAGATATGGCAGTGAGAAAATAGAATATCTCTCATCAAACTGTCCCAGTGTATTGGCGCTTACTTTCGCCATATCCAGTACACCTGCCTGTACCATCTCTACCGTGGAAGGCTCTGCTCCAAGCACACCACTCGGATAAATATCCACTTCCAGATTCTTGGAACTGTCTTCTGCTGCCAGATCTGATAAATACTCGATCGTCTCTCCGATCTCAGAATCTGCCGCCTGTCCATGTGCCATTCTAAGCTGCACCTTTTCACTGCTTGTCTCACTTTTTACTGCCACAAAGGTATAAATTCCTACTGCGATCAATGCGATCACGAGTACAATCCCTATTGTTTTTTTTCATTCCCTTCATGTTTCCTCTCCTGTTCATAGATTCAGGTTTTTATTTTTTCGGGCCCTTATTTTTATGTGAAAATAGTATCACATGAAGGGAGCTGATTCTCATACTATCTTGTCCGCAAACTCATTTTTTCAAATTATCTTGTTGTTTTTTATCAATTTTACCAATTTCACTTTTATTCAAACAGCAAATCTGCTCATTTTATCAATTTTCCATATTATTTTTATCATTCCCAATCCTTTTGTTTATTATATACAAATTTATCGCTCTATTTTTATGCATATTGCCGAATGCTATTTTGACGTTATGCTGATTGTTTTTCTGCATTTTTCTTTGTTTTTTATGAAACAAAACATATTGAACCGCAATATTTTTTCAATTTTTCTGATTCCATCAAAAAAGATGGCTGACATCAACCATCTTTTTTCTTCTTATATTTAGATATTCTCTTTCAAACACGCTCCACCCACAACTTTCTCATATACGCAATATCCTTCTGCGCCGTCTTTGGCTCTAATTCTTCCCTTACAACCACAATCTCCGGTTTATGCTGCTTCATCCACTTCACAATCTCACCATACCGGATCACACCGTCTCCAAGACAGACCGGACAATACTCTTTGTTCGGCCCTTCTACAAAATCTTTCATATGGATCGCTTCGATCTTATCTCCCAATGCCTGCAGCCATTCTTTCCAGTAAGCATCCTGATCGATCTTTGGAAATTCCAGCACATTTGCCGGATCAAAGATCATTTTCAAATGGTCGCTGTTCATCTTTTCAAACACTTCTACCGTTGTCTCCAGATCCTCCAGCGGATGCCAGTAGACCGGTTCGATGGCCATATCCACATCCAAACGTTCTGCTTCTTCCACCAGACGTGCAATACTGTCCATCATATATGGATGCCAGATCTGCTTTTCTTCCCGGCTCAGACGCGGGTATGCCGTCTCTGTTCCGACGATGGACGCTCCCAGGATCTGATTGAACTTCAGGCATTTTTTGAACGTATCCAAGGCATTTTTCCGCACTTCATCATCCGGGTTTCCAAGATCCATGTAGCATCCCAAAATCTGGATCTTGATCTTCTCTTCTTCAAAATTTCTGCGGATCCTCTCCACCAGCTGCGGTGTTACTTCCTCATAAGAATTGATCTCCGAAAATGCTTTTGGCAGCACAAGCTGTGCTGCCTCAATGCTTTCGGATCTCAATAGTTTTGCCAGATGATCCACCGGCTGTTTTCCATAGTCATGCGTTCTCGCTGCTACTAACATATTGATCTCCTCTTTATTATTTTCAATTTCTTATGGCTGTTTTCCGATGTATGCCAGGATTCCTCCGTCTACATACAGAATGTGTCCATTTACAAAATCAGATGCATCGGATGCAAGGAATACTGCCGGTCCCTGAAGGTCTTCCGGTGTTCCCCATCTTGCAGCAGGTGTTTTTGGAAATGATAAACTGATCGAACGGATGTCTGCTTCCGTCTGCCTGCACTTCACGCAGCGGCGCTGTCTGTGGTGTTGCAATGTATCCAGGTCCGATACCGTTACACTGGATGTTGTACTCACCGTACTCAGAGCAGATGTTCTTTGTGAGCATTTTCAGTCCGCCTTTTGCTGCTGCGTATGCAGATACTGTCTCACGTCCAAGTTCACTCATCATAGAGCAGATGTTGATGATCTTTCCGTGTCCTTTTTCTTTCATTCCCGGAATCACTGCTTTGGAAACAATAAATGGTGCGTTTAAGTCTACATCGATCACTTTTCTGAACTCGTCTGCTTCCATTTCAAGCATTGGTTTTCTCATGATGATTCCGGCATTGTTTACCAGGATATCAATAATTCCAACTTCTTCGTTGATTTTTGCAACCATTGCTTTTACCTGTGCTTCATCTGTTACGTCACATACATATCCGTGAGCTTCGATTCCAGCTTCTTTGTATGCTGCAATTCCTAAATCAACTTTCTCCTGTGTGATGTCGTTAAAGCAGATTGTTGCACCTGCCTCTGCATATGCAGAAGCGATCCCGAATCCGATTCCGTAAGAAGCACCTGTTACCAGTGCGATTTTACCTTCCAGTGAAAAATTTTACCATAACTGTTTCTCCTTCTCTTCTATCAATTATCTCAGGTCTTTGTTTGCAATTGTATCCATATCGCCGTAATCCTGGTTTTCTCCGCACATTCCCCAAATGAATGTGTATGCTTTGGATCCACATCCGGAGTGGATGGACCAGCTTGGAGAGATCACTGCTTCTTCATTGTGCATGATGATATGTCTTGTCTCCTGTGGTTCTCCCATGTAGTGCATTACGAATGAATCATCATCCATGTCAAAGTACAGATATACTTCCATACGTCTGTCATGTGTATGAGATGGCATTGTATTCCATACGCTTCCCGGAAGAAGTTTTTGTCAGTCCCATCGCCAGCTGACAGCTTTCTACCTGTCCTGTTACGATATATTTATTGATGATTCTGTGGTTGGAATCTTCCAGTGTTCCGAGTTCTACTTTGTTCTCATCTTTTACGATCACAACGCCTTCTTCAGCTTCTCCCTCAAGTTTGATATGTACTGTCGGGTAAGATACGTGTGCCGGTGCACTGTTCATATAGAATTTTGCCGGGCAGGAAGCATCTTTGCTTTCAAATGAAATGTCTTTTGCTCCTCTTCCAACATACATTCCGTCTCTTGCATTTACTTCATAAACACGTCCATCGATTGTGATGATTCCATCTCCACCGATATTGATGATTCCAAGTTCTCTTCTCTGAAGGAAGTACTCTGCACGAAGCTCATCCCCTGCTGTGAGAACCAGTTTCTCATTGACCGGAACTGCTGCTCCTGTAATGATACGGTCAATGTGGCTGTATACCAGATTGATCTTGTCTGCCTGGAATAAATCCTGGATCAAAAATTCCTCTCTTAATCTGTCTGTTGTGTAGTGTTTTACATCTTTTGGTGATGCTGCTGTTCTTACTTCCATGATAATCCTCCTGTTTTTTGATTTCCCTTATTTTGACTGACTAATCTGTGTCATTTCTTGCACTTAGTATAGCATTCATTATTCCCCTATTTCTTGTGTTTTCTTGCTGTAAATCTTGAAAATTTTGAACTTCTGAACTATAATATGGGAAAAACAGGACGATTTTGAACAACCTGATGAAAGGAGACGATTTTCATGAAAGGATGTATTTCCTGCAAAGAAGCCATGCGCCAGTGTATGGATACTCATACGTTCGCCTTTGCACATTTATATAATGATGAAAAAGCCATGGATATGCACATCCATGACTGCTATGAGATTTATTATTCGATCTCCGGGGGAAAGCAGTTTCTGATCGACAATTATTTTTATGACATCTGCAATGGGGACATTTTTCTGATCAACCAGTTTGAAAGTCACTATCTGACACAGATCGACCAGCAAAAACATGAGCGCATCATTCTTTCGATCGATCCGGAATACTTAAAACAAATTTCTACGGAAACGACCAATTTAAATCATTGTTTTCAGTTTCGCGGAACGGATATGCCTCATCAGCTTCACCTTTCTCAGGAGGAGCAGACGCGGTTTATCTATTTTATCCATAAACTGCGCTCCAATTCCGGGTTTGGCGAGGATATCTTAGATCATGCCACATTTCTGGAACTGATGGTGTTTTTAAACCATGCGTTTGACAAACGCTGCCGCGCTTCTGCCGAAGAAGAGAGCAAAGCGCCCGGCTACCACGCCCAGGTGGATGAGATTCTCTCCTATATCAATACCCATATCAGTGAAAACCTGACCCTGGAAGAACTCTCTGCACATTTTTTCCTGAGCAGTTCTTATCTGTGCCGGATTTTCAAAGCCACGACAGGAACGACCATCAACAAATACATCACCGCAAAGCGAATCACCATCTCGAAGTCGCTGTTAAGTCAGGGATATTCTGTCAATGAAGCTTGTGAAGCGTGCGGATTTAATGACTACAGCAATTATCTGAAGGCATTCACCAAGGCAGTCGGGATTTCTCCGAAGAAATATGCGCAGTTTAATTCGTAGTAACCGGCAATGCTACAATAAAGACAATTATAAGAGGGGACACTGATAGGTAGTGAAAACGAACAAGTAAAAAATATTATTCTAGTGCTTTTACCTATTTGATGCTATAATTTTACCGTTGTCGCACCCAATCTGGCAACAGAAAGGGGGTGTGCTGTTTGACTGATTTACTTATATCTTTTTTGGTTTCCGTTATGGCAAGCGTAGCCAGCTACTACGTCTGCAAATGGTTAGACAGAAACGACAGTGACAACTAGCCTAAAAGAAAGCCCCGGAGTTGCGACCTCCGGGGCTTTCACTTTGTGTGCTGCTTGACACTTATATCCTTTTTAGCTACCGCTAGTATAGCATATGCGACAGCTAAAATCAAGTATTCCCTTTTTTAACTCTTTTAATTTATCTTTCAGCTCAAATCATTCCTCTTGTAGAGACTCGATTTTATCACATAATCTCTGCATCTCATCTTTATGTTCCTTTTCAAAGTCTCGTTCTACAGATGCAGCTGCATGTGCTTTATCGGCAGCGATAACAGATTTTGTAACATGTAATATTTATGAAGATCTGAAAATTGATTTTTCTGAGGTTTGATACTTTGAAACACAAAAAGCCTGAATCCAGAAATTGCTTCTCTGCTCTTCCTGTATTCAGGCTTGCTTTTCTTTCACTTTCTCACATATCCCGATACCCCTTCGGGCTGACTCCATAACACTCCTTAAATTTCCGAAAAAAATAACTGGTATTGTCATACCCCACCGACTCTATGATATCCGCCACCGACAGCCTGCTGTTCTTCAGCAAATATGCCGCCTGACGCATTCTTCTCGACTGAAGCAGCTCTTTATACGTCTTTCCCGTCCGCTTTTTTGATCTCCCGGCTTAACCAGTACACGTCATATCCCATAATCTCTGCCAGCTCGGACAGACTTCCGTTTTTATAGTGCTCTTCAATATAATTCAACACCGCTCCGGTCAGTTCCCGGTCAAAAGCAGCTGTTCCGGTCTCCATCCGGTCCATATGATTCAAAAGCTGAAGAAGCAAAAGCCCCATGGTGATCTGATTACATCTCCTTTTGTTCGGCTGGTCATAGAAGATCGTCCATACCATATTTTCCACCAGATTCTGGATCGGAAGGATCTCTGCCACATGAAAATACAAATATGATGTCTGATCATTCTTTCCACACAAAGCTCCTACCAGAAATTCTTTCAACGCATTTTCTTCCTCCATATCCATCATGGAAAAAGCCGTATCAAAAAAATTCCGGCAGCACAATAAAATTGACGGCAATATCCTGCTCGCCGGCCGGCAGGATCTCCTGTTCTGCATTCTGATTCAAAAACAGAAGATCCCCCGCCTCCAGAATGACCTTACTTCCATTCAGAATGTGAGTGGTTGTTCCCTGACACATGTAGATCACTTCTACATAATTGTGTTTATGCTTCGGAAAATTAACAAATCTCGTATGGGGACGTACCTGTATCAGCTTCCCATTTTTTTCAACAAATTTTTCGCTGTCTACGATCAGTTCCTTTTTCTCTGTATAAAGCTGTGGGTCGATCCCTCTTTGTTCATCCAGTATCCGCTGCTCTTCCTCTGTAATGACAGACAAGGCATCCAACAATTCCCTGTGCATGACTCACCTACTCCATTTTGGCAATTTCTTTTGTCAGTTCCATATACTCTGTGGCACTGCGGCTGCTTTTTTTGTATGCCATGATCGGCGCATTGTTATCCTGCGACCACTCGATCCCACTGTCCACCCGGATATAGGTATCAAATACAGGAACATCCTCCAGACTCTTTAAAGTCTCCAGAGTCTGTTTGAAATAACTCTTTCTGGTATCTACTTTCGTGATCACGATCCCGCCCAGCTTCAGATCCGGCGTGATCTGACGGACTTCCTCCAGAAATTCAAACATATTTCCCAGACCAAATAACCCCCACGGCGTGGATTCTACCGGAATGATGATCTCATCAGACGCACATAAGATGTTCATGACCCAGCCGCCCAAAGTCGGAGGCGCATCGATCAGAATGTAATCATACGCTCCGGATTCCCTTACCTGTTTCAGACATTTTCGGAGAATAAACTCCCTCTGCCATTTCGTAAACAACTCATATTCAATCGAACTCATCAACGTCGAAGACGGGATCAGATCCAGTCCTTCATATTCTGAATGTACAATATAATCCGACAGATCATCCTGCCGCTTCAATCCCTCATACAGATTCTTGTCACTCTGGGCAAATGCAAGCACCTGATCCTCATCAAACAGAGATAGAGACAGGTTCAGCTGCATGTCTCCATCGATCAGAAGTACCTTGTATCCCAGCTCCCGCAGTCCGTATCCGACATTGGAACAAGTCGTGGACTTTCCGCTTCCTCCTTTATTATTCGCAAAACATATGGTCTTTGTCTTCTTCATTGTGTTCTCTCCTTTGCCAGTCTGATTTACTGCCGAAAATTTTTTCCTACCAGCATCTTATATTCTTCATATGCAGGAATTCCTGCAAAATCTTCCTGCAATGCATCTTTTACCTCAATATAATACCAGCCCATTGCAGCTTTACTCTTCATTCGAAAGCGGTTCCAAAATTCTTCTCCAACCTTCGGATACTCCCGGTCAATATCCCGGATATTGGACAGCTTGTCCGCAAGAGCGATCATCTGCACCTCTCTCGGCGCTGTTTTCAAATGTCGGATTGTCGTACTTTTTCTCTCCACCCAGGTTTTGGACTTGTCCTCACTCTCCTGCCTGACCATCTCAAGCACACGCTCGCCGAACGCCTCTTTGATCTGCTCTTTTGTCACCTGCCTGCAGTCTTCAAGTGTATCGTGAAGCAAGGCTGCACTGATCATCTCCTCATCATCCGTCATCGTTGACACAATCTTCGCCACCTCCAGCGGATGTACAATATACGGGCGCTTCGTTCCCTTTCGAAACTGTCCCTCATGTGCTTTTTCTGCAAAGCTTCGGGCTTCCTCTACCATATCCGTTCCTCCTACTATGTGCACACACCGGTTCTCTATCAAAATAATAGCACAAGGGCCTGTGAATCACAACCGCAACCCGCTTTCCCCATTCGGATTTTCTGGAAATATGGTATACAAACGTTTCTGCTTCCTGTATAATAACTACAGAATTGAGAGCTGAAGGAGCAGCATTTTACAGCTGTTCTCCTTCTGGAAATGGAGTATGTTATGAACCAGAAATATGTGCTGATCACCGGTGCATCCCGCGGGATCGGCAGAGCCTGCGCACTTGCATTTGCCAGAAATCACTATCATGTATTCCTCAACTGCCGACATTCTCTGGATGCTCTGCAAGAAGTGGAACAGGAGATTCTTGCCGCGCAGGGATCCTGCACTCTCCTTCCCGGAAATGTCGGGGATCCCGATGAGGTACGAGAGATGTTCTCTGTCATTGAATCGCACTGTCCGGGACTGGATGTTCTGATCAACAATGCAGGAATTTCCTTTGTCGGCCTTTTGCAGGATATGAGTGATGCCCAGTGGTCCGAGATTTTAAATACTAATCTTTCTTCTGTATTTTACTGCTGCCGCAGCGCCATCGGTCACATGGTCTCTCAGAAAAGCGGAAAGATCATCAATATTTCCTCCATGTGGGGAACCGTCGGCGCCTCCTGCGAGGCTGCTTATTCTGCGACTAAGTCCGGTATGAACGGACTGACAAAGGCTCTTGCGAAAGAACTGGCACCAAGTAATGTACAAGTCAATGCCATTGCGTGCGGAGTGATCGACACGGCTATGAACGCACAGTTTTCGGAAGAAGAACGTGAAACTTTAAGAGAAGAAATCCCCGCCGGACGCTTTGCCGACAGCGAGGAAGTGGCTGCGCTGGCGCTCACCCTTGCATCCGGTCATTCTTACCTGACCGGACAGATCATTGGCCTGGACGGCGGTTATATTTAATTTGGAAGTATGTCATAAAGGAGTTTTCATTATGTTAGATATCAACGAAATTCAAAAAATATCCATGGACTGTTCCATGACAGAATTTGTCGGGACAACCGTACTGGATACTATCGGACTTGTAATCCCGGGCGTCAATGACGCACTGCTTCAGCAGATGCAGATTGACAAGCCTTACAAAAGTCTGGGACTGTTGAGTTCCCGTACCGGTGCTGCCGGACAGATCAATGCGGCTGACGAAGCAGTCAAATCTACCAATACCGAGATCATTTCCATCGAACTTCCGAGGGATACCAAAGGATGGGGCGGTCACGGAAACTTTATCATTATCGGCGGCTACAGTGTCTCTGATGTGCGCCGCGCCGTAGAGATCGCACTGGAATACACCGAAAAATATGCCGGGGAGCTTTATATCAGTGAGGCCGGGCATCTGGAATTCACCTATTCCGCCAGCGCTTCTCAGGCGCTGAACATGGCATTTGACGCCCCGATCGGGAAACCGTTTGGATTCTTCTGCGGTTCTCCTGCTGCGATCGGTCTTGTCATGGCAGACCTTGCGCTGAAATCCTCCCCGGTAGAGATCATCAAATACATGACACCAAACCGGGGAACCAGTCATTCCAATGAGATCATCGCTGCCGTGACCGGAGATGCCAGTGCCGTAAAAAAATGCAGTCCTTACCGCAAGAGAAGTAGGACTTCAGCTTCTGATCTCTATGGGAAGCTACCCGGAAGTTCCCGGAACCCCTTATTTATAAAACACGATTTTCATAAAATGCAACGGGCTTGCTATAGTTTGCTTCTATAGCAAGCTATTTATTTTCAGTATTTTACAAAACACCTCTCCTCTTCTACAATAAATCCCATAGAATCACGAATTTACAGAACAGGAGAATTACTATGGAAAATTTTAACGCACCGTTTCGTTTTGATTATGTTGGAAGTTTTTAAGACCTGAACACTTAAACAGGCAAGAGCTGATTTTGAAGCCGGAAAGATCACAAAGGCTGAGCTAGAATCCATTGAAAATGAAGCAATTACAGATCTGATCAAAAAGCAGAAGGCTGCCGGATACCCTGTCATCACAGACGGAGAATTCCGCAGAAGCTACTGGCATCTGGATTTTATGTGGGGACTTGAGGGAATCGAACACATTGAACTGGATCACGGCTATTTCTTCCACGGGGAAGAAACCACTCACGGCTCTGTCCGCGTGACAGGAAAAATCAGCGGAGAACAGCATCCTTTTGTGGAACATTTCAAATTTGTCAAACAGTTTGAGGATGAGCACACCATTGCAAGACAGACCATTCCCGCACCTGCCCAGCTTCTTGCAGAACTCTTCCGGGAAGACAATGGAACACAGACTCTGGCCGTATATCCAGATCTGGAAGAACTGATTCAGGACATTGCACAGGCATACCGGACTGTCATCCGGGATCTCTACGATGCAGGATGCAGAAATATCCAGTTTGATGACTGTACATGGGGAATGTTCTGCGACAAAAATTACTGGGCGGCAAGACAAAAGGATTCCGTCAGTCTGGAAGAAGAAGCTGAAAAATATCTGCGGCTGAATAATCTCGCTCTGGAAAATGCACCTGAAGATCTTGTGCTCACAACCCACGTATGCCGCGGAAATTATCATTCCACCTGGGCATCCTCCGGCGGATATGAACCGATTGCACCGTTCCTTTTTGCCAATGAGAATGTATCTGCCTATTATCTGGAATTTGATGATGAACGCTCCGGAGGATTTGAACCACTCCGCTTTATTTCCGATGATAAAAAAGTTGTACTTGGTCTTGTGACCAGCAAGTCACCGATTTTAGAAGAAAAAGAAGTGATAAAGAAAAGAATTGCAAAAGCTGCAAAATACATTCCTCTGAACCGGCTTTACTTAAGTCCGCAGTGTGGATTCGCATCCTGCGAGATTGGAAATAAACTGACAGAAGAAGAACAGTGGGCGAAGCTTGCACTGGTGAAAGAGATTGCCCAGGAAGTGTGGGGATAGGGAAAAGTTTTACACTTTTCCCCAGATTTCTTTCGGCACATATGCCTTCACTTCAATGCCATCCGGTACATATTCCTCTGACACCAGCTGTCCCTGGGTGCGGATCAGCTGGATCTTTCCCGCTTCTGCAAAGGAATACAGCCTCTCGATATATACCTGATCTCTTCGCAGAATCTCAAGCAGCGCTTCTTTTAATTCTTCCAGGCCCTGCCCTGTCTTTGCGGAAACCGGGATTGAGTACTCTGCATGAAAATCCCGGAAATATCCCGGTGTTTCCAGTTTATCCTGTTTGTTGACTACGGTAATGACCGGTTTTCCCTCCGCACCGAGCTGACGCAGTGTCTCATAGACAACAAACATCTGGGTATCCTGATGGGGATTGGAAGCATCGACCACATGGATGATGATATCCGCGTATTTCGCTTCTTCCAGTGTGCTCTTAAATGCCTCTACCAGATGATGTGGGAGCTTCCGGATAAATCCGACCGTATCACTGAGCAGGATCTCCTGTGTATCTGCCAGCCTCAGAGAGCGTGTCGTCGTATCCAGCGTGGAAAACAGCATCGCATCCTCTAAAACACCTGCTCCTGTGAGCGCATTTTCCAGGCTGCTCTTTCCTGCTGACGTATATCCCACCAGCGCCGCCACCTTCAGATTGGAGCGTTTTCTCTGAGTACGAAGCCTCTCTCTGTGCTCTTCCACTTCCCGAAGTCTTTTTAGACGGCTGATCCGCTCCCTGATCAAACGGCGGTCCATCTCCAGTTTTTTCTCTCCCGGCCCTCTTGTTCCGATGCCGCCTCCCAGGCGGGACAGAGAATTTCGAAGTCCTATCAGCCTTGCCGCACGATACTTCAACTGCGCCAGCTCTACTTGGATCTTTCCTTCTCTGCTGACAGCTCTTCCCGCAAAAATATCCAGGATCAGAAGTGTCCGATCCACGATCTTACATTCCAGCTCTTCCTCCAGATGATTCAGCTGCACGGAAGTCAGTTCATCGTCACAGATGATTCCCGTAGCGTCCGTCTCCCACAAAAGTTCCTTCAGCTCCAGGATCTTTCCTTTCCCGATATACGTCACCGGATGCATCGCCTCTCGTTTCTGGATCAGACGGCCGGCCACCTCTGCACCGGCCGTGCGTGCCAGCTCTGCCAGCTCGTCTAAGGATTCTTCCTCCGGCTCCGCATCATTTTCCTGAACGCCTACTAAAATGACGCGTTCTTTCGCATCTTCCATTTCATATAACGCCATTGCTTTTCTCCTACTCTCTCTTGCCTTCCATCGTCTGTCGGATAATACTGCGCATCATATCTTCGTTTAACTGCCCCTGCACATATCCGAACAGATTGCCATCTTTGTCTACCATAAAAGTTGTCGGGTAAGCGCTGATCCCATACTCCATAAATACCTCTCCTGTCGTATCCATCAGCACCGGATAAGTGTATCCGTTTTCCTCAAGAAATGCTTCGATCTCCTCCTGGCTTCCTTCCTGTCCGAATCCCGGCGCGGCAATTCCCAGGATCACCAGATCACTGTCTTCTTCCTGCTGTGTTTCTTCATAAATCTTCTGAATCTCCGGCATCTCATTTCTGCACGGACCACACCAGGTTGCCCAGAAATTCAAAAAGATCGTCTTTCCCTTATAGTCTGCCAGACTGTGCTCCTTTCCATACTGATCCTGCAGCACAAAATCTGTGGCCGGGTACGTATCCTGCTTTTCTTCTTTTATTTCCTTTTTCGTTGTCTCTTTTGAGGAAGTCTGTGTTCCTGCTGTTCCCGATAAATATCCGGTGATCGCGTTCATCTTGCCTGTAAACATCAAAAGTCCCATAAAGATCATCAGGATTCCTCCGATCTTCACCGTATACTTGACAACATGATTGTACTTTTTGAAAAACCCGAGCACTTTTGCCGTGAACAATCCCACTGCAAGAAACGGCAGGATAAATCCAAGTGTATACACACCGATCAAAAGGAATCCTGTCAGCTTTGTTCCTGCACTTCCCGCCATCAAAAGCACACTCGCAAGAGCCGGTCCCACGCACGGCGTCCAGGCAAAGCTAAAGGTAAATCCGAACACAAGCGCCACGACCGGTGACATCTTCAACTTGTCGAGCTTTAACCAGAAACGGTGCTCTGTACCCAGAAGCTTTGATTTTCCAAAAATCCCAAGCTGGTACAAACCGAATAAAATCACCAGAATCCCGCCGATCCTCGATACCATTGCCTGATTCTTATTGAGAAAACTTCCGGCTGCCGACACACCAAGTCCCATCATAAAAAATGCGGAGCTGATTCCTATCACAAAACAAATCGTATTGACAAACAGCCGCCCCCGTTTTCCGTACAGTTCTCCCTGCCCTGCGCCTCCTGAGAGATATCCCAGATAAAGCGGCACAAGCGGAAGGACACACGGTGAAAAAAACCTTAAAAGCCCCTGTAAAAACACGGTCACTACAGGAACTCCCACATCCATTGAAAATCCCATTTATTCTCCCCTTTCTTCTTTGATCCGGATCACAAACGCCCGGAAATCGGCGGATGATTTTCCCGGTTATAATAAGTACTTACAATTACTAAAAATGTTCTGGGATCCAGTGTCTTAAGATAAGACAACAGTGCCTCTTTCTCTGCGAATCCACTGTCTCCTCCACTATAGATACAAAGGCTCATGATCCCGCCTTTTTTCAGCAGGCGAAGCCCTGCCTCAATTGCCTGAATGCTTGTATCAGCCTGTGTCGCGATCTGATGATCACCGCCCGGCAGATAACCGAAATTAAAGGTGATCGCTGATACGTTTTCCCGGACATAATTCTCCATATGCTCATGTCCATCCAGAATGACCTCGGCACGCTCTGTAAGTCCCGCCTCTTCCAGACGCTTTCTGGTGTGTTCTACTGCTGCTTTTTGAATATCGAATGCGTAGACCTTTCCGTCTGCCCCTGTCAGACGACAGAGAAATTCTGTATCATTTCCATTGCCGGCCGTTGCGTCCACACAGCAGTCTCCTTCTTTGATATGCTCCCTTATCATCCGATGACAATACTCGGTAATCTGATATCCCGGCATACGCTCTCCTTTCTCCTCCCCGGGAATAAAGGACGCTGACCGCAGAATCTTCTCCGCAGTCAGCGTATCCTCTTCTTCCCTTGTATTCTTTATCTGGTCTCCAGAAATTTTGCTTCTCTCTGGGCATCTGCATCGTCCGGATAGACCTGAATATACTCTGCGATCTTGGTTTTTGCATTCTCCCAGTCACCCAGCTTTTCATAACATACGATCTGATTGAACCGCATCTCCTGAAGCACTTCGCTGAAGCTTTCTGCATCTTCCATGGACGTACCGCTGTTCTGAGACAGGCTGATCCCCTGATTAAACTGCTCCAGTGCATAATTGTAATCATTCAGCTTCATCCCGCAGATTCCGAGAAGATTATAAATGACCTGATTCTTCTCTCCCCCTGCTGCCAACGCTTTTTCAAAAGCATCTTTTGCAGATGCGTAGTCTTCCTGCTCATAATACGCCATTCCCAGACCGCGGTATGCCTCCGCCGTCTTCTTGCCTTCGTCCACCGCTTTCTGAAATGCGGTCACTGCTTCTTTATAATTTCCGTCTTCCAGATACCCTGTTCCGTCTTTGAGTGCATTGGTACATCCTGTCAAAAGACAGGCAGATACTGCCAATGCAAGCAATGTTGCTCTTTTCATGTTGTACACCCCTTATTCCGGATATTTCAGCACCCAGAATGAATTCAATAAGTTGATCATCATCACTGCCATATCCGCTAAAATTGCGTTTTTCATTGTTACATAGCCAAAGGATGCCAGCACCAGAAGAAGAACTTTCATCCCAATGGCAAAGATCAGATTCTGCTTCACCGCACGAATCGTTCCTCTGGAAATCCGGATCGCATTCACGATCCTGGAAAGATCATCCTCCATCAAAATGATATCCGCTGCCTCCAGAGCTGCATCCGAGCCCAGGCCCCCCATGGCAATCCCGATATCCGCATGTGCAAGAACCGGCGCGTCATTGATTCCATCCCCTACAAACGCCAGCTTCTCATCCTCCATATGGCTTTCCATAAATTCTCTGACCTGCTCTACCTTTTCCTCCGGCATCAGGCCTGCATATACATAATCCAGCTTTAACTGCCGGGCCACATCTTCTGCCACCCGTTCATTATCTCCGGTGATCATCACCGCTTCGATCTGTTGTTTTTCCAGCCATTTCAGAAGTCTGCCGGCCTCTTTTCTTACCACATCCGTGATCAGGATATAGCCCGCATACTCTCCGTCCACAGCTACGTGAACTGCTGTTCCGATATCAGCCACCCGTTGATAAAAATACCCCTGCTGGTTCATAAACTTGGAATTTCCAATCTCCAGTTGTTTTCCGTCCACAACAGCCTCAAGACCAAATCCCGGAAATTCTCTGACTGCCCCGATCCTTGCTTTGTCGATCGGCCTGCCGTAAGCCTCCCTTAAAGATCCGGAGATCGGATGACTGGAGTATGCTTCCCCATATGCTGTCAGTTCCAGAAGTTCCTCCGGAGTCATCGACTTCGGACACACTTCTTTTACCCGGAATACTCCCTCTGTCAGAGTACCGGTCTTATCAAATACAAAAGTCTCTGCCTTTGACAATGCTTCCAGAAAATTGCTTCCCTTGATGAGGACACCCTGTCTGGAAGCTGCTCCGATCCCGCCTAAGAATGCCAGCGGCACGGATACCAGAAGTCCGCACGGACACGCTGCCACCAGCACGATCAGCCCCCGATAGATCCACGCCCCCTGCTGTGCCCCTTCAAACATCATCGGCGGAAGGATCATCACCAGGATTCCGAAAAGCGTTACAAGCGGTGTATAATACCGGGTAAATTTTTCTGCAAAATTCTCTGTCTGCGCCCGTCTGTTGTCCGCATTGGATATCATATCAATGATTCTGGATGCTGTCGAATCTGCAGACGCCTTCAATACCCGTGCTTCCAGCACACCACTTAAGTTGATACTTCCGCTGTAAATATGACTGCCGATCTTCACATGCCTCGGCTCCGATTCTCCTGTCAGCGCCTTGGTATCTAACGTACTGCTCCCCTGTGTCACGATCGCATCCACGGGGATCCTCTCCCCCGGCTTGATAATAATAACCTGCCGCGGATTCAGATCTTCCGGCGGTACCTGCATCTCCCCGCCGCTGATCTTTAAATTGGCATACTGCGGACGGATATCCATAAATTTCTCAATAGATTTTCTCGTCCTGCTCATGGAAATAAGTTCCAGCAGCTTTCCAATCTGGAAAAACAGCATCGCTCCCACTGCCTCCGAATAGCGATGAACTGCAAATGCACCTGCTGTGGCAAGCAAAATCAGCAGATTCTCGTCAAACAACTTTCTTTTCTTCAGATTGTTCCAGAGCAGCCTGACCGTCGCAAAAACCATGATCAGATACGGAAGCAGAAAAATCAGCAGACGCATCTCTCTTTCCAGCTCCGCATACGAGCCTCCCACGATCGCAACAATATACAAAACGGCAGCCGCCGCACATTCTATGGCTCTTCGCTTTACTTCTTTCTTCATATCTATTCCCTGATATGTTCCATCCCCTGATTCATGATCGTCTTAATATGACTGTCCGCCAGTGAATAAAACACCGTCTTCCCCTCTCTTCGATTGACTACCAATTTCATCTGTTTCAACAGTCGGAGCTGATGAGAAATCGCCGACTGTGTCATATCCAGTGTCTGCGCCAGATCACACACACACATCTCGGAACAGGACAGCACACACAGAATCCGGATCCTGGTGGCATCCGCAAATACCTTAAAAAAATCTGCCAGCCCTCTGATCTCCTGCTCTTCCGGAATCTTTTCCTGTATCTGTCTGACTGTATCACTATGAGAATGTATCAGATCACAATGTTCCACTTCTAATTTTCTCATATTCTTTCTCCCTTCCGGTTCCCCCAAAACCTGTAATCCCGCTCTTGTTTTTGAGGCACCGATTGACTTTTATTATACGAAAAAAACAGGTGCGGGTCAACGTCTTATCTGTTTCTATAAGAAAACAGAGCGGCAGAGCCTTTCGACTGTGCCGCCCTGCGGTAATATCATTGATTTTGGATTTAGAGTTTCTTATACAGAATGCGGATTGCATTCAGAATACAGATCACCGCCACACCGGTATCCGCAAACACAGCCATCCACATATTGGCCAGACCAAGCAGACCAAATACCATGACCAGTGCTTTGATCACCAGAGCAAATGCAACATTTTGTTTTGCAATTCTTCCCGTTGCTCTTGCAATCTTCAAAGACTGCGGGATTGCTTCCATAGAAGAGGTCATAAATACCACGTCTGCAGCTTCAATCGCTGCATCCGCTCCGCTTCCCATCGCAGCTCCCACATCTGCGCCTGCCAGAACCGGCGCATCATTGATTCCGTCTCCGACAAACATCACACTTCCCTGTTTCTGTCGGATCTTCTGTAATTCTGTTACCTTATCCTGAGGCAGAAGCTTTGCATGCACTTCATCAATTCCAATCTTCTCTGCCACTGCCTGCGCATTCTCTTTTGCATCTCCGGTCAGCATGACTGTCCGGATATTCTGTTGCTTCATGGCTGCCACTGCCTGCGATGCATCCTCTTTGACAGTGTCTGAAATCACAAGATATCCTGCATAGACACCGTCTACTGCCAGTAATACTTCTGTTCCATACGCTTTCGGCTGATATGCAGACAGATCTACCTGATTCTGCTCCAAAAGCCTTCTGTTTCCACAAAGTACAGTTCCTTCTGAGAGTTCTGCTAAAATTCCATTTCCGGAAATTTCTTTTACCTGTTTTGCATGCTCAACAGAAAGTCTTCTCTCGTTTACCGCTGCCATAATACTGACTGCGATCGGATGAGAAGATGCTTCTTCACAGGATGCTGCTGCCTTTAGGAGCTCATCCTGACTGTATGATCCTGCCGGAACAATCTCCTGTACGACAAAATTTCCTTTTGTGATCGTTCCCGTCTTATCCATTACAACTGCTTTTACATTCTGAAGCGCCTCGATCGCAACTCCGCCCTTAAACAAGATTCCTTTTTTAGAACCCGCTCCGATTCCTGAGAAAAATGCCAGTGGAACACTCAACACAAGCGCACATTGGACAGCTGATTACCAGGAAGGTAATGGCCGTGTAAATCCAGTAGTTCCAGTCCCCGGTCAGGATCGACGGGATAATTGCTGTTGCCACTGCCAGTGCTACCACGACCGGTGTGTATACTTTTGAAAACCTTGTAATAAAACGGTCGATCTTTGGCTTGCTGGCTGCTGCATTTTCTACCGAATTCAAAATCCTTGTAACCATAGAATCTTCCAGAACCTTCTCTGCACGCATTTTCAGCACACCGGAAAGATTCACACATCCGGAAGTCACACTGCTGCCCGGTACAACGGCAACCGGAACCGGTTCCCCTGTTACTGGTGAAGTATCCAGACGGCTCTCCCCCTCCAGTACAACACCTTCCAGTGGAATCCGGTCTCCTGCACGGACGAGAAGCACATCTCCAACTTTTGCCTCCTCTGCCGGAATCTCCCGTATCGTTCCATCCTGCTCTACAAGATTCACAACCTCAGGACGCAGATCAACTGCCTCCATAATCTGACTTCTGCTTCTTGCAACTGCGATATCTTCAAATAACTCCCCTACACGATAGAAGAGCATTACACCCACTGCTTCTTTGTAATCTCCGATTACGATCGCTGCAATTGTAGCAACTCCCATCAGGAAATTCTCATCAAATACACGACCCTTTCCGATATTCTTTGCCGCAGTGATAAGAACATCCTTTCCAAGGATCAGATATCCTATGATCAATGCGAAAAAGGAAATCCATCCATTCATCTCCTGTGTAGACAGACCCAGAACAAACAGAACAGCTCCGATTCCGATCTCCCACAGATCCTTTTATTTTCTGAAAATCTGCCTTTTGCAGACTCCCTTTTTCCGGTTGATCCTCCGTCTCTTTTTCGCACAACCACTTCACTCTCAATGGATGCACAGATTTTCTGAAACTCCTCTAACAGCTCCGCATCCGTATTCGTCACAACCTGCAGTTGTTTTGTCGCGAAGGTAATTGCAGCAAACTCTACCTGCGGCAGTGCCTGAATCTTTTCTTCCATCTTAGACGCGCAATGTGCACATCCCAGGTTTTCCAGAATATACACCTGCTTCTCTGCATGATCAAAAGTATGATCTGCCTCTTTGTGCTCCTCATGATGATGCTCGTGTCCACAGCCGCATGCATCTTCGTGATGGTGATCGTGTCCGCAGCCGCATGCATCCTCGTGATGGTGATTGTGTCCGCAGCCGCATGCATCCTCGTGATGGTGATTGTGTCCGCAGCCGCATGCATCCTCGTGATGGTGATCGTGACCACATCCACATGATTCTTCATGGTGGTGATGATCATTTTTATGTCTTTTTTGCTGTCAATACTTCTTTTGCCATATCCTTTCCCTCCATATATAACATATGAATAACTGTTCATATGTTCATATAATCACAATGTAAGGGATTTGTCAAGGTATTTTTCTATTATTCGACTGTCAAACTCCCGTTTATGACCTACCTCTTCTATTGAAAAAAGGCAGATATCATTTAACTTTTATTGCTATTTTATAGAGTGTGTCTTATAATTATTTTAATAGATTTGGCAATGATTTCAGACAATGTAGGGGGTGATTCTATTGGATGTTATTATTTTAGACTTTATACTGCTTTTATTAGTATTGATCCCTATCTTATATTTCACAATTAAAATGGCTGTAAAACATGCTATCGAAGAAATTCTTGTGTCTAAAGAAAAATTTAAGGAGAATACAGATAAATAAACACATGGGGAAAATTCCCCGTGTGCTTATTTCGTAATTCTTTGATTTTTATGTAATCGTGATTGCCGAAAGCGGCATCTCCACACAGGCCTTAAACTGATCACAGTCGATTTTAATATCAAACTCTCCGCCAAGCGCTTTCACATACGTACTTACGATCGCAAGTCCCAGTCCATTTCCCTCACTGGATCTCTGCTTATCCCCACGAAAAAACCGCTCGATAATCTCTTCCTTTGTAAAATCCATTGGATATCCTGCGGTGTTCGTGATCTCCAGACACAGATGATTTGAAGACTCTTTTTGATAAGTTTTCACGAATACTCTCGTATGTTTTGCCGAATACTTCAGCGCATTCTCAATCAGATTCTGGCAGATCCTGTAAAAATACATATTATCAGAAATGATTTCTGTATTTTCCTCTGTAAGCTGTTTTACGAACTGCAGCTCACTCTCTTTCACATGATCATGCATATCTGCAAAAATCTGTTCTACCAGACGATTCAGTTCAAACTTTTCCGGATGCAGTTCGATATTACCGCTGCTTGCTTTTGCAAGAGAAAACAAACTGTTTATCATTTCTTTTAATTTTTCTGCTCTTTCAGACAGCACATCCACATAATCTCTGACAAGGTCGCTCAATTCTTCCTTTTTGATGAGTTCAATATAGCCCACCATGGAAGTCAGCGGCGTTTTCAGATCATGCGACACATTGGTAATCAGATCAATTCGAAGCTGGTCACTGCGTGAAACTTTTGCAAGGCTCCTTTTTTTCGCTCTCCAGCGCTTCTGCAATCCGTTTTTGATTGATTTCCTCCAGTTTGCCCATCAACATTTCTCGTCTCTTCTCATCAAACCGTCGGCGCACAAACTGCCACACCATATACTGAATCAATGCTGTAAAGAGCATCACATAACCGGCAGCATAATTATAATACCAGCTCCAGTACTCTCGAAATTTACTCTGCAGCACAAAGAAGATACCTGCTGCTGCAAATGCCAGAATACCGATCACTTGAAGAAGATGCTCCATTTTTTTCATTTCTGCTCTCCATTCCTGATAATAAGCATCTCCTTTTGGGATCCAGTTCTGATATTTTCGGTTCAGTCCCTTTTCTAACAGATATGCAGTCCCGCTTCCTAACAGAATATTCCCGAGTATCCCAAAATACAGGATTTTTTCTGTCGGATAATAGGTTCGATAAGCGATCAGGATATAAAAGACAAAAATTCCACATCCTGCCAACATGACACTTACTAATACCTGCCACTGTTGCTTTAACAAACGTTTTCCTGTCTCAATGATATTTTTCCATTTTGTAGCCAATGCCCCACACCACCTTTACATATCTTGGTTTTTTTCGTATCAATCTCAATCTTTTCCCGGATATGCCGAATATGTACCATCACTGTATTTTCCACCGTATAATTTGCCGATTCTTTCCATACATTTTCATAAATCTGTTCTGCTGAAAACACCTGCCCAAGATGTCCCATCAGCAATTCCAGTATCTTATATTCTGTAGCCGTCAGCCTGACTTCTTCTCCTTCCACAAGGATCAGACGCTGCTTTTTATCAAGTACAAGACCGCCGTTTACAAGCGTGTCGCTGTCTGTTTTCGGCGCTGCGCCTCCCCACGCGTGATAACGCCTGAGATGTGCTTTCACACGGGCAATGAGTTCCGCCGGATTATACGGCTTTTCCACGTAGTCATCTGCTCCCAGAACAAGACCTGACACCTTGTCACTCTCTTCCGTCTTCGCTGACAGAATAATAACCGGAATACGGTAGTTTTCCCTTAATTTCATCAGTGCAGATAATCCGTTCAGTTTCGGCATCATCACATCCAGCAGGATCAGATCGATCTGGTTTGTCTCCAGAGCGTTCAGCGCTTCCATCCCATCATAAGCCTTTACAATCTGATATCCTTCATATTTCAGTAATTCACTGATCGAGTAGACAATTTCCTTATTGTCGTCCACTACAAGTATCGTTTCACCGTTCATGCTGCCCTCCTGTATTCCTTTACTCTATGTAAACTATAATAGGAACGGCTTAAAAAAAACGCAATGCAATTCTTAAATTTTTCTTATATTTTTAGAACTCCTTCCCGAAAAAAGCGCCGCAGCTTTTATGATTTTTTCATCATAAAAACTGCAGCGCTTCTATTTTTATTTCTTCTTATTTTTCTTCTCTGCGTCTTGCCAATTCTGCACAATTTTCTTCCACACGTTTTTTGCTCAGTGGATAAATGAAGATCAAAGCAAGTGCAACCGCTGTCAAACCTACGATCGGTACGATACAGGAGATTCTAAAGATGCTCTCTGTAACAGCCGGCTCAAAAGCAGTCGCTGCCGTATAACCTGCCAGTGACAGCAGTCCTCCTACCATACCGGAAGAGAATGCCTGACCAAGTTTTCTTGCGAAAGAATACACCGCATAAATGGTACCATCTTCTCGAATTCCGTTTTTCACCTCTGCGTCATCAATGACATCTGTAATCATTGCCCAGATGATCGTATTGAAAAATCCGAGTCCAACGAAAGACATTACATAAAAGATAACATATACCCATACATTTTCCGGATGCAGGATCAAACAAACCACATAACTTGCTGCACCAAAGAGACAGGAAACTGTAGCCAACTCTTTTTTTCCGAATTTTGATGCCAGCTTACTTGCAAGCGGAGCACAGATCGCGATGATCGCTACGTTGCTCAACAATGCCACAACCGACTGCGCCTGTGTACTTCGATACACATTTGGGAATACATATGCGGACATTCCCTGCATCCCCAGCATTGCCAGAAGCAGAAGCAGTGCTGCCGCAATAATTCCGAGAAGAGCACGGTTTGTGATCAGGCTCTTCCCAAGAGCAACAATATCCAGTTTCTGATTATTTGCCGGCACCGGTACACGTTCACGTACCAGGTTGTAGCAAAGCAGATAACAGATGACTGCCAGTACAGAAAATACACCTGCAATGATCGTCATACGACTTCCGGAAAGCACTGGATTGCCATCTACCGTAACATATGCAACCAATGGAGTTCCTGTACCGATCACAAGGCTGGCCAGAGAAGCTCCTACAGAACGCCATGTAGATAAGGAAGCTCTGTCTGTCGGATCCGGCGAGATTGCAGACGCCATAGATCCATATGGAATATTAATGGAAGTATAGAAAATAGATCCCCATAACAAATATGTCACAACCATGTAGGCTACTTTCACTCCATACGGCATATCTGCAAGTCCTGACTGATAGATCAGGAAACTGGCAATTGCCACAGGCCCGCACATACGTTTGATCCATGGACGGAATTTCCCGTCTTTGGTTGGTTTTGAACGGTCCACGATCTGTCCCATCGTGACATCTGTAAACGCGTCTACAAAGCGTGCTGCCATCATGAGCATACCAACAACTCCCGCTGATAAGCCCATAACATCTGTATAAAATTTCATCATGAACATTGAGGACAATATGAAGGTGAAATCGTTTCCGAAATCACCAAACATATACCCCAGTCTATCCTTTATCCCAAATGCCGGGACAGTGGAATTATTTGTTTTCCCCATTTTCATTTTCTCCTTGTTTTTCCTATGAACTACCAGCTTTTAATCATACCTTTTTGATCTGGATCAGTTTTCCATTCAGACTTTCGATAAATCCTTCCGGTGCCAGAGAACCTGCCATTTCTCCAAGTCTTTCCAAAGACATACCTTTCATCATATCCCACATACCTTCTCCCGGAGAAACTACCATATTCATTGTAAGTTTCACCGCTTTGGCTGCAATTTCAATTGCTTCCGGGCATTTTGCCAATTCTTCCAGGCTGTCTTTGATACTGTACATTCCTTCCGGGAACTCCATCGGAGCTTTCAGATCCATGTCTCCAACTGTACTGAACCAGTTTGCAACGCCTTCTGCACGTTCATTGACTTCCGGCAATACATAAATCTCCGGTTCTTTTTCTACTTTTTCCAGAGTCATCGTATCTTTGACCTCTCCTGCCTGTGCTGTCAGAATATTAAATCCGTCTTTCAATGCCACCGTAAATACAAATACTTTTTCTGCTGAAAGCTCTTCCACTTTTTCTCCATTTAAAAACAGTGTGACCGAAGGCTGGTTCGAATATACACGGATTTCTGTTGTTTCACCTGCACGCTGTGCATATCTTTTTCCACAGAGGTGAACCATTGGCTGTTTGTTCCAGTAAGCCTGATAGATATAATAGCTATCCTTTTTCACTTTACGGTCAAGAGTCACCAGTCCCTTGTTGTTTCTTCCCGCTACACCGCCTTCGTCTCTGGCTGCACAGCCAAAGTCAAACATATTCCATACATGACTGGACCAGATCCATGGACGCTCCTCAAGCATCTTTGCCATGTGCTCATGATACAATGCCTGATACTCTTCACTGTAATCTTTGCATGCCGGATTTGGACCGTGATAAGTAATAATTCCTTCACATCCATATTCAGAAAGTCCCAGACAGATTTCCGGATGTACTTTATGGAAGTTGTCCATCCATGGCCCGTTGTCTTCCATCTTACCGCCGTACCATCCAAAATAATGGTTGTAACTTTCCACATCTGTGATCCCATGCATCGGTCCCTCGATTGGAGTCATGGATACGTGCGCAATCGTTGTCAGACGGCTTGGATCCAGCTCTTTTGCAAGTGCATTGAGTTCTTTATGATTTTCTACCAGCTTCTCTGAAATTCCCCCGATCAGGATTTCATTGGAAATTCCCCAGAAGCAGATAGATGGATGATTGTAATTCTGAATGATCAGCTCTTTCAGCTGACTGATGCAGTTCTGGTGTGCATCCGGATCTTGATTCATCACACTGATAAACGGGATCTCTGCCCATACGACAAATCCCATTTCGTCACAGGCATCATAGAAGTCCTGAGAATGCTGATAATGTGCCAATCGAATCGTATTTGCTCCCAGTTCTTTGATCATTCTTGCGTCTTCATAATGATCTTCTTTTGTCAGTGCGTTTCCTTTATACAGCATGTCCTGATGACGGCTCACTCCACGCAGCGGAGTCTCTGTACCATTGAGGATGAACCCTTTGTTCGGATCACAGGAAAAGCTGCGCACTCCAACACGTGCCGAGATCTCATCATAAGACTCATTTCTTCTCTGCAGTCTTGCTGTCACTGTATACAGGTATGGAGCGTCAATCTCCCAAAGTGTCGCATCCGGAACATATACTTTTTACAGCTGTCTCATCTGCCGGACGGCAGGCACTTGCCACTTCGTTTCCTTCTGCATCGCAAACAGAATACAGAACAGTAAAGTTTTCGTCTGCGCCTTTTACGTATGAAACAATCTCAAATTCTGCTCCTCCACACTCACATGGGCGCGGAGTCACCTGGATTCCCGGACCTCCGTAATACTCCAGATCAAAATGCACATCCGGAACACTGATCAGATTCACACCTCTGTAAAGTCCGCCATAAAATGTAAAATCTGCAGACTGAGGATATACACTGTCCTTCAACTCATTACTGCATGCAATGACCAGAAGATTGTCCCCTTCTTCGTTGCACACATCTGTGATATCTACACGGAATGTTGAATATCCGCCTTCATGATATGTCATCTCTTTTCCATTTACGTACACTGTTGCCTGCTGGCCTGCTGCCAGAATTTCTACATAGACTTTTCCATTTCCAAGTGGCTGCTTTGGCGTCTCAAACGTCTTTGCATACCAGTAAGTTCCTCTGTCGTAGCTGCCATTCCCATCATGTCCGTCCACCGCATTCCATGTGTGCGGAAGATCAATACGCTGCCAGTCTGACGGCATCTCCTTTGGAAGTCCTGCATTTTCCTGAATAAATGCCCAGTTTTCATTCAAATTGATTACATTGCGCATATTCCATTCTCCTTTGTTTTTTTACTTTTTTGCATATTTTCGTGGCTTTTCACATATTTGCTGTATGATTATTGTATGTAAATTTTAAAAAAAACTAACAGTGATGATTTTTTGTAGTTTTTTGCACAATTTTTCAGATAAGAAAAGGAGACACTATGAAACACGAAGAATTGATTGATTTCACACAAAAATACTGGAGCAAACTATCTTCCAGTTTACAAGTTTACACTGCCCTGTGAAAATCTGGAGCATCTGGATCAGGGACTTCGTTATCACATTCTCGGCGTAAAGAACACTTCCCAGTTTTTTCAGGATCTATTAGAGAAGCTAAAACCAGGAAAAGTGTATTTTAACACGGATCTGTTTCAATGTACGTTTGTCTTCCTGCTGCTTCCGGATGAAAAAACCGTCTTCTACTGCGGGCCTGTTGTATTTGAAAAGATGCAGGGGGAACGCTTTTGAAGAGTTATTTTTCCAGTCTGCCTTTAAAAGAGACTTATCACGATGCGATCCAAACCTATTATCAAAGACTTCCATTTTTAGGGTCCTATGCACTGTTTGAAAGTTTGTTTTTAGAACTTGGGAAAAAACTTTACGGGGACTCCTGCGAAGTCGTTTATTCCAATACTGACTTTTTTGATCATTGGAATAATGCTTATAAGCATTGTCTGCGAGATCAGGAGCATCCCTTTTCGAATATTGATGTGATTGAAAAAAGATATGAATCAGAAAATATGCTGATCAATGCCGTTGCTTCCGGCAGAGAAAGCCAAACGCTGGAATTGATTTCTAAATTTGAGACCTGGCTGCTTCCACAAAGAACAACCAATAATTTAAGAGATATGAAAAATTATACGATCACATTAAATACACTGCTTCGAAAAGCAGCAGAACAGGCCGGCGTGCATCCCATCCACATTGATGCCTACTCCAACTGCAATGTTGTCATGCTCGAAAGCCTGACTTCCCCTCAGCAGTGTCTGCGTGCACAACAGACAATCGCACTTGGATACTGCCGGATTATCAAGGAACATCAGCATCAGATCCACTCTCCACTGATTCGAAAGGTCGTTGCTTACCTGGAGACCGATCTGTCTGCGGATCTGACACTGAACAATCTGGCAAGCCATCTCGGGGTCAATGCAAGCTATCTGTCTACTTTATTTTCAAAAGAAATGGGAACGTCCCTGACAGACTATGTCAATCACTATCGAATTGAGCATGCACAGACGCTGCTTGCCAATACAGATGTACCGATCAAAGACATTGCTCTTCGCTGCGGAATCGGAGACATTCATTACTTTACACGCCTGTTTAAGAAAATCAGCGGAGTAACCCCAAAAGCATGGAGGGAATCTGCCTCTGGTCTGCACAGAGAGGGGAAGAAAAAATTATAGATTCCAAAATGAGAAGATGTTTGTTTTACAGAAGATACGCGTATCCTTTTTGAGAAATTAAAGAAATTGTTTTAAATACACCATATCCACCAACTGTTTTCCACACTCTATGATCGGATGGTCGTAGTTATCCACAAAAAATCCGGGGATCCGATGTGATTGTGTGAATCCGCATCTCTCATAAAAAGGCAGGGTTGCCGGGCTGTCCCCGGTCCCTACCTGCAGAATTGCTTTCTTTCCTCTGTATTTTTCACAGAGAAACTGGATCATTTTTCTGCCATATCCTCTACGCTGGCATTGCGGTTTCACAGCCAAGTTTTTCAATTCCAAAATCTGGTCATTTTCTTGGGTAACAACGCAGACAGCCCGGACCTCACCTGCATCATACAAGACATACATCTCACCTCGCTCAAGATAGCGATCGATCATACTTTCCTGTTCATCGGCAAGAAGCAAAAGCTCCAGATATTCTTTTTTGTTTTCATTTATCTCACGGATCTCCATTTTTGCTTCTCCCAGACAGCACTCTGTTCCGAATACTTCGATCTGAGTCAGCGCCGGGAATGGGGACGGATCGTCTGCCTTGATCAGTTCTTTCAGCACAAGCCAGCTGATCGTTTTCTCTTCAAATGAAAACTCCTGTGATACATCTGTCTTTTCCAGATCCAGAACCATGCTGCTTCCATCTGAAAATTCAACCGTTGCTTTTACCCACCAGTTGTCATGTGGGAAATCCGCTCTTGTATGCAGTATGATTCTGTCTGTCTTTATCTCACGTCCAAACTCCAGCTTCATCTGGGCATCGTCTCTCTGATTGATTCCCCAGGATGCAAATGGCCATTTTTCCATGACTGTGATTTGCCGTCACTCCGTCAATTGCATTCTTTGCTGCGAACACGGCTTCTCCCCTTGTCTCTACATTTGCAGATGCATGTGGATAGCAGTTCACATCTCCGTGCTGGTCATTGACATTTTCCGCCAGATTCCGGTAAATATTCACTTCATATGGCCTTGCTTTGCGCAGAGAAATCAACTGTTTCTCTCCTGTAAATGCCTTTGGTGAAAGATTGAACTTCTTTTCTTCAAACGGAATCTCATAAGTCTGATCGCCTGTCAGATACACCAGTGATTTTCCAAGCACATCATCCACCTGCATCCAGTAATGTCCTGTCTCTCCACCAATTTCAAATATAATGGTGTCGCCCTCCTGATACTCTCTCCTCAACGTCAGGTTCACTTTCTCCTGCCCACTATTTTCTGCAACAATATTTTTTTCCTGCATCTAATACTTTGATCTGTATCATTCTATAATATCCTCCTGCTACAGCGTACTGTCTCTCCAGCGCACTGCATTTTTTATAATTACTTTTTTATTCGAAATACTGTTTTTACTCTCGATCATTTCAATCAGTTTTCGGGAGGCAATCTGACCTTCCTGATAAGCAGGGATCATGATTGCTGAGATTTCCGGTACTGCGATCTTTGTCCATCCGGTCACATCAAATCCGATCAGCCCCAGACGCTCTGGAAACAATGACTGAAAATCCGGAAATAACTTAATCCCAAGATACGCTTTTCGAAGTGCCTCCACATCTGAAGCATACACCAGTGTTTTCTTATACTCGCTGATATACTGTTCCAGATAATCATGAATCTCTTCTCTTGTTGTCTCCGCTTCTATAAAATAGGTCTTAAATGAAACTCCGGCATCGTTTGCCGCATCCTTGAAGCCTCGCAGGTTATCCATTCCGGTATACTCCGATTCATTGGCATCCGAAACAACCAGAAGCTGATCATATCCTCTCTCAATGCACTGACTGATTGCATCATATACGCATTGATAATTGTCTCCCAAAACTCTTACTCCCTGTGAATCATAAGGTGGAATATCCAGATATATGATCTTTTTATTTTTCTTTTCCAGTTCCATCGCCAGAATCCCAAATCGGTAAGTTGCCTGTATAATCAATCCAGATACACCCATTTTCAGCATATGCTCCACATATTCTTTCTCTTTGGCAAACGACATCTCATTATTTCCCACAATCACCTGATATCCTGCCTCATGAGCTTCTTCTTCAATCCCCTTTAGCGCCTTTGCTGCAAACGGTTTGGACACATCCCCCAGAATAACTCCAATACAATCATCACTTGCCTTTACCGTTCTGGTTGCCGCACTTGGTGTATAACCGGTTTCTTCGATAACCTGTTGTAATTTTTTTCTGTGTCTCACTTTTTGTTTACTAATCATTTTCCTTTTTTCCGATACTCTCTCGGCGTACACTTATAAAACCGTTTGAATATCTTAGAAAAATTACTGGGACTTTCAAAACCACAGGCAGTTGCTATTTCAGAAATGCTGTTTTCCGGATTATGCAAAAGCATTTCCGCTCCCCGTATGATCCTGTACTTCAAAACATACTGGATGGGCGAAAGCTGTATTGTCTTCTGAAAACAGCGCAAACATTCCCTTTCTCCGATGTCTGCCGCCTTCGCAATATCCGCCAGCTTAATATCATCAAAATAATATCTCTGGATATACTCCAACATTTTTTCGTATCCGCAAATTGTCCTGACTTTGAAGTGTCTCCGGTACCTCCAGCTCATCTTTAAATTTTTCTGTCAGGAAAAAACAAACTCTGGACAAATTCTCCCTGACGACAAATTCAAATCCCGGAGGTTCCTGTACGATCGCGTCAAATGCACTGCAAAACCACTGAATCACATGCGCATTTTCCAACCGGGAAACCGCACAGCCGGAAAATGCGTGACAGGATGCGAGCGGACGTATATACTTTTTTGCAAAAACCGAATCTTCATTTCCTAAAATAAGCGCAGGATGAAACACCAGAGAATGCAGTTTACAATAATCCGCAGCGATCGCATAGTGGAGCACATTGGAATTGATCACAAACGCATCTCCTGTTTCAACATAAAACGATTCCGATGGTATTTTTAATTCCAACCTGCCTTCTGCAACATATACCATCTCAATCTCTTCATGCCAGTGCCACGGAATGCTGTCCTCCTGCCGCCCTGTATAGTATGAAGAATACCCCGCACATGGAAATTCCAGCGTTCCATGCGGCCGGAGTTCTTTTAATTTCTGATCCAGATTCAATCTGCACTCCTGCAGTGCCATATTCACATCTCCTTTTCAAACTTGGCGTTTTTTTTATATTATATGTCGGAAATTAAGTTGTATCAAGCTTGCTATGTCGATATTATTACACATGAACATTCAAGCAGGAGGTTATATATGTTTCAACTATTGTTAGCTGTTATTTATCTGGCATTTATCAGTCTTGGATTGCCGGATTCTCTTTTAGGCTCAGCCTGGCCCACGATGTATCGTGAATTTTCTGTACCTGTTTCCTATGCCGGCGGGATTTCCATGATCATTGCAGTCGGAACCATCGTCTCCAGTCTGCTAAGCGACCGTCTGACTAAACGTTTCGGTGCAGGAAAGATCACCGCTGTCAGTGTTTTCATGACTGCAGCTGCACTATTCGGATTTTCCACAAGCCATACATTTATCGCGCTTTGTCTGTGGGCCGTTCCTTATGGTCTCGGCGCCGGATGCGTAGATGCGGCACTCAACAATTATGTTGCGCTTCATTATACAAGCCGCCATATGAGCTGGCTGCATTGTATGTGGGGAGTCGGCGCTTCTCTTGGCCCCTATATTATGGGATACGCATTATCAAACGGACACAGCTGGAATATGGGATACCGCTATATTTCCATTCTTCAGATCCTGCTGACGGCCGTACTGCTGTTCAGCCTGCCCCTTTGGAAAAAGCCAACTGTTCCTGCCAAAAGCAGTCATACTGCTGCGTCATCTCACGAACAGGCGCTTTCTCTCTCTCAGATTGTTCGGATTTCAGGTGCAAAAGAAATCATGATCACGTTTTTCTGTTACTGTGCTCTGGAACAGACAACCGGACTTTGGGGCAGCAGCTATCTGGTTTTACACTGGGGGCTTACTTCTGAAACTGCCGCCGGATTTGCCAGCCTGTTTTTCATTGGAATCACTGCGGGAAGGGCACTCAGCGGATTTTTAACCCTAAAGCTCAATGACACCCAGATGATACGGCTGGGACAAGGCGTGATATTATCAGGCATCCTATTGTTGCTATTACCGATTGGAGAAGTAACTGCTCTTTTAGGACTGCTTTTTATCGGACTTGGATGCGCCCCGGTTTATCCGTGCATTATCCACTCCACACCGGAGCATTTCGGTGCACATCGATCCCAGGCAATGATCGGCGTACAAATGGCGTCCGCTTATGTCGGAACCTGCCTTATGCCGCCTGTATTCGGATGGATTGCAAATACGATCAGCCCAGCCTTATTCCCGGTATATCTGCTTTTCATCTTGATTCTTATGTTCGTAATGCACGAAAAAATTGTTAAAGCAGACTCAAAAATTAACAGCCGCAGCTGCCACTTTTCATGGCAGCCACGGCTGTTTTTCTCTCACGATTCTTTTCCCCAAATATGCTCTACGATATCTTCCTGCTTCTTCTCCTGTTCCTGATTCTCCTTTACCGGCTCAACAGGTACCGGCATATTCTCCACTTCCAGACACGCCTGTATCGCTTCATTCAGAGAGAGCATCTTATCATCCAACTCAGACACCATCTGTGCGCACTCCTGAAGCTCACGACTGATATAATCCGGTGCGTCCCCTTCAAACTTATAATAGATCTTGTGCTCAAGACTTGCCCAGAAATCCATCGCAATAGTGCGGATCTGAATCTCTACCTTGGTATCTACCACACTGTCCGACAGAAAGATCGGCACGGAAACCAGCATATGGTAACTCTTATATCCGCTCTCTTTCGGCTTTTTGATGTAATCCTTAATTGCCAGCACTTTTAAGTCACTTTGATTCCCGATCATCTCCGCCAGGCGGTAAATATCGGAAGTAAATGAACAGATCAGCCGTACGCCTGCAATGTCATTGATATAGCGGAGCATATTCTCAATTGAAGTCTCATAGCCGTATCGTTTGAGCTTTTTTTACGATACTCTCCGGCGTCTTGATCCTTGTCTTGATATGCTCAATCGGGTTATATTTATGTACGTGCTGAAACTCATCATTGAGGATTTCCAGCTTCGTCCCTACCTCTTTCATTGCTGCATTATATAAGAAAATGACGGTCTTCCAACTGTCCACGTCTTCATAATTCTTGATCGCGTCTTCCATCTGGTGTTCTCCTCTCAACTTGGAAAATCTCCCTTCTCACTTAGTCTCTATTAGTATACCATATTTGGCTCTTACTGTCATAAACTTCATGTTTTTTTAAAGAAAGAAAACTTTTCCTATCAGAGAATACTAACTTCCGTTTTTTGATTTTGTTTCCAGAAGATCCTGGAAGCGCGTCATTGCCTCTACTGTATTCTCGTAAGTACCAAATGAAGTCAGACGGAAATAGCGTTTTCCATTCTCTCCAAATCCGGCTCCGGGCGTTCCGACTACCTGGATCTCATGCAGCAGATAGTCAAAAAACGTCCAGGAATCCATGTCCTTCGGGCATTCAAACCAGACATACGGGGAATGTACCCCTCCATAAAACCGGATGCCAAGATCTGAAAGTGTATCTGTAATGACACGCGCATTCTCCCTGTAGTATTCCAGATTCTCCTGACACTGATGGATACCTTCCTCACTGAACACTGCCGCTGCCGCTTTCTGTACAATATAGGAAGTACCATTGTATTTTGTGCACTGACGTCTGTTCCACATGGCATTCAGTGACATCTCTTCTCCTGCGGACGCTGTAAATACCAGTTCCTGCGGAACGATCGTATATCCACATCTGGTTCCGGTAAATCCCGCTGTTTTGGAAAGTGAACAGAACTCAATCGCGCACTGTTTTGCCCCTTCTACGGCATAGATACTTCTCGGAAGTTCCGGATCAGACACAAACGCCTCATAAGCCGCATCAAAAAGGATCACTGCCTGATTCTTCAGCGCATAATCCACCCACTCTTTTAACTGGCTTTTGTTATAGCATGCGCCGGTCGGATTGTTTGGCGAACAGATATAAATGATATCCGCATGCTGATCCCAGTCCGGCATCGGAAGGAAGTCATTGTCTGCATTTCCCTCAATATACTCCACTTTATTTCCGCACATAACATTGGAGTCCACATAGACAGGATAAACCGGTGTCGGGATCAGGATCACATTGTCGTGTGCAAACAGATCCGTGATATTTCCTGTATCACTCTTTGCCCCGTCTGACACAAATACGGCAGACGCATCGATCTCTACACCACTTCTTTTGTAATAGTCCACAATGGCTTTTCTGATATCTTCATACCCTTGCTCCGGGCCATATCCTTTAAACGTATCCGCAGACATCATCTCTTTTGCCCCTTCAAGAAGTGCCTCTCCGGCACACTGACACAGAGGACGTGTGACATCTCCGATTCCCAGACGTATCACAATTTTTTGCCGGATGCTGCTTCGTATACGCAGCAACACGGTGTGCAATCTCCGAAAAAATGATAATTTTCCTGCAGTTTCAAATAATTTTCATTTAAATTCGGCATTCTATTTTCCTCACTATTTTCCAGTTATGTCTCATCAAACAGCAGCGTCAGGATCATCTGTGCTGTCTCCACCATATTGGTTCCATTATCCATACTGCATTTCTGCAGATATTTGTGAGCTTCCTCCTCTGTCAGATAGTTTCTCTCCATCAACAGAAATTTTTGCATTACGGATATAATTCTGTTTCCTTCTCACTCCGTTTTTTGGGTGTCCGGGTTTTCTTTTTTGATCCGCCGCTCCAGCTGACGAAGCACCATATCTGCGGTATTGACCAGATCATAGGCTTTGATCGGCATGGTCAGGGATAAAATCCCTGCACCGACTTGTGCCACCGTCTCCTCGGATCCTAACAGAATGGATTCAAAATCCCGCGGCAGGCAATCTACCAGATCCAGATAATACATATCCGGCATCCGGTACCCGCTGATGACAAGACCATACGAATATTCACCAACCATCTGAAGAGCCGAAGAGGCAGAAGAACACGCAAACACCGTCTGAAATCCGTGTTCAAGCAGTATTTTCTTCACTTTTTTCGCATTCTCAAGCTTTGGTAATACGACAACGATGACTCCCATCTGCGGCCTCCATTGATTTTCTTAAACCAGATACAGATACTGCTCCAGTTCCCACTTTGTTACCTGTTCCAGATAGTTTTTCCATTCTCGGCGTTTCATTTTCTGATATTCCGCAACATAGGATTCTCCAAGCACTTCCCGCACCAACAGATCCTGCCCCATTGCATCCAGTGCCACTCCCAGATTTTCCGGAAGGCTCTGAATTTTTCGTTGCTTTTTCTCCTCATCGGACAGTCTGCAGATATCTTCTGTCAGTTCCTTTGGCGCTTTCTGCTGTTTCCTGATTCCATCCAGTCCTGCTTCCAGACAAAGTGCCAGAAGCAGATATGGATTTGCCGCACAATCCGGACTTCTCAGTTCCAGATCCACGCCTTCTCCTCTGCGTTTTCTGACATGGAGCAGCGCATTTCTCTGTGTTCTGGACCAGGTCACATCGGAAGGTGCCTCAAATCCCGGAACCAGACGCTTATAAGAATTGACCAATGGATTAAACACTGCTGTCATCCCCACAACATGTCCCAGAATTCCCGCCAGAAATGCTTCGCCGTCTGTGCTCAATTCACCGTTTTCACCGGTAAACACATTTCTGCCGTTCTTAAGAAGCCGCATGTGCAGATGCAGACCGGAACCATTTACATCCTGCCGTGGTTTCGGCATAAATGTGGCATGAAGACCGTAGCGCTTTGCAATCGTACGGACTGCCATTTTAAATGTCATCACCTTATCTGCAGTGGAAAGCGCATCTTCAAACGCAAAGTCGATCTCATGCTGTGCCGGCGCAATCTCATGATGAGAAGATGTAATCTGATATCCCATCTCCTCCAGTGTCAGAATAATGTCCCTTCTTGTATTCTCGCCCAGATCGATCGGCGACGTATCCAGATACCCTGCTCTTTCGTGCGAAACGGTAGTCGGCATTCCATCGTCATCTGTATGGAACAGGAAAAATTCACACTCCGGATTCACTTCCAGTGTATAGCCCTGTTTTTCTGCTTTTTCCAGTGCCCGTTTCAGGATCAGCCGCGGGCTCAGTTCGTATTCGCTGCCATCCTCTGTGCATACATCACACAGAAAACGGGCAACTTTTCCATTCTGAGGACGCCATGGCAGTATGGTAAACGTAGAAAAATCCGGCTTGAGATACAACTCTGTCTCCTCTTCTTTTGCAAATCCGTTCAAAGAAGCCAGGTCGATCGTGCAGCGGTCATCCATTGCTTTTTCCAGGCAGCTGACCGGAACTGCGACATTTTTCAAGGTTCCGAACATATCCGTAAACTGCAGACGGATAAACTCAACGCCTTCTTCCTCCACGATCTGCAGAATTTCTGTTTTTCTATACTTCTCCATAACATCCTCTCCTTGTCTTACACTATGATCCTATTATATTTCTCTCTTACAGATTTGTATACCCCATCAAAGAATAATCGACTGCTTTTGCAGCCTGTTTTCCTTCCTGGATCGCCCATACGACCAGCGACTGACCTCTGCGCACATCTCCTGCTGCAAATACCCCCGGTACATTGGTCTCATACGTTTCTTCTTTTGTCGCTACATTTGTTCTTGCATCTACAGATACCCCAAATGCATCTGTTACATATTTCTGGCTGCCCGTAAACCCTGCGGCGATCAGTACCAGATTAGCATCCACCACTTTTTCACTGCCCGGAACGGGAACCATCTGCATTCTGCCTGTCTTTTTATCTTTTTGAGGCTCCAGGCTGACCAGAACTGCATTTTTTGACATTTCCGTTTTTGTCCTTCTGGAATTCCTTTACCGTTGTCTGATACATTCTCGGATCTTTTCCAAAGACTGCAATGGCCTCTTCCTGACCATAGTCCGTCTTCTCCGTGCGCGGCCACTGCGGCCATGGATTGGACTTTGTTCTCTCTTTGGAAGGCTTGGGCATCATCTCCAGCTGTGTAACCGATTTGGCCCCCAGTCGGATCGCGGTCCCCACGCAGTCATTTCCTGTATCACCGCCTCCAATCACCAGCACATGTTTCCCTTTTGCCGGGATAAAAGTACCCTCTTTCAGATCCTGATCCAGGAGACTCTTTGTTACCGAAGACAGGAAATCCACAGCAAAATAAATATTTTTACTGTCTCTTCCCGGCACCTCGATATCTCTCGGATTCGATGCTCCGCAGGCTAAGATCACCCGGTCGAACTGTTTTTGAAGCTCTGCTGCAGTCACATCTTTTCCTACATTCACTCCGGTTTTAAAAAGAACGCCTTCTTCTTTCATCAGCCGGACTCTTCTCTCTACAATGTCTTTTTCCAGTTTCATATTCGGAATTCCATAGCACAGAAGTCCTCCGATTCTGTCGCTTCGCTCAAATACAGTCACCTGATGCCCTCTTCGGTTGAGCAGTAATGCCGCAGCAAGACCTGCCGGTCCGCTTCCGATCACTGCCACCGTCTTTCCGGTACGCACCTTCGGCGGCTGTGCTGTCACCCATCCGTTCTGGAATGCATGTTCAATGATCATTTTCTCGTTGTCCTTAATTGCCACCGGATCTCCGTTCAAGGCACAGGTACATGCCGCCTCACAGAGCGCCGGGCAGACTCTTCCGGTAAATTCCGGAAAACAATGTGTCTTTTCGAGACGCTCATATGCCTGTTTCCAGTTCCCGCGATAGATCAGATCATTGGTCTCCGGCACCAGATTGTGAAGCGGACATCCGGATGTCATGCCTGCGAGCAGGCTGCCGTTCTGGCAGAACGGCACGCCGCAGTCCATGCAGCGTCCGCCCTGTTTCTGTTGTTCTTTTACAGGCAGTGAAGTTTTAAACTCATGAAAATGACGGATTCTCTGAAGCGGTGCTTTCTGCCTTTGTACTTTTTTTCTTTCGTAATCTAAAAATCCTGTTGGTTTTCCCATTGTTTCTATACCTCACTTTCTTTCATCTGAAAACTCTCATTAAAGGCTTCCATCTGTGCCTGTTCGCTGCTCATTCCCCGTTCTTCCCACTTGGAAGCCAGTGCGATCATCTTCTTATAATCATGAGGAATAATCTTTTTAAATTTCTGCAGATACGCATCAAAGTCGGCAAGAATCTCTTTTCCGCGCGCAGAACCTGTATTTTCCACATGCTCCTCGATCATTGCGCGAAGCTCCTGGATGTCATATTTGTTCTCCACTTTTTCAATTGCGATCATGGCCTTGTTCAGATTGCGGTAAAGATGACTGTTTTCATCCAGAACGTAGGCGATTCCTCCGCTCATTCCCGCAGCAAAGTTCTTTCCTGTTTTTCCAAGCACTGCCACACGTCCGCCGGTCATATATTCACATCCGTGCTCACCTACCCCTTCTACAACGGCATACGCTCCGGAATTGCGGACTGCGAAACGCTCTCCTGCAACACCGTTGATGAACACTTTTCCTGCCGTTGCACCGTAAAGCGCCACGTTTCCGACAATGATATTTTCCTCGGCTTTATATCCTCTGTTCTTCGGCGGATATACACAGTTTTCCTACCGGAAAGTCCTTTTCCATAATAGTCGTTGGTATCTCCGCAGAGTGTCATGGTCAGTCCCTTCGGAATAAATGCTCCGAAGCTCTGTCCGCCGACTCCCTTGCAGTTTACAACAAT
>ENA-OPYU01000006-OPYU01000006.1-human-gut-metagenome-genome-assembly--contig:-NODE-6-length-76754-cov-6.272645_pt1 | contig 76754 bp, 46 predicted proteins | sample MGYA00242637_ERZ504482 | MGnify/ENA primary metagenome ERZ504482 (study PRJEB26092, sample SAMD00036237) | human gut metagenome | host: Homo sapiens | study: EMG produced TPA metagenomics assembly of the... | reverse complement strand
AAAATCCATAATTATTTATTGTGTTTAGCTGCAATAGCCTGATTTGCCGTAATGGCAATCATACGATATACATCTTCGATGGAGCAACCGCGTGACAAATCGTTCACCGGACGTGCGATACCTTGCAGAATCGGACCTACCGCATCGGCATGTCCCAGACGCTGTACCAATTTGTAGGAGATATTGCCTACTTCAAGGCTCGGAACAACCAGCACATTTGCATTACCTGCAATGGCAGAACCCGGAGCTTTGCTGGCACCGACTTCAGGAACCAATGCTGCGTCAGCCTGCAACTCACCGTCGATAGCAATATCAGGAGCCATTTCTTTTAGCAATCTTCAAGGCTTCTACCACTTTGTCTACCACTTCGTGTTTTGCAGAACCTTTTGTAGAGAAACTCAACAGTGCCACTTTCGGGTCAATACCTGCGACAGCCTGAGCCGTACGTGCAGTACAAACAGCGATTTGCGCCAGTTGAGAAGCATCGGGAACGGGAGTAACGGCAACGTCACCCATTACCAGAATACCATTCTTACCATATTCGGGAGCATGAGTCAGCAACAGCATGGCACCGGATACGCAAGTGATACCCGGAGTAGTCTTGATAATCTGTAAAGCGGGGCGAAGTACGTTACCTGTTGTGTTGCGTGCGCCGGCCAACTGTCCGTCGGCATCATCAGCCTTGATAATGAGACATCCTAGATACAGCGGATCGACAACCAGTTTGCGGGCCTCTTCGATGGTCATACCTTTTTTCTTGCGGAGTTCACACAGCAATTGTGCATACTCTTCTTTCTTCGGGTGGTCTGTGGGATCAATAATAGTGGCTTTACCGATATTCCCTAACCCCCATTGTTTAGCCAGGCTCATGATTTCATCGGGGTTTCCCAATAAAATTAGGTCGGCAACACCGTCTGTCAATATTTGGTTGGCAGCTTTTAAAGTACGTTCTTCAGTTCCTTCCGGAAGAACAATGCGCTGTTTGTTTGCTTTCGCGCGCTCAACGATTTGAGAAATTAAATCCATGATAATATATTAATTATGTACGTTCTAAAGACGAGTGTTGTTTTTCACGATGCAAAATTAGCTAATTTTGCAATATCTACATTGCAAAATCAATATTATTTTTGGTTTAAAGTATGCTAAAAGTGTATGTTATTGAACACCAAACGGGATGTTTCCTTAACTTTGCGCAGTTTTCAATAAGTATTTAATAAATTTATAAGGTATGATTCGTCAGTGCGCCATATTATTTGGCTGTTTGGCTTTGGGTGAATTGATTGTTTTTTTGACGGGTATCAAGCTTCCGTCCAGCATTATAGGAATGCTGTTGCTCACCCTTTTTCTCAAATTGGGTTGGATAAAACTGCAATGGGTGCAGGGGCTGTCCGATTTCTTGGTTGCTAATCTGGGCTTTTTCTTCGTTCCGCCCGGTGTGGCACTGATGCTTTATTTTGATGTCATTGAAGCACAGTTTTGGCCGATAGTAATTGCGACAGTGGTCAGTACGGTTTTGGTACTGGTCGTAACAGGATGGGTTCACCAATTAGTTAGAAAATCAAATGGAATATTTAGAAAATAAGTTCTTTTTGCTGGCATTCACCTTCGGGGTGTTTTTTTTGTCACGTGTCTTGCAGAAAAAGACTGGATGGGTAGTGTTAAACCCGATTCTGCTTACCATTGCCGTGTTGATTCTGTTTTTGAAATTTACCGGCATCAGTTATGAAATATATAATGAAGGAGGTCACCTGATTGAATTTTGGTTGAAACCAGCGGTGGTAGCGTTGGGCGTGCCACTTTATTTGCAGTTGGAGATGATAAAGAAACAGTTGCTTCCTATTGTCATTTCACAGTTGGCAGGTTGTTTGGTGGGATTGGTGGCTGTGGTGGTCATTGCCAAATTGCTGGGAGCTACTCCGGAGATTATTTGTTCATTGGCTCCTAAATCTGTGACTACTCCTATTGCTATGGAAGTTTCGAAAGCCACGGGAGGAATTCCGTCTTTGACGGCCGCCGTTGTGGTGGTAGTCGGTCTGTTCGGGGCGGTGTTCGGTTTCAAGGTACTTCGGGTAGGTCATGTGGGGAGTCCTATTGCGCAAGGTCTTTCTATGGGTACGGCTACTCATGCGGTCGGTACTTCTACAGCAATGGAAATCAGTGGGAAATATGGAGCATACGCTAGTCTGGGATTGACTTTGAACGGAATTATGACAGCGATTTTCACACCGACAATTCTTAGATTATTAGGTGTGATTTAACAAAAAAGCTGTTATCTTTGTTATATATAGAAAATCATCACAGATTATAGAGGATTGATTTGATTTTCAATAGGTATGGTCATTGGGGTGAGCATTGCTTATAAAAAGTCTATCCGCATTTAGTAGTAACAGAGCATTCTTACAGCAGTCTGATAACTATTGTCACTTTGAATGAAATGAAGATTCTGTGATTTGTGGTGAGAAAACAAGCAACCCATATTTTATGATAGAATTTAAAGATATAACTTTAGCGGATAAAGACTTGATACAGTCCTTTACCTTAGGCAGTTTGCGTCGTAATTGCGACTTGTCGTTTGCCAATCTGTGTAGTTGGATTTTCCTGTACCAGACTAAATATGCTGTGATGGATAATTACCTGTTGCTGCGTTTCTATGCGGGAGAAGAATTGGCCTACATGATGCCCGTCGGAACTGGAGATGTGAAACCTGTTCTTGAAGCATTGATAAAGGATGCTGAAGAGATGGGGGCAAAATTGCGTATGCTGGGGGTATGCGTGGGGATGAAAGCGGATATAGAGGCGGTGATGCCCGGACGTTTCACTTTTACAGAAGACCGGGATTACTTTGATTATATCTACTTGCGTACTGACCTGGCAACCTTGAAAGGAAAGAAGTTTCAAGCCAAACGTAATCATATCAACAAGTTCAAGAAGCAGTATCCTGATTATGAATACAAACCGTTGACTCCAGATCTGGTTCCCGAATGTTTGAAGCTGGAAGAGGAATGGTGTCGTGCCAATAACTGCGAGGAACAATTGGCATTGGGGGCAGAACGTAAGTCCATGACATATGCCTTGAACCATATGGAGGCGTTGGGTTTGACGGGTGGCGTGCTTCATGTCAACGGGAAGATTGCCGCTTTTACATACGGTGCTCCCATCAATCATGAAACATGGGATACTTGTGTTGAAAAGGCGGATACGGGAATAGAAGGGTCGTATGCCATGATTAACTATGAATATGCAAATCATATCGACGAACAATATATATATGTAAACCGCGAGGAAGACCTTGGCCTGGAAGGTTTGCGCAAAGCAAAACTTTCTTATCAGCCCGTTATTTTACTCGAGAAATGTATAGCAGAGCTCAATGACCACAAAAGATGAAGTGAAAACATTATGGAAACTCTGCTTCAATGATAGCGATGAGTTTACCGACTTATATTTCAAGATGAGATATAAGGATGAAGTGAACAGGGTGATTCGTGAAGACGGAAAGATTATTTCCGCATTGCAGATGATACCTTATCCTATGACTTTTTGTGGTGAGGTGATTTCTACTTCGTATATATCGGGTGCTTGTACGCATCCGGATTACAGGAAGCATGGAGCCATGAAACGCCTACTGAAGGAAACGCATCGGTGTATGTATGAAGATGGAGTTTTGCTGGCTTCGTTGATTCCTGCAGAGGAATGGTTGTTCGGTTATTATGCCAGGTCGGGATATGCTCCAGTTTTTGGGTATGCGGTTGAGCAGGTAAGGGTAGACAGATTACGCCCTGTGCCCAGTTGCCGGATAGAGGTATGCGAATTTCCCGGTGTGGAACATTATCATTATTTTGATTCCCGTATGCATGGGCGCAGGAGTTGCATTCAGCATCCTAAAGAGGATTTTCTAGTTATAATGGCCGATTTAAGACTGGGTAATGGCAAATTGCTGGTTGCCCGGGAAGCGGATAAAATAGTGGGGATGGCATTTACGGTAATGGGGGATGATACATTATATATAAAGGAATTGCTGGCAGATACGGATGCGGTGCAGGATACTTTATTGTATGAAGCGGCCCATATATATAAGGTACAGCGTATGGATTATTTTATTCCATCGTCTGCCGATACTTTGTTTTTGGGGATGGCAAGAGTTATCCGTGCAGAGGAGTTGTTGAAGGTTTTCGCCCATAAGTATCCGGCATCCGAACTTTATATACATATTGAGGGGGATGAAGCTATTCAGGAGAATAACGGCTATTATACGGTACGGGGTGGTATCTGCTTTCGTGAGAGAATACCGGCAAAAAAAATAATCACACTTATACGTTGGATGGTTTTACCCGGTTGTTACTGGAAGCGGAGCATCCTTATATGAGTTTGATGCTGAATTGATTTTCATTACTGGTTGCATAGGTTGAATTTCTATGTTTAAGATTGATAATCTGTGGAGTAAAAAATCCGGATAGGTTATTAGTCTTCTTTTGTCAGAATACGTTCCAGCTCTTCTGCAGTCAGTCTGAGATGGAATTGTCCTTTATAAGCCACGGATATGCCACCTGTTTCTTCTGAAACGATAATGGCCAATGCATCTGTTTCCTGCGATACGCCCATGGCAGCCCGATGCCTTAATCCCAATTCTTTAGGGATATTCAAGTCGTGAGATACCGGGAGAATACAACCGGCTGCTTCTATCCGTTTATGGCGGATAATCATGGCTCCGTCATGTAATGGACTGTTTTTGAAGAAAATATTTTCTATCAGTCGTTGGTTCACATTGGCGTTGATAATTTCTCCTGTACGGATGATGTCATTCAGAGGTACACTTTTTTCGATGACAATCAGTGCCCCCACCTTCCCTTTGCTCATGCTCATACAGGCAAGTACAATCGGCATAATATCCGCTTTTTTCCGTCTTTTCCTGCTTGTTTCCCGTCAGGAAGCGGGAAAAAACGTCCCAACTGTTTATGCGAGCCCAGTGTGACAAGGAACCGGCGTATATCATCCTGAAAAAGAATAATCAGGGCTAGGACACCTACACTGACCAATTTATCGAAGATAGACCCTAGCAGTTTCATTTCCAAAACCTGAGATACAATCAGCCAGATACCTATAAATACTAGGATACCGATGAAGATATTGATAGAACCCGAATCTTTCATCAGACGGTAAGTCTGATAAAGCAGATAGGCTACCAGCAGGATATCGATGAGGTCTTTTATACTAAAATCAATAAACATCTTTCTAGAATTAAAAATTGAAAATTAAGAATTAAAAGGCAGCGGAGATTTTTCATCTTCTGTACTATCTTCACGGTTTCTACAGCAGCTTTTACATCGTGCACTCTGAGAATATCCGCTCCTTTTAGTAGGGAAATGGTATCCAGCACTGTTGTTCCGTTCAAGGCATCATCAGGGGTTCCGCCTAGCAGCTTGTAAATCATTGATTTACGTGATATACCGACCAGTAACGGTAGTTCGAACAGGCTGAATTCTTCCAAATGATTCATCAACTGGTAATTATGTTCCACTGTTTTTCCGAAACCGAAACCAGGGTCCAGAATAATATCTTTTACTCCTAAGTCGCGTAATTTCTGTACTTTTTCCGAGAAATAGAGAAAGACTTCTTTCAACAGATTGTCATAATGCGGATTCATTTGCATATTTTGCGGCGTGCCTTGCATATGCATAATAATATAAGGTACTCCCAGCCTGGCAATCATGTTGAACATCTGCGGGTCCATTTCTCCGGCGGCAATGTCATTGATGATTGCCACTCCGTACTCCTCTACACACATCTGGGCTACATCCGCACGGAAAGTGTCCACGGACACCACACAACCGGGATGATAGCGATTGATGATTTCCAGTCCGGTACGCAGACGGCGCATCTCTTCCTCGGGGCTGATGTGCTCGGCATTGGGACGTGAGGAATAGGCACCTATATCAATGATGGAAGCTCCTTCTTCTATTATTTGGGAGGTACGGTTGATAATATCTTTTTCCGTTTGCTGCCGGCTGCCGGCATAGAAAGAATCGGGTGTAACATTCAGGATTCCCATTACTTGCGGATGGGAGAGATCCATCAGTTTCCCATTAACATTAATATATTTGACGGTTTTGGTTTCCATTGTTTACGGCTTGTCATTTAGGTCGTACAAAAGTACGCACAATTCTTGAGTTTTTGTTATTTCATGAACTATTTTTCAGTTATCTTTGTTGCAACTTAATTTAAAAGCAAAGCGAAAGATGGATATTTCAGCTTTATATAAGTGTTTTACGGAATGCGGCAAGGTAACTACCGACAGCCGTAACTGCCCCGAGGGTTCTATGTTCATAGCTCTGAAAGGGGAAACATTCAATGGAAATGCATACGCGCTTCAGGCGCTGGAAAAGGGTTGCCAGTATGCCGTAGTAGATGAAAAAGAATATGCCGCCGATGGGCATCCGCGTATCTTGTTAGTAGACGATTGCTTGAAAGCATTGCAGGAACTGGCTAATTATCACCGGCATAAAATGGGTACCCGAATCATCGGCATCACGGGAACCAATGGGAAGACTACTACCAAGGAATTGATAGCCTCAGTGCTGCAAAAAAGATATGAAGTGCTTTATACACAGGGTAACTTGAATAACCATATCGGTGTTCCTCTGACTTTGCTGAGGCTGACTCCCGAGCATGAACTGGCTGTCATCGAGATGGGAGCGAACCATCCGGGTGAAATCAAGGCACTGACCCGTATTGTAGAACCGGATTACGGTATGATCACTAATGTGGGTAAGGCGCATTTGGAAGGCTTCGGGTCTTTTGAAGGGGTCATCAAGACTAAAGGTGAGTTGTATGAGCATCTGCGTTACAATGGCAAGCATATTATTTTCATAGACAAGGACAATGAGTATCTCACAGCTATCTCTCAGGGCCTTACCCGCATTTGTTATGGTATGGAAGGAGGAGAGGGACTTTATATCAGCGGCAAGCTGGGCGCTTGTGCTCCGTTTCTTTCGTTTGAGTGGGAACACGAGGGACAGAAGTTCGAAGTGAATACCCACCTTATCGGCAGTTATAACATGAAGAATGCATTGGCCGCCATTACGGTGGGCCGGTTCTTCAGTGTACCGTCCCGGCAGATTTGTGAGGCACTGGAGGCGTATGTTCCTCATAATAACCGCTCGCAATTGACAGAAACCACGGATAATAAACTGATAGTTGATGCATACAATGCGAATCCTACCAGTATGATGGCGGCTTTGGAGAATTTCCGGTTGATGAATGTCACTCATAAAATGGTTATTCTGGGTGATATGAAAGAACTGGGAGAAACCAGTCATGAGGAACATCAGAAGATTGCGGATTATCTGGATGAATGTAAATTTGACCGGGTACTTCTGGCAGGAGAGGAGTTTGGCAAAGTGATTCCGTCCTTTGAACATTTTCAAGATGTGGTTGCATTGAAAGAGTCGTTGGAAAGATATAAGCCGAAAGGATATTATATTCTGATTAAAGGTTCCAACAGTATGAAGTTGGGCCAGCTTCAGGAAATATTATAGTTAACCGGTTGGCAGTTTCATTCACAGTAGGAGGATGAATGTGTCAAAAGTCCAAAGTAACTATTAAATGTGCTGTTTGCACCTGTATAGGTATATTGTCCCACCTGGGTGGAACTGCCATTTCACAAAGGTGGAACTACGCTCTCACCTAGGTGAAATGCCCATTCCACCCAGGTGGGATTTCTATATATACTGTATGGAAACATGAATGGTAAAGATCCTTTTGGAAATGATCCTTCACATAGTCTGCCTCTATGGTAAATGTAATTTGGGGCGTGATGGCGTGTAGTGCAACCTGCCTGCCTTTTCATAGAATCTTTCTTCTTTATTATTTCTCTGAATTTTTCTTTAAAATAGATATAATAATCGGTTTTGACCGTTTTCTGACTCCTTCCTGCCGAATTATTATCCCGTGTTATTACAGAAATCAGTTACTTTTGCAATGTTATCAATAGAATTGCTATGAGGAACTTATTTCTACTAATCGCATTATGCTGTGTGGCTTTTTCTGTTCGTGCCCAACGTCTGGTTGAAGTGGGGAAAGGCTTTAGCAGTACTTCGGTAAATACTACTGTATTCCGTAATAACTCCATTGTGACGCATGGAAACACACAATACATTTCTTATTATGACGCTGAAGGATGGCTGATGTTAGGCAAACGCCGTCTGGGCACTGGGGAATGGATTTTGCACCGTACCCAATACAAAGGACATGTAAAAGATGCACATAACATTATCAGTATGATGGTGGACGGCGACGGCTATCTTCATCTTTCTTTTGACCACCACGGACATAAACTGAACTATTGCCGCAGCATTGCCCCCGATACACTTGTTTTGGGAGATAAAGAGCCGATGATAGGCAACGAAGAAGAAGATGTGACCTATCCTGAATTTCATTTGTTGGCTGATGGCGGTTTGCTTTTTGTATATCGCTCGGGCGCTTCCGGAAGAGGAAATATGGTAATGAACCGATATGATGTGAAATCCCGTAAGTGGGAGCGTGTGCAGGATGTCCTTGTAGATGGAGAAAACGAGCGGAATGCCTATTGGCAGTTGTATGTGGACCAATCAGGAACCATCCATCTTTCCTGGGTGTGGCGTGAAACCTGGCATGTGGAAACCAATCATGATTTATGCTACGCCCGTTCTTTTGACGGAGGTAAAACCTGGTATAAGACCAACGGACAGAAATATGAGCTTCCTATCCGCCTGGGCAATGCCGAATATGCCTGCCGTATTCCTCAGAATGCCGAACTGATAAACCAGACCAGTATGAGTACGGATGCCGGAGGTCATCCGTACATCGCTACCTACTGGCGCAATCCCGATAGTGATGTTCCCCAATACCGCATCGTTTGGCACGATGGTGTGAACTGGCACAACCGACAGGTTTCCGAACGCAAGACCCCTTTCTCGCTCAAAGGGGGAGGAACCAAGATGATTCCCATGTCCCGTCCCCGGATGGTGGTGGACAATGGAGAAGTGTACTATCTGTTCCGTGACCAGGAACGTGGAAGCAAAGTTTCCATATACTATACCAAAGACGTACAGTTTGGTGAATGGCGCGTGAAAGACCTGACGGATTTTGCCGTAAATGCGTGGGAACCCAGTCATGACACGGAGTTATGGAAAATGAAGAAGCAACTTCATATTTATGTACAGGATACCCGACAGGGAGATGGCGAGAAGCAGGTGGAAACAGAACCGCAAATGGTTTATGTGTTGGAATTGTAAATAATGTGCTGATTTGCCAATGACCATGCGGCATATAGCGCAAGCACATTAGTACATTAGTAAATTGGCAAATTGATAAATTATTAATATGATGAACAAATTATTGAAACAAACCCTTGTTTGTGCAGGTACCTTGCTGCTTTCCATGCAGGTTGTCGCCAAACCTTCTTCCGAAGCCAAGGAAGTACGGGGGATTATAGACAAGGTAAACACTTATTGGCAAACGCATAACAAGCCCGAAGTCCGTTCGTTTTGGGACAATGCCGCTTACCACACCGGAAACATGGAGGCATACTTTCTGACCGGTAATGAAAACTACCGTGCATATTCTGAAACCTGGGCTATACACAATGAATGGAAGGGAGCCAAGGAAAAGGATAAGTCTAAATGGAAATACTCTTACGGTGAGAGTGATGAATATGTATTGTTCGGAGATTATCAGGTTTGTTTTCAGACGTATATCGACCTTTATAATATTCTTCCGGACAACTATAAGATAGCCCGTGCCCGCGAAGTGATGGAGTATGAGATGAGTACACCCAATCATGATTACTGGTGGTGGAGCGACGGTCTGTATATGGTAATGCCTGTCATGACCAAACTGTATAAGGTGACGGGTAATCATCTCTATTTGGATAAATTGTATGAATATATTGTATATTCGGATAGTATCATGCTCGACCGGGAAACCGGCCTGTATTATCGGGATGCCAAATATGTTTATCCTAAACACAAGACTTCCAGCGGAAAGAAGGACTTTTGGGCACGTGGTGACGGATGGGTGCTTGCCGGACTGGCGAAGGTGCTGAAAGATCTTCCCGCTGATTACGAGCATCGTTCTTTTTTCGTAAACAAGTATGTGAAACTGGCCGAAGCAGTCGCAGCTATCCAGCAACCGGAAGGCTATTGGACCCGTAGCATGATGGATCCCACTCATGCTCCCGGACCGGAAACCAGCGGAACGGCTTTCTTTACTTACGGCTTCCTTTGGGGAATCAATAATGGCTATCTGGATGAGGCAGTGTATAAACCGGTGATAAATAAAGCATGGAACTATTTGGCAAAGACTGCTTTGCAGAAGAATGGCAAGATTGGTTACGTACAGCCGATTGGTGAGAAGGCTATTCCGGGACAAGTAGTCGATGCTGATTCTGAAGCTAATTTCGGGGTAGGCGCTTTTCTGTTGGCTGCTTGTGAATATGTTCGTTATCTGGAAGCTCCTGAAAATCAGGATCGTGCCTACTGGTGCAATCTGCTTTATAAGATGGCAGCTCCCGTACTGAGCAATATGGCGGAAGGTAATCTGAAAAAGAATATGCTGGTAGAGGTGAGTCCTAATTGGGATGGACGTAACAAAGGAGTGACTTATATGGAAACCTTCGGACGCCTTATGGCAGGTGTCGCTCCCTGGCTGACACTTCCCGATGATGATACGGAGGAAGGCCGGATGCGCAAGCAACTTCGTGAATGGGCTTTGAAAAGCTATGCCAATGCAGTAGACCCTGCCAATCCCGACTATCTGTTGTGGAGAGGACACGGCCAAGCTTTGGTAGATGCGGCATACGTGGCCGAAAGCTTTCTGCGTGCTTACGACCAACTCTGGATGCCTTTGGATGATACTACCAAGAAACGTTATTTTGAAGAATTTACCCAATTGCGCCGGGTAGATCCGCCTTACACCAACTGGTTGCTGTTTTCTTCTACCATCGAGAGTTTCCTGGCAAAGGCAGGGACGGAATGTGACGAATACCGTATCAATTCGGCTATCCGCAAGGTGGAGGAATGGTACACGGGAGATGGCTGGTATGCGGACGGCCCTTCTTTCGCTTTCGACTATTATAGCAGTTATGTCTTCCATCCCATGTATCTGGAAACGTTGCAGGGCATGAAGGATGCAGGGAAATACACTCGTATTCATTATAAAAAATATTATGACCGCGCCTTGAAACGTGCCAGGAAATTCAGCCTTGTACTGGAACGCTTGATTTCTCCTGAGGGTACTTTCCCGGTATTCGGCCGTTCCATTCCTTACCGTTTGGCCACTATGCAACCCTTGGCGCTGATGGCTTGGTATCAGCAGTTGCCCGAAGGGGTGAGCAACGGACAGGCGCGTGCCGCACTGACTTCTGTGATGCACCGGATGTATGACAACACCGAGAACTTCAATGAGGCGGGCTTCCTGACCATAGGTTTTGCAGGCCGTCAGCCCAATGTGGCGGATTGGTACACCAATAACGGCAGTCTTTATATGACATCACTGGCATTCCTTCCGCTGGGGCTTCCTGCCGCACATCCGTTCTGGACAGATGCCGCACAACCTTGCACACAAGCCAAGGCATGGGGCGGACAGCCTTTCCCGAAAGACCATCACTGGAGTGATGATATACGCACTTGGGATTTATTCTGATTGTTTTCAGATGCGAATGACGCAGAGGTGATACGAAGTTGTTTTTTATACTTATCCGTATCATCTGCGTTGTTCGTGTTTAAAAAATAAAAGCTTTGTGTCATCTGTATCTGAAAATGGCAAAAAGATAGTAGCTTTGCATCCATGAAAACAAAACTTCTCCCTATTCTGAGATATATAGTACTTGCATTGCTTCTTCTGTGCATTGTACTTTGCCGTTTTTTTCCCGTCATGGCCGAAGGGTATGCTCGTCATATTTATCCGTGGCTGTCGGCGGCGTTGTCCGCTATAGCTTCTGTTTTCCCTTTTTCTTTAGAGGAGGTGCTGGTGGTCGTAATCATTTTATGGATGATTATTTATCCTTTTCTTAAACGCCGGAAGAAGAAAAGCTGGAGATTCATTGTGGGCAGGGAAGTGGAGTTGCTGGCATGGGTCTATATCTGGTTTTATCTGGGGTGGGGTTTGAATTATTTCCGTTACGATATTTACCGGCGGATGGAGGTGGAACCTGCCGGTTACGATGAACAGGCATTCCGTCGTTTCCTTGCTTCCTATACAGATAGTCTGAATCAGTCCTATACGGCTGAGGTGAAAACGGATCCTGAAAGGATGCGGCAGGAGATAAAGGAGATTTACCGGCAGGTTCCGTCTATGTATGGTTTGGCTCTTCCCCAGGATTATCAGCATCCCAAGCAAGTGTGGTTCAATCCGCTTTATTCGGGTGTGGGAGTATTGGGATATATGGGACCTTTTTTTGCGGAGTCGCAATTGAATGAAGAATTGCTTCCTGTACAATTGCCATTTACGTATGCCCATGAACTGTCCCACCTGTTGGGGGTAAGTAATGAGGCGGAAGCGAATTATTGGGCTTACAGGGTTTGTCGCTCTTCAAAGCGGTCGGCGGTGCGTTATAGTGCCTATTTCGGTCTGTTGCCCTATGTGCTGGTCAATGCATCTTCTGTGTTGACGGAAGAGGAATTCCGTGAATGGATTAAGACGATCCGTCCCGAAGTGGTGAAGGATTATGAATATAAACGTATGTATTGGAATGAGCGTTATAGTACCCTGTTGGGTGAAGTGCAGAATAAAATTTATAACCTGTTTTTTAAAGGGTAACAACATTCCTTCCGGCAGAAAGAATTATGCGGAAGTGATCGGGATACTGCTTTCTTTGGAAGAAAAATAGAAACAGAATGTTCAGGCTGGACTTGAATTCGATTGTGACAGTTATAACTTGATCCAAGAATTCTACAACAAACGAGCTTTATATTGTTGCTCCACTGCTACCACTTTTCATTGGCATTTCAGCAGGAAGGGTGGTAGCAGTGGCAGCAGAAATATAAAACTCTAAAGAAGAACTGTTCAGGATGATTCCAAGCAATGATCAGAATCCGCCGGGGAGTCTACTGTTTCTGTTTCACATAATCCGAAGGCGACATTCCGTATTCGTCCTTGAAACATTGGCGGAAATAGGCCACACTGCTGAATCCTATCATATAGGCTATTTCTGAAATAGTATATTGTCCGGACATCAGCAGTTCCACTCCCTTGCGCATTTTTACCTTACGGATAAATTCGTTGGCGGACATATCTGTCAGTCCTTTTATCTTGCGGTAAAGGGTGGAGTGACTCATGCACATCTTGTCGGCAATGAAAGCGATATCCATCTTTTCCATTTCCAGATTCTCTTCGATTATTTGCGTGATTTTCTGCAAGAATTCATTATCCAGTTTGTTTAACGAACTCACGGCACTTTCCTGTTTGGGCTGCGTATCGGTCAGTGCCAGCAAAGAGGCTATTTTCTTACGGGTTTCCAACAGATTGTTGATGCGACTGTGCAGTAGCTTGGCACTGAACGGTTTGGTAAGATAGGAATCTGCTCCGGATGCATATCCTTCTTCCTTGTCTTGTAAAGAATCTTTAGCCGTCAGTAAGATTACAGGGATATGGCTGGTGCGCATATCCTCTTTTATTCGCTTGCAAAGTTCGATACCGTCCATGACCGGCATCATGATATCACTGACAATGATGTTGGGAATTCGTGCCTGTGCCAGTTCCCAGCCTTCTTTACCATCCTTGGCAGTGATTACTTCATAGATATCTGTAAAAGAGCTCCGGATGTATTCCCGTATGTCGGCATTGTCCTCTACCACCAGTACAATGGGATGATTTTCGGTTGGTGTATCGGTAATGGTGGTTTCCTCTGCATCCATCGGCTTCTTTTCCATATCATGTTGGGCATGGATAGCGTTGGGATACGTATTCTCGGTGAGCAGGCGCAGCGTGAATGTGGTTCCCATATCCACTGCGCTTTCTACTTTCAGGATTCCTTCGTGCAATTCGCTCAAACCTTTGACCAGAGCGAGCCCGATTCCCGAACCCGATGCCTGATATTTGCTTTTTGCCTGATAATAGCGATCGAAAATGTGTGGTAACGCTTCGGCGTCAATGCCATGACCGGTATCACTGACACTGATTTCCGTGTATTTTATCTGGTTCTCTTCTACTGAACGGAGTGATAAGGTGATATCTCCCTCGGAAGTATATTTGGCAGCATTGCTCATCAGGTTGTCCAGTATGATGGTGATCATGTCCGCGTCATAGAAGATTTCCGTATCTTCTGTTTCGATATGAATATGATAATTTACTTTGTTATTGGGATTCAACTCTTTGTAACGTAATCCCACTTCCTGTACCAATTGTCCCAGATCTCCCTTGGCTACAGATAATTTACGGTTCTGGGTCTCGGTCTTGCGGAATTCCAGTATGCGGTTTATCAGATTCAGCAGACGGGTGGCGCTATCATGAATGATGCTGATTTTGTTGGCGTGTTTGGGAGATAAGGTGGCATCACTCAACAGGTCTTCCAATGGACCTAGAATCAGCGTGAGCGGAGTACGCAGTTCATGGGTGATGTTGGTGTAGAAGCGCAGGCGTTCTTCATTCAGTTCTTGTTTGTTCAGACTTTGCTTGCGCTCCACTTCCAGTGAACTCTCTAAGTCCAGTTTACGTTTATAAAAACGGAGCAATGCATATAATGCGAAGATAAACAATATGACATAGCTCAATTTGGCATACCAGGTAAGCCAAAGGGGAGGAGCAATTACCACTGTCAGTTGTGCTGCATTCTCGTTCCATTCCTGATTGCGAAATCGGGTTTTCACTTTAAACACATAGTTGCCGTGCGGTATGTTACGGAAGGTGACCTGATTATCTCCTTGGGTGCTGTACCATGCATTCTCAAGTCCTTCCAGCATATATGAAAATTCTACTTGTGAACTTTGTGTATAATCCAACACATTGAAAGATATGTTGAAAGTGTTTTGATTATAAGGTAGCTCAACAATTCTGTTACTGATTGGAACCGGTAACCGGGTATCCCTGCTTTCTGTCTGTTTATTATAGATAAAGAATTGGGTGATGGTAACAGGGGAAACTTCGCGTGGTGATGATAGTTCACGCGGATTGAAATAACATGCCCCGTTTTGGGAGCCGAAAAAACAGAGTACCGTCTGGAGTGATGCAAGTGGAACCATCCATGAAATCACCCATAGGTATACCGTCATGATAATTATAATTGTAGAATCTTTTGTTTTTTTCATCTAGACGAGAAATGCCACCATTGGTGCTTATCCATATATAGCCGTCATGGTCTTCCTGTATGGCACGTACCTGTGTGTTTTCCAAACCTTCCTTTGCACCGAATGACACAAAGATATTAGGTTGACTTACATCTTTAAAAATAATAATACCTTCCCGGGTGGCAACAAGAATGCGTTTGCGAGAATCTTCCATCATATAATTCACGGCATTGGATGGAAATGAATGGTCTGTTGTGAAATTATAAAGCTTTTTATCATCTTCATCAAACACCACTACTCCTTTGCCGAATGTTCCTACCCATAATTTTCCGTTTTTGTCCCGTATGATACCGTGTACCATAATATCGGGTAACTGGGCGTTTAATTCTTTCTCGTACGACAATTGGTTATTAAAATAAGAATAAATTCCCGTTTGGGTACCTATCCATATCTTGCCGTTTATATCCTCACTGAAGGAGCAGATATCGAGGAACTCCGAGCCTTTATCTCCTATCCGGGTGATACGTCCGTCTTTGGGAGTATAAAGCAATATGCCATTTTTATAAGTGCCTAGCCACAGTCGTTCTTGTTTGTCTTGGTAAATCACATTGATATGTGTTTGTGGGTGCAGCTGGCATTCGTGTAAAGAGAAGTTTTTTGTTTTCTTTCCTTTTTCATAAATTCCTAATTCACCTTCTCCTCCCAGCCATATTTGGTGATTATCTGCCCATAATCCCCATACTTGTTTATTATTAATCTTACCTTGTTTTTCAATAGTATAGGCAATGGTGTTGAATAATGGCTGTGCATAACTGATAAAATCCACTCCACCGCGGTAGTTGCCAATCCAAATATTTCCGAATGAATCTTGTATGATGCTTCGTGCATTGGGTCCGGATAATCCATGGTTGTCATTTGTTACCGTAATATTGGAGAATGTAATCTTTTCTGGAGATATAAATGTATTTTCCCTGAGATTGAGAATACTCACTCCTCCCATGTTGGTACATATCCATAGAGTGCCGTCTTTCATTTGTTTGATATCAAGAATCTGATCTGACAATAATGAGTTTTCATTTCCTTCTATGTGTTTGAATGTGATGAATTTTTCGCTTTGCGGATTGAAAAGTGCCAGACCGTTGTTGGTGCCTACCCATACATTCTTATTCTTGTCTATGCATAGAGCGCGTACTTCATTATCGGGAATGCTATAAGGATTATTGGGGTCATGCTGATAAATTTTTTGCAGTACGGTCTTTAAGGGATACAATGCTTAATCCTCTGAGATGATGGCCAATGTACAGATTGCCGTTACCGTCTTCTTTTGATACCCAGTTATTACCTTCCAGACCTTTTACATTCTTAGAAGAATAGGGGGTAAACAGTTTGGTTTTCCGATCATAGTAATCAACTCCGAAATGATAATGTGTGATCCATAAGCCGCTGTCGGCAGCAACAGATAAGTCTGTGATATCATTACTGAGCATATAATTGCCCGTGGCAGGAATGCGTGATATGGTTTCTGTTTCATAATCAAAATAACAAAGTCCATCTCGTTGTGTGCCTATCCAGACTTTGTTTTCATAGGGGTCTGCAAGTACGACATTCAGTTCGTTACCACTCAATCCTGAATTATTCTTGGTATAGATGTTGAATTGACGTCCATCAAACCTGTTAAGACCAGATTCGGTTGCTATCCATAAGTAACCCTTTTTATCTTGAGTGACACTGACTACATAATTGCTGGACATACCGTCTTCCACTCCTAGGCGTTTGATAACATAAGGTTGTGCAGATGCATGGAACAGATAAATAAAACTTAATAATAATGAGATTGAAAATGAATATGTGTGTTTCATATAAAGGTACTTTTATGAGTACAAATATATAGTATTTTCTAAAATATTTCTGTTAATGTACATGACATATTCAGCATACGACAACTAAAAACTCGTTATGAACGATTTTTATATCCTTCTTGCTCAGTTTTTCTCTACTTGTCTTTTACAATATTTTTATATTTGTCTCGGGAAAATAAAACAGATTAAAAATTCTAATGCTTATGAAAACATAGACTTAGGTTCTTTGCAGGTTTGGTCCGGATGCCTTTATATACAATTCGGAGTTAGGAATGAGAGTTTATTACCTTAATTAAATCTAATTATAAAAGAAAGACGATGAAAGAAAATTCGTTTAAAAGAAATCGAAAGGCTATGATGGCTTTGCTGCTTTGCACAGGTTTCATTGTAACTCAGCCAATTAGTGTTATGGCTGAAGAGATTATGATTTTTGCTCAAACTGCTCAGCAACAAAAACAATCCGTTTCAGGAGTTATTAAAGATGCTACGGGGGAACCTGTAATTGGTGCTAGTGTGCTAGAGAAGGGGACTACGAATGGTACAATTACCGATTTTGATGGTAGATTTACGTTGAATGTAATTCCTGGCACTACACTAATAATCTCTTATATTGGTTATAAGACGATAGAAATGAAAACTGTAGCAGGACAACCAATAAATTTAACATTGATTGAGGACAGCGAAATGTTGGAAGAAGTGGTAGTGGTAGGTTACGGTACAATGCGTAAGAAAGACTTGACAGGTTCGGTAGTACAAATTAACCCTTCCAAGATTGCTGATCAAAATCCGACTTCTGTTCAAGATGTTTTGCGCGGTACACCAGGATTGCAAATAGGTTATGATGCATCGGCTAAAGGTAGTGATGCTTCTATTTTGCTACGTGGACAGAATTCTTTAGGTACCAATGCAAGCCCAATGATTGTATTGGACGGTATGGCTTTTTATGGTGAACTTTCTGAAATTAATCCTGATGATATTGCACAAATTGATGTGTTGAAGGATGCTTCTTCTGCTGCTATTTATGGTGCTAAAGCTGCTGCCGGTGTCATTATTATCACGACAAAGAAAGGTAAGGAGGGTAAGCCGGTTATTAATGTAGGTGCTAATCTTTCGGTTTCTAGAAAATCAGATTATCGCGATTATTTTGATGCGGCTGGTTATTTGAAATTTCATCAGGACTGGCGTAAAATGTATTATACGTATGGACAGGGTGAGGATGGTTTGTATGACTACTATCAAGCAAAAGATGGTAGTGGTAATTTGTTATATCCAGCTGGTTATTATGATGACCCCCGTACCTTGACAGAAGCAGAACAGAAAGCATGGGCTTCCAATATAGGTGTCAGTGGTATTGGTCTTAGTGAAGGTGAATCCATGCTTGGTCTGTTTGCCCGTCGTTTAGAATTCAATAATTCTCCGATGATGATGGAAAATTTTTTGAATGGTCGTATGGTTGATTGGAATGATGCTACTTTCCGCACTGGTTTCAATCAAGATTATAATGCAAGTATTTCGGGAGCTACTGAACGTGTGAATTATTACTTTTCATTAGGTTACATTAATAATGAAGGAGCTGTACAGGGTAATGAATACAATGCTTTCCGTTCTAACATGAAAATCAATGCGAAGATTACAGATTGGTTGGAGGTAGGAGCGAATGTTAATTTCCAGGACCGTTCGGATGGAGATATTCAAGTGTCTCTTGGAAGTAATTATTGGGATAATAATATGTTGCGTAATTCTCCATATGCTTCCATGTATGATAACAATGGTAATTATGAGCAATATCCTATGTCTGGTTTGCCTACCAATGGTGGGTACAATTACTACTTTGATCGTCAGTATTACGATTTGGAAAAGGGGTATACCGTATTAAATACTATTTTTAATGCAAAAATTACTTTGCCAGCAGGTTTTTCTTATCAATTCAATATTGCTCCTCGTTATCAGTGGTTCTATGACCGTTATTGGATGTCTGCTGATTTGCCTAATGCATCTGCTGCTGATCGAGGTGTGAATCGTGGTTGGTCGAAAAATTTTGATTGGAATTTGAACAACACCATTACATGGGACAAGATATTTGGCGAGCATCATTTCACCGCAACCTTAGTACAAGAGGCTGAAGAACACCGATATTGGAGTGACAATGTTAATGCACGTAACATCACGCCGAGTGATGCTCTAGGTTTCCATTATACGCAAGGGGCTAACAAGACTCAGAGTGGCTTTAGTACTAATGATACTCATTATACTGCTGCTTCCTATTTGGGGCGTTTATTCTATAGCTTCAAGGATCGTTATATGTTTACAGGAACATTCCGTCGTGACGGTTATTCCGGTTTCGGTTCTAATAATCCTTGGGGTAACTTTGGATCTGTTGGGCTTAGCTGGGTATTCTCTGAAGAAAACTTTATGTCTGATGCTCACGATTGGATGGATATGGGTAAGTTGCGTTTGTCTTGGGGAACTAATGGTAACCGTGAATTTGGAGATGTTTACTCTACGTTGTCTAATTTGTCACTGGCAGGTGGAAGTATGGTATATTACCAAAATGGTAACTCGAACGTTGTCAATCCACTTTATATGAGTCGTTTGGCTGCACCTAATTTAGAATGGGAAAAGACTAAAGCGTGGAATATCGGTTTGGATTTTTCATTTTTGAATGGAAGACTTACTGCTAACATGGATTATTATTTGAAGAAAACAACAGACATGATAATGAGCCAGCGTTTGCCGAGTTTTTCTGGTTTCGGTTCCATCATGGCCAATTTGGGTGAAGTACAGAACCAAGGCTTTGAAATCGCTTTGAATTCTACAAATATTCAAAATAGGAATTTTACATGGAATACTTCCGTAGGATTTTCTATTAATAAGAATAAAATTAACCATATCTACTATGATTATGACGAGAATGGTGTAGAGAAGGATGATACCTCCAATGGTTGGTTCATCGGTCAGGCAATCGGTACTATATGGTATTATGAAACCGATGGAGTTTGGCAGAATACTCCTGAAGACATTGCTTCTGCTGCTTTGGTAGGGCAGAAACCGGGTGATCCGAAAGTGGTGAATCACTATACTGAAGATGACCGGATTTTGGAAGATGGTACTCGCATACCTGTCTACAATGATAATGATAAGGTTTATCAAGGGACTACAGCTCCTCCTGTTTACTGGAATTTACGTAACGATTTCACTTTGTGGAAGGATTTGACTCTTTCTGTTTCATTATACTCTTATATGGGACACAAGAGCCGTGCTGGTTATTGGTTGAATCAGGAGAACGGAGGGTCACAGGTAACTAACGGCTTTAATGTGGCAGCTCGTAAATATTGGACTCCTGATAATCCGACTAATGATTATTGTCGTTTGAATGCTGCAGGTCCCAATACGGGGCTGGCTAATGGTGTAGATAAAGTTTACAACCGTAGTTTCGTTCGTTTGGATGACATAACTTTGGGTTATACTTTGCCACAGAAATGGACTAGGAAATTTATGATAGACCGCATCCGTCTTACTGCAAGTTGTAAAAACGTCTGCACCTTTGATAATTGGGAATATGGTGATCCCGAAACTGGCGGATTGGCTACACGCACTTTTAACTTTGGTATTAATGTAACACTCTAATTTCTGAAAAATATTATGAAAACAAGCAATATGATATTTACAAAAGCATGTATGGTACTGGCTGCGACTGCTTTGGTGAACGTTAGCTGTACGGATGATTTTTTGAAACAGGACCCTTTGTCGTTTTACAATCCCGAAAATACTTACACAACAGAATCTGGTTTGCAATCAGCCTTGGCTATGTGTGATTATGGCTTGAAAGAAATGCTGATGGACGGAAATGGTAACGTGATGCCTATGGCTTCCCTTTATTTCATGACAGATATTGGTCTGTATGGGAAAACCGATGCGGGCGATATGCAAGACGATTTTGCCAATAAGATAACTCCGACATCCGGTATGAAAGGTGGTGGGGATGAGAATGCTATGTCACGTTTCTGGGACCGCACATGGAATAGTGTGACTTTTGCAAATACTATTATCTCCAATGTAGGTAAAGTAGAAGGGTTGGATCCCACTTTGCGCGATGAATATTTAGGACGTGCTTACTTTCATCGCGCCTATGCCTACTATCACGGTGTATTATTGTTTGGCGATATACCTTTAATTACGAAGCTGATTGAAGTACCTAAACAAAACTATAAATCCACGAGTAAAGAGGCAATCTTCCAAATGTTGGTGCATGATTTGGAATTCGCTGTAAAACATGTGTCTCCACAGAAAGAGATCGGTTATATAGGTACTGTCAACCAAGAAGCATGTAAGCAATTGCTTATCAAGTGTTATTTAGTTGTAGGTGAATATCAGAAAGCTGAACAATTAGCTACCGATTTGATTAACAATCATGGTTTGGCTTTAATGAATGCTCCGTTTGGAACGAATGTTTCTTCTGGTAATCCGGAAACATGGTCGGTAGAACGTAATGTAATTTGGGATTTGCATCGTGGAGTAAATATAACTGATGCTTCTAATACGGAAATGATTATGCCTATTTTGAATTATTATGCTGAAGGTTTCATCTCCTATCCGCAGATGCGAGCTATGTGTGTGCATTGGAGTAATGGTATTATCCGTGATCCTCATAACTTAGGATCTCCAACTTATAATTATGCACGTACTGCTGGGGAATATGATGCGAAATTAGATTGGGTACGCGCTATGGGACGTGGTATTGGTTGTTTCCGCACTTCTTATCATTATAATCAGACCATTTGGAATTATGATGGTGAAACAGATTGGCAGGATATGCGTCATAATCGAGAAATAGGTAATTGGATGGAAATGACGGATCTTAAATACAATAATCCAAATTCTGCTTATTATGGGAAAAACCTGATGCTTTATGCACCAGAAGATTATTATGATCCGGAATCAGGTGATTTGTTGGTGAGAAAAGGGGATTTGCTTTGTTCTGATACTATTCGTAGTTGGTTCCCGACCCCATTGTACAAAGTATATATACTTGATCAAAATGCTGAAGAAAATATGGGGGCTAATCAGTTTAATGGAGCAACCAAGGGCAATAGTGTGTCTAATGGTAATCTATACTTGTTCCGTTTGGCAGAAACTTACTTACTTCGCGCTGAGGCTAAGTTCTACCAAGGTAACCCGATTGGCGCTGCAGAGGATGTGAACGTAGTTCGTCGTCGTGCTAATGCCCAAAAGATGTTTACTACTGTAACTATCGGTGACATTGCTGATGAACGTGCTCGGGAATTGTATTTGGAAGAATGGAGACAGCCTGAATTGACTCGTATTTCTTGGTGTCTTGCTCGCAGTGGTCAGCCGGATGAATGGGGAGAAACTTATAATCTGTCTACTTGGGATAAGCAGAGTGGTACGGATTTGAATGGAGGAAGCTACTGGTATAAGCGTACTACGCGCTACAATATTTTCAATCATGGGCCTATTGTTTCCAACAAGGAATTGAATTATCAAGTAGATAAACGTAATCTGTTTTGGCCGATTCCCAACTCGGCTATTACTGCTAATACAGGTGCGCGGTTGCGGCAAAATTATGGATATGACGGCTATGATGAAGCGATTCCGATGTTTACTAATTGGGAAGAAGCAGTGGCTGATGAAGAATTGACAAAATAATGATAGTTTTCAACAGGCGTTGTTGATACTGATAAAGCAAGTCTGATTAACTTGCGAATTAGATTATAGGAGGACTACGGCTTGAAGTGATTTTAACCCGTAGTCCGTTTTTATCCCTTTTAAGTAGAGGAATATAAAATTTCGGAATTCACTATAGAAAAATCGTTCATGCTTAATTTTTCTACTACTCTTGATTATTTTTTAGCCTTTTTTATTCTTTTAAAGTTTTAAGTTTGCAATGTGAAAAATAGATAAAACGAACTTTAAATATAATGCTTATGAGGAATAAATCTGCTCCCGATTAATATTGGGAATGTGACAAAATTCAGCCCAAGGAGTTTCTAATCACAACTCTATTCGGATAATATTATTACCTATAATCTAATTTAATAAGAAAAACGATGAAATCAAACTCGTTCTTAAGAAATCGAAAGGCTTTGACTGCCTTATTGCTTTGTACAGGTTTCGTTGCGACCCAGCCGTTCAGTGTGATGGCTGAAGAAATTGTGACTGCCGTACAAACTGTCCAGCAACAGAAACAATCCGTTTCAGGTACTATTAAAGATCCGGCAGGGGAACCGGTTATTGGTGCCAGTATTTTAGAGAAAGGTACTACCAATGGTACAATTACTGATTTCGATGGTAATTTTACATTGAATGTGGCTCCAGGAGCTACATTGGTTATTTCTTATATAGGATATAAGAATCAAGAAATGAAAGTTATTCCGGGAAAATCACTTAACATTATTTTGCAAGAGGATACAGAAACGTTGGAGGAAGTGGTGGTAGTCGGTTATGGTGTGCAGAAGAAATCAGATGTGACCGGTTCTGTTACTTCAGTAGGGAAGGAGCGTCTGGGAAAACTTCCTGTGACGAATGTATTACAAGCTGTTCAAGGTGCGGCAGCAGGTGTTACTATTACACAAACATCTTCCATTCCGGGCGATGCGCCGGATGCTTTGGTGCGTGGCCAGAATTCCATCAATGCTAATTCCGGGCCATATATTGTTGTGGATGGTGTGCCTATCAGCAAGTCGGGAGGTACATTGAATGATATCAATCCGAATGATATTGAATCTATGGAAATTTTGAAGGATGCTTCGGCCACTGCCATTTATGGTACAAACGGTGCGAATGGTGTTATTTTGATTACTACTAAGCGTGGTACTTCCGGCAAGCCGACCATTCGTTATAACGGATATTTCGGGGTGGAGGATTTTTCTCATAAACTAGATTTCTGTGATGGTTCGCAAATCACTCAACGTTATAGAGATTATGTGTCACAGAATCCCGGAGAAACCATGTACAATGACTATGTGAAGAATGCATACGAAGCAGAAAATCAGGCCAATGGTATAGAGAACGATTGGATTGACGCTGTATCGCAAACAGGTATCATCCAAGACCATAACGTAAGTATCGGCGGTGGGGCGGATAATGTGAAGTATTACGTTTCTGCCGACTATATGAGTCAGAAAGGTGTGTTGAAAGGGTTCAATTACAAACGTTACTCCATTCGTACCAACATTGATATGAGTGTGACTGATTATATGAAGGTAGGGACTAATTCATATATAGTATCTCATAACCGTGACGGTGGGCGTGTTAACTTTCTGATGGCTGAGGCTATGTCTCCTTATGCAAAAATGTATGAAGAAGACGGCAGCTATTGCATCAATCCGATGTACAGTGAAACTTTGTTTACCAATCCGTTGATGTGGACTACTACTAATCCCGAACGCCGTCAGTGGAATATTAATATAAACGGTTATGCCGAAATTGATTTCGAAAAATTGATTTCTCCTCTTAAAGGACTGACTTATAAATTCAATGGCGGTTATGCATATATGCCCAAACGTTATAATAATTATGAAGGTAAGTCGGTAAATAATCAGACTGGTTATGCTGAAATAAAGAATGAAGAAACACAAAGTTATACCATAGAGAATATCCTTGCTTATAATCGTGATTTTGGAAAGCATCATTTGGATTTGACAGCTTTGTATGCCGCTTCACGTAAGAAATATCAACGTTCGCAAGCTATGGCCAGCAAATTTATTAATGACGACCAGCAGTGGCATAACATGGGTAGTGCGGAAACACCTAGCGTAGCTTCATATACCGACCTTTATACTACTGTTTCACAAATGGGACGAATTAATTATTCTTATGACAGCCGTTACTTGTTTACATTTACAGTGCGTCGGGACGGTTCTTCTGTTTTCGGTGATAATAACAAATACGGTGTATTCCCTTCTGTCGCTTTAGGTTGGAATATTGCCCGTGAATCATTTATGGAATCTTCCAGTAATTGGTTGAATACATTAAAGCTGCGTGCGTCTTATGGTAAAGCGGGTAACGAGGCCATCGGAGTATATCAGTCACGTGTGAAGATGGATTCGGGCATGTTGGCTTTAGGCGGAGCTTCGAATGCAGGTTTATGGCCCAATGATTTGATGGGGAATGCGGATCTGACTTGGGAAACCACAAAGAGTTTCAATGTCGGTCTGGACTTCGGACTTTGGAATAACCGTTTGACAGGTAATATTGATGTCTATTTCTCAAAGACCAACGATTTGCTTCTGAAACGTAATTTACCTAAAGTAACTGGTTACAACACCGTGTACTCCAATATGGGTGAAACAGCTAATAAAGGTGTGGAATTGACATTGAATTCTCGTAATATTGTTTCAGGCGACTTTACATGGAGTTCCAATTTGGTCTTTTCATGGAATAAGAATGAGATAAAGGACCTTTATGGGGACGGCCAGAATGACTTGGGTAACCGTTGGTTCCTTGGACATCCGATAGGCGTGATTTATGATTATACAATGGTTGGAATCTGGCAGGAAGATGAGATAGCCCGTGGCGACCATTTGAATTGGGACCCGATTGCAGAAGCTGGTGATGTGAAGTTGGCGGATATCAGTGGCCCTGACGGAGTACCTGATGGCAAGATTGATGACAATGACCGTACCATCAAAGGGCAGACAACACCGAAATGGATTGGTGGTCTGACGAATACGTTCACTTATAAGGATTTTACATTGAGTATCTTTATCCAGACTACACAAGGATTGAAAAAGAACAATTCATTGATCGGTATGGCAGGTGATGAAATGGGACGTCGTAATACCACTACTGAAAATAGGTTATTGGACTCCGGAAAACAAGAGTAACGAATGGCGTTCATTGCGTAAGAACTCAAACAAACATGGATATGGTTTCCCTTGTGATGCCAGTTATACACGTATCAAAGACATCACATTAAGTTATACTTTCCCACAGCGCATGATTCAGAAGATGGGTATCGGTGGTTTGCAGCTTTATGTGAGCGGACGTAACCTGTTTACTTTCACGGATTGGGTAGGTTGGGATCCTGAAGCTCGTCAGGTAGCTCGTGGTAATAGTTCATGGGATAGTACAAGAGGTGAAACTGTATATGACAGCAGTAACTACCCGATGACTAAGAGTTGTGTATTTGGAGTTAATTTAACATTCTAAAAACGAAGAACTATGAAATTTAGAAATATATTATTAACAACTTTTGCTGCATCGGCATTTGTTATTGGGACTACATCATGCAGCGATAGTTTTCTGGATGAGAAAATGTACTCTAGTTATGGTCCGGAAGTATCAGATGTAAATGCGAAATTGGTAGGTCTGCACCGTCAATATGCTGCTATATGGGGAATGTCCAGTCAGCAGGGATTTGTAGGATGCTGGCAGGTAGGTACGGATGTAGGTGCTCCCGGTGACACTCAGGGGGTAGAGGTTCCTTTTTACAGATATCAGGAATTGAATGCAGAGAATGCAGGGGTAAGTTTCCTTTGGGAAAAATTATATGAGCTCATTAATAGTGCGAATCAGATTATCGCTTCACAAGCTGAAGGCGGTGATGCGGCGGCAACAGCCGAAGCCATGTTCTTTCGTGCTTATGCATACAATATGTTGGTGACATTATGGGGAGATGTACCTTTGGTGACAGAATCTACTAGTATTCCGCGTACAGATTATACCCGTAATGCGGTTGCCGAGGTGGATGGGGTCATTGATTCTGACTTGGTTTATGCCATGTCTAATCTTCCGGTAGTGGGAGCTGCCAAAAATGAAAGCCGTATAAATCAGGATATGGCAAGACAGTTGGCAGGAGAAGCCTATCTTCGGATGGGTATGCGTGATGCTTCCTATTTCAAGAAGGCGGAAGATGCGGTGACGCCTATTATAACAGGTGGTAAATATGAATTGATTTCAGCAAGATATGGTAAATATGTGGCCGAGCCGGGGTGATTATTATCATGATATGTTCCGTTGGGGGAATCAGCGTCGTTCACAGGGGAATATGGAGGCTATCTGGACTTTCGAAATGGAGTATAACCGTGATGTGAATGGCGGTACGATTGACAATCCGCAACAACGTCGTAACTGGGTTCCTGCTTTCCATAAACTGGATGGTATGGTGAATGCGGATTCCATAGGCGGTCGTGGTAATGGCCGTTTGCGTATCAGCAATTTTGTGAAATACGGATTGTATGAGAAAGGTGATATCCGTAATTCTAATTATAATATCCGTCGTGTAATGTGGTATAACAAGCCCGGTTTTTCAAAAGAAGTTGGTATTGATGCTAAAGGGTTCTTGGTGGATAAAGACAAAGGTGTAAGAAATGTGACATTAAAAACGGGCGACCAGGTCATCCCTCACGAGGGAGATTCATTGAACGTATTTTATCCTCATCCCACTAAATGGGGGGCCTTATGATGAAACCGATGATTTTGGTTATGCTGTAGTGAAGGACTGGCCTGTGATGCGTTTGGGAGAAACTTACTTGCTTCGTGCAGAGGCTCGTTTCCGTCAGGGGAATACACAGGGGGCGGCTGATGACATCAATGTGTTGCGCGACCGTGCCTTTAAAGACTATCGTGCGGTGGCTCCGGGTGCTGGTAAAGTAACGGCTGATCAGATTGACATTGACTTCATTTTGGATGAACGTGCCCGTGAATTGATTAGTGAGGAGAACCGTCGTATGACTTTAGTTCGGACCAATACGTTGGCCGAACGTATCAAACTGAATGGGGATGTGGAACCTGCTGCACCAAGCAATAAGGTGATTACAGGTTTTGATGCCAATATCCATACACTGCTTCCGATACCTCTCACCGAGATTCAATTGAACAAAGATGGAAATTTGAAACAGAATCCAGGTTATTGATTCTGTCGGATATAAGTAAGATATATATAAAATATTGAAAGAGCATGAAGGGCATATCTCTCAAAGAGAATGCCCTCATTTTATTTCCTCCAGTTTGGTAAATCCGACGTGATTTATTTCTTTAGAAAGAATGAAAAAGCGGCCTTTTGGCTGATTTCTGTCCTATTTTGCACGAATTATAACCCCCCTTTTTTATTAGCAGAATATGTATTTTTTGAAGAATTAAAAAACAGCTGTATCGGGTTGGGACTCGATGACAGGTAATGAATAACCCCATAAAATACTATGATGCGACTTTTATTATCCCCTTTTATTGCTTTTGTCATTCTTGCAGATGAATGCACAGACTTATCCTAAAGTGATTCTTCCGGGTGATTATCCTGACCCTTCCATTATGCGTGACGGCAAGGATTACTACATGACTCATTCTCCTTTCTATTACGCTCCCGGATTCTTAATCTGGCACTCGCAGGATTTAATGAACTGGGAGCCGTTATGTCGTGTCATGCCTCAATATGAAGGTTCTGCCATGGCGCCTGATTTGTTGAAATACAAGGATACTTATTACATCTATTATCCTGCCGCAGGAACCAATTGGGTGATGTGGGCGAAAAACATCCGTGGTCCGTGGAGCCGCCCCGTTGACTTGAAGGTGGGAGGGATTGACCCGGTCATGTGGTGGATAAGGAGGGTAACCGCTATCTTTAATTTGGATAAAGGGGAAATGATCCGATTGACAGAGGACGGACTTGCCACCGTCGGGGAAAAGAAGAAAGTATATGACGGATGGAAATATCCTGACCATTGGGATACAGAATGTATGTGTCTGGAGTCCCCGAAATTGAATGAACACAACGGATATTATTATCTTACTTCCGCCCAAGGAGGGACTGCGGGACCCGCAACGAGCCACATGGTTGTGTCCGCCCGTTCAAAAAGTGTGACCGGCCCCTGGGAGAATTCACCTTACAATCCCATTGTGCATACATATAGTGTAACGGATAGTTGGTGGTCTAAAGGCCACGGCACGTTGATAGATGATGTGAACGGCAACTGGTGGATCGTTTATCATGCGTATGCCAATGGCTATCACACGTTGGGACGCTCCACTCTGATTGAACCGGTAGAATGGACGGAGGACGGCTGGTATCGTACCGTATCTGCCGCTACCCCTGTCACTCCGGAGCAGGAAATCAAACATGGATTGGAACTGTCCGATGATTTCAAAGGTCCTCAATTGGGACTTCAGTGGACTTTCTGGAAAGAATATGCTCCTCAATCCCTGACTTTCAAGGAGGATATCTTATGGATGAAAGCCAAAGGCCGGACTCCTGCTGACGGACGGGTGTTGCTGACCACCGCTGAAGACAAGAATTACGAAACACAAGTGGAAATCCGGACAGGGAATGGAAATGTGGCCGGGCTTATCCTGTATTATAATGAAAAGGCTTACGCCGGAGTCGTTTCCGATGGAAAGACATTCTATATTTACCGGGATGCGGAGCACAAGACGGAACTTCCCAACCGCATTGGGAAACATTTCTTTGCCAGACTGCACAATTGCGGTAACCGTCTGTCCGTAGAGGTGAGTAAGGATGGGAAAGAATGGACTCTTCTAACTGGTGATATGGATGTTTCCTCCTTGCATCACAATAATTATGGTGGTTTTTATGCTTTGCGTGTCGGTCTGTTTTCTGCCGGAAAAGGAAGTGCGGGTTTCAGCCGCTTCCGTTATCGGAATGCGGTTCCGCAAGAGAAAGATATGAGCGCCTATCTGATGGTCTTCCACAAAGACGAGGACCATGGACTTCACATGGCAATCAGTCCCGACGGCTACACTTTTACCGCTTTGAACGAAGGAAAGCCCGTCATAGCCGGAGATACGATAGCCGAACAGAAAGGTATCCGCGATCCGCATATCTTCCGCGGTCCGGATGGAGCATTCTATCTGTCGATGACCGATTTGCATATTTATGCGCAGCGTGACGGATATCGTGATACAGAGTGGGAACGCGACGGAAAAGAGTACGGATGGGGTAACAACCGGGGGCTGGTATTGATGAAATCCTGGGATCTGATTCACTGGAAGCGTACCAATCTGCGCTTTGACAAGTTGTCTGCCGTTTTTAGTGAGATTGGTTGTGCCTGGGCTCCCGAAGTGACCTATGATGATAAAAAAGGAAAGCTGATGATGTACTTCACCATGCGCTTCAAGAATGAGGCGAACAAGCTTTACTATGTATATGTCAATGACGACTTTGACAGGTTGGAGACTTTACCCCAGCTTCTGTTTCAATACCCCGACGAGAAGATCTCTGCTATTGATGCGGATATTACCCGTATAGGAGATAAGTATCACATGTTTTACGTTTCACACGACGGGAGAGCCGGTATCAAGCAGGCTGTTTCGGACAGGGTAAACAGTGATTACGAGTATAATGCCCGTTGGTATGATCCTGAACCCACGGCGTGCGAAGCTCCGAACTTGTGGAAACGCATCGGTGAGGATAGATGGGTGTTGATGTATGATGTGTACGGGCAGAAGGTTCATAATTTCGGATTCAGTGAAACTTCCGACTTCGTACATTTCACTCCTTTGGGACAGTTTAACCAAGGAGTGATGAGGACTACTAACTTCACTTCTCCCAAACATGGGGCAATCATTCATCTTACCCGCCAGGAAGCGGAACGCCTGGCAGAACATTGGGGGATGTCTTACGATGCTTTGCTTCCATCTGAATAAGAAACATTTTATATAAAAATAATTTATGATGAGTAAACTGAGAAACAGCTTGTGTGAGTTGTGCACAGCTTTGATTTTCCTTTGCGGATGCAGCAATGAACCGTTGCAACCCATTCGTTCAGGCGAGATGTGGCCTGATAACAACGGAGAGCATATCAATGCCCATGGGGGCGGAGTAATGTACTATGACGGAACATACTACTGGTTCGGCGAGAATAAATGTGATACTACCAGCAGTGCCATGGTGGGAGTAATGTGTTATTCTTCTCGGAATCTTACTGACTGGAAGAACGAAGGCGTAGCGCTTTCTGTTGTTGATAACGACAGCAGCGACATAGCGCGTGGATGTATATTGGAACGTCCTAAAGTGATATATAATGCGAAAACAGGGAAGTTTGTGATGTGGTTCCATCTGGAATTGAAAGGAAAAGGTTATGCAGCCGCCCGTGCCGGGGTGGCAGTCAGTGATACCCCTGCCGGTCCTTACCGTTTCATCCGTTCGGGACGTGTCAATGCTGGTAAGCTGCCTGTTAATATGGACGGGCAGGCTGTTGCAGTGCTGGATACTCTGAATGCCAAGAATTATGAGAAATGGTGGACTCCCGAATGGACGGATGCTGTGAACAAAGGCTTGATAGTAAAGCGTGATTTGGATGGCGGACAGATGTCTCGCGATATGACCCTTTATGTAGATGAGGATGGTAAAGCCTACCATATTTACTCTTCTGAAGAAAACCTTACACTTCAAATAGCGGAATTGAGTGATGACTATCTTTCACACACAGGGAATTATGTGCGTGTGGCTCCGGCAGGACACAATGAGGCACCTGCTATCTTCAAAAAAGACGGAACCTACTGGATGATCACTTCCGGTTGTACCGGTTGGGCTCCCAATGAGGCCCGTATGTTCTCGTCTTCTTCCATCTTCGGACCATGGTCTCAGCATCCCAACCCTTGTGTGGGACCGAAGTCGGAACTTACGTTCGGTGGACAGAGCACTTATATTCTGAAGGTGGAGGGGAAGAAAGATGCTTTTATATTTATGGCAGATATCTGGCGTCCGGAGCATCCCAGTGATGCCCGTTACATTTGGTTACCTGTTCAATTTAAGGAAGGAGTTCCATACGTGGAGTGGATGGACAACTGGACACTGGATTTCTTTCAGTAATCCCTGTTGAAAATAGTCCTGAAGGATGGAAAATAGTGCAATATCTGTTCTTGACCGATTATTGCATCCATCTTGCTCGATTTTACCTCTATGGTTGTCAATTAGATTTTTTATCTTTGCTATCGGTAAAAAGAGATAATAGGTATTAAAGATAGGGTTTTAGGAAGAAGGTTAACATACTGTGATGTGATAATAGAATTTTAGGTTAGGTTAAGTTAGAATTGAAGGCATATTTCGTGAGGAAATGTGCCTTTCTGTTTTCATAGCCCTTCTAGGTTCGTATATTTGTAATGTTGAATTTGTGAAACTTAAAATAGAATATGCATGAAAAAGATTGGATTGTTTTTATTGTTAGGTGTTTCTCTTTCATGGTTGGTGTCTGCTTGCCAAGGACGTCAGCAGGAAGTGCGGAAGGAAGTGCCTTTGGATTCTATTGTGCTGAGTGACCCTTGCATTCTAGCAGACAGGAAGACGGCTATGTATTATATGACTGGAACCGGAGGTATGCTTTGGAAAAGCAAGGATTTGAAACTTTGGGAAGGACCGTTCCATGTGGCAAAGACTGACTCTAACTCATGGATGGGACCTGATCCCATGGTTTGGGCCGCTGAGTTGCATCCATATAAAGGCAAGTATTATTATTTTGCCACTTTCACCAATCAGGCGGTGAAGATTGATACGGTACAAGGGAATGTAATAGAGCGTCGTGCCAGCCATGTTTTGGTAAGCGATAAGCCGGACGGACCTTACGTTCCGATGAAGGACTCTACTTATTTGCCTGCTGATAAACCGACCTTGGACGGAACTTTTTGGGTGGATAAAGACGGAAAGCCTTATATGGTATATTGTTATGAATGGTTGCAAGCCTTGGATGGTACGATAGAGAAAATAGAACTGAAGCCTGACTTAAGTGGAACCATAGGCGAAGGGAAATTACTGTTCCGTGCCAGCGAATCGCCGTGGAGCCGTGAAAAAGATGCGGATGGCAAGGATAAACCGAATAAAGTCACTGACGGTCCGTATCTGTTCCGTACAGGAACAGGTAGACTCGGTATGATTTGGACTAGTTGGATTTATAATGTGTACACTCAGGGAGTGGCTTATTCTGAAAGCGGAACCTTGGATGGACCATGGATACAGGAGAAAGACCCGATTACTCCTCCCGATTTCGGTCATGGGATGTTGTTTCAGACCTTGGACGGTAAATGGTTGATGTCTGTACATCGTCATAAGGATGTAAACGGACGTTATATTCGTATTCCTCGCTTGTTTGAAGTCGATTTTTCCGGAGATAAATTGATGGTGGGAAAACCATATATTCCTTGAAAGTGCTTTATCTTTTTTCGAGAGGAAAGGTAATTACTTTTGCCTTCAATGAAAAGAGATGTGTAGAAAGAGTTGGAGGGACAGCTTTATGAGCCTGTCCCTCCAAATAAATGGCCGGGTTAATCCCAACCCGGATTCTGTTTCAGTGCACCCTGAGCTAGGTCTACCTCTTCCAAGGGGATAGCCCACAGATAGTCACGGTTGGCATTGAATTTGCGGGTTTCAATAAAAATGCTTTCTCCTTTTGCATTTATCCCGTATACTGGTTTAGTAACATCCTTTTCGGTTGTTTTATAGCTACGGGTATCAAACAGGTGCATTCCCTCGAAAGCAAATTCCAAACGACGTTCCAAACGGATAGCTTCGCGCATTTGGTCTTTGGACAAGCCGGAGGGCAGAGGAGGAAGACCTACGCTGGGACGCTGACGGATTTGATTGACCGCATCATATACTTCCGTATCCGGAGCAGACAGATTTTCGTTACGAGCCTCGGCGAAAGTTAGCAGCACTTCTGCATAGCGGATATAGATAAAGTTGGTCCAGTCGTAATTATTGATACCGTCATTGTCCGGATTGATATACTTTTTCATGCTATATCCTGTACGGGTATGGCTGCCATCTCCCATATTGTTCAGGTTGAAAGTCTTTCCTGCTATTTGCGAACCGTTCCACAGTACGGAGAAGCCTAGACGGGGGTCACGGTCGGCAAAAGGGTCTTCCGGATTATAGAAAGGAGACTCTCTGATTGATTTGCCATCCTTACATGGATAGGAGTCTATCAAGTCTTGAGTAGGTGATAAAGCTTCCCACCCTCCCATCATGACGGGAGCGAAGAACTGTCCTATATAACTGCCTTCATTGGAGTTTTTCGGGTTTTCCAGATATTCGCGATCAAAGATGATTTCATTACATAACTCTGCTACAGGTTGGAACAAGTCACCATAGTTATCATACAGTCCATACACATTCATGCCCATTACTTTGCGTGCGGCGGCTTCCGCCACATCATATTTGTGTGCGTAGAAAGCAACTCTGGCTTTCAGTGCGTAGCAGGCTCCGGCACTCGGTTTTCCGTGGTCACTGTTGCTGCGGATATCGGGCAAGCTGGCTGCTGCTTTATCCAATAATCCTACTATATGATTATAAGTCTCCTCTTCAGAACTGCGTGAAGGAAGTTTCTCGTTCAGTTCCAACGGATGATCCAGCAGGGAGGCGCCACCCATATATTTTAATATGTTAGCGTATGAGAAAGCTTCGAGAAACTGTACTTCGGCTGTCAGTTGCGCTTTTTCTTTTTCATCCATCGGCACATCGCCTATATGCTCGTAAAATACCAGGCATCTGCGGATGCATTGATAGGCATTTTTCCATAATTGTAGGAAATGTGGATTGCTGGAAGTAGCCGTACCAGCAGACAACTGCCCCTGTTCGGCTGTGACATGTACCGGAATAGCATTGTCGGTGTAGCAATCTGTCATGATAGTATGGTTCTCCGGTTCTATCAGATACAGATAGATTCCGGTTGCGAATTTCTGGGCATCTTCTGCGTTTTTCCAGAAAGATGCGTCGGATAATTGGTCTTTTGGATTTCTGTCCAGAAAACTGTCATTGCAAGAGCTCAGACCAAGGCCACATGCCAATATTAATCCTATAAAGTTATATTTTAGTCTCATAGTTGTCAGTGTTTAGAATGTTACATTCAGACCGAATGAATAATTTCGGGTCAATGGATAATAGTTGCCGCTGATGGCTTCGGGGTCTACACCGTCGAAGCCGGAAATCATAAAGAGATTGTCGATACTGCAATACACTCTCAGACGGCTGATTCCGTATTTGGATATCAGCTGTTTGGGCAGGCTGTAACCTACTTGCAGGTTTCTCAGCTTGGCATAAGAGGCATCCTGCATCCAGAAACTGGAAGTCACGCGGTTTTTGGAGTCACTCATGGACAATCGGGGATAAGTGGCATTCGGGTTTTCCGGAGTCCAACGGTCCAGATGCTGTTCCGTTACTTTACCGCCATTGTAGAAGGCGTATCTGATTTCGGCTACAGGAGCGCTCTTTACATCAGCCGCACCTTGCAGCAGTGCACTTAGGTCGAAATCTTTATATTGAACTGAAAGATTCAGACCGAAGTTGATTTTCGGAAAGTAGGAACCCAATACTTGCCGGTCTTTGCTGTCTACCACTTTGTCCCCGTTCAGGTCGCGGTATTTTAAGTCACCCGGAACCGGAGTACCCATGCTCTGTGTAGGATGATTCTTGATCTCTTCTTCGTTTTGGAAGATGCCGTCGCATACGTAGCCGTAATATGCCCACAGTGGATCGCCTACAGATTGTCCTGGTGTGTCACCGCCTTTCAAATCTATAATTTTGGTAGTTACATAACTGAAATTGGCTCCGATAGAATAGCTCCAATCATTGATACGGTTGTTATGTCCTAGTTGCAGTTCGATACCAGTATTGCGCACTACGCCGGCGTTTTGCATCGGAGCACTGACTCCCATCATGTTGGGAACGGGAAGTTGCAGTAATATGTCCCGTGTTTCCTTGCGGAACCAGTCTGCGCCCAAGGTCAGTTTATTGCTCCAAAAAGCGGCGTCCACACCTACGTTCCATTGGTCTGTTTTTTCCCACGTAATGTCTTGGTTGGCCATCGGGCTGGAAATGGAGATACCTGGAGTCAAAGTGTTTCCGAAACTGTAGTCATAACCGAATAGATAGGTGTTCTGATACGGATAATAGTTGGAACTGTTGTCTGAGTTTACGGTTTCCTGATTACCCAGCAATCCCCATGATGCACGTAGTTTCAAATTATCCACCCAATCAACTTTGAAGAACTCTTCTTCTGAGATTCTCCATCCGATGGAGAAAGAGGGAAATGCGCCGAAGCGGTTGTTCTTAGGGAAGCGTGAAGTACCGTCATAACGCAGGTTGGCTTCCAGTAGATAACGGTTATCGTATGAATAATTCACGCGTCCGAAAACTGAGCGAAGAGCGTATTCTATTTCTGTACCGTATGTTGTCTGTCCCGTCACTTCGCCGGCGTTGATCTGGTCCAGCGAATTGGAGTTGGGCAGGTTCTTACGGTAAGCTTGCAGGTAGCGTGTCTGTTTATAAATTTGTGAATAACCCAGTAAAGCTCCTACAGTGTGTTTACCGAAGGTTTTGTTATAGTCCAGATAAGCTTGCAGGTTTAGTTCCATACTTTTGATATCATACTCTGTGATGGAGTTGGTGGTTTTCTTTACCGGAGTGTCTGAACCTGCTTGATAGAATGTCATGGTATTGACGTGGGTGGGATTGTCGGTCAGGTTGAAAGTCGAAGCGGCAATCCCTCTCAGTTTCAGTCCGTCTATAATGTCTAGTTCCATTCCTACGTTACCTTGGAAATTGCTGTTTGTTTCTTTGTAGGTTCCTCCTTCACGTGCATAGGCTACGGAGTTGTGCTCGTTTTTGAACAAAGCATAGTTGCCGTTGCTCAGTTGGATGGGAGTAACCGGAGTTTCACGGAAAGCATAGTGCATCAGGTTACTGATACCTGCTGCTGGAGCAGTCATATTACTGCGGTATACTGCCATATTTGTAGTCAATTTCAGACGACTGTTTATCTGAGCGTCAATGTTGGCGCGTACATTGAACTTGTTGTAGTTGGTATTGACTATCAATCCGTCTTTATCGTGATAGTTGAATGCCAGCGAGTAAGTTACTTTGTCTCCACCGCCTTTGATACTCAAATGATGGTTGTTGAACAGGCCGTTTTCACTTAGTAGTGTACCCAGCCAGTCGGAATTGGGATAAAAGTCGGGATCACTTCCGTCTTTGAACTTTTGCAAGGCTGTTTCGTCATACGGACCTTTCAAACCGTCATTGGTGTAAGCTTCATTCATCAGCACTGCATAATTGTAAGAATCCAAAAAATTGGGCATACGTGAGGCACTTTGCCAGCCTGCATATCCATCGTAAGATACAATGGCACGTCCTTTGGTTCCCTTTTTGGTTGTGATAAGAATAACACCATTGGCAGCACGTACACCATAAATGGCTGAGGCGGCTGCATCTTTTAATATAGAGATGTTTTCAATATCGTTGGGGTCCACGCTACTCATGGTAGACTCTACTCCATCCACCACAACCATGGCACTGGCATCTCCCATGGTTCCTAGACCACGTACACGCAGTACTCCGGCATCAGCTCCTGGCTGACCGGTATTTTGGATAATGGTGACACCCGGCATTTGTCCTGCCAGCATGTTGGTGACATTGGCACTAGTGCGGTTGACTAGTTTATCGGATGAGATGGTTGCCACAGAACCTGTCAGGTTTACTTTTTTTTGAGTACCGTATCCCACTACTACCACTTCATCTAAAGATTCAGTATCTTCTTTCAAGATAATGGTGTAACTGTTGCTGTTACTTACGGTAATTTGTTGGTCGTTGTAACCGATATACGAAACTTTCAGTTTAGCCCCTACGGATACATTCAACGTGAATTTGCCATCCACATCTGTAATGGTACCGTTGGTGCTTCCCACTTGTACTACATTGGCACCGATTACAGGATCTCCGTTTGCATCTTTTACGATACCCGTAATTTGTTTAACATGCTGTTGTACGATGGCAGTTGACAGCGAAGCCCACAAAGGCATTGGGAAAGCCATTCCGGCAAATAGTGTAAGACATGCGTAAAAATGAGGCTTTTTTGCAGAATTACATGTGTCTTTACACAATTTTCCCTTGTTTTTTAGGTAGAATTGCATAGATTAATAAGGTTAAATTAGTAAATAGTTTGGTTTAGGGATTTTATTTCCCTTTCTATTTCGGTCGCTGCAAATGTATTATTTTATAATAATATAATGCTATCTTTTCTTTTCATTTTTTTTGTTATTCTTAATAAATTACAAGTTATGAAACACTCATAGTGGCGCTTTTAAGAGAGAATGCATGTTATTTTGTACGTTCTTTATAAATGGAATATCGCATATTGCTCAAAAAAACAAATAACATGATTCAGTGGGATAAAGATGTTAAATATCAGTTTCAAGGATCATTTTTCCTAATCGGTTTATGAAAGGCTCTTCCTTTCCCCTCCTTTTTCTTGTTAAGTAGCCATTCACAATAATTTCATCTATTCACAAATCTCCTTATCATCTTTCTCATCCGGATAGTCACTTTTATGTAGCAAAACAAGTAAGTGTACTTACTTCGTCATTTAAGTATACTTACTTGTTTTATGAAATGCACTTACTTTTTGGGACTTCAATATGAGTGAAATTTATGCCGGTATATGTTTTTTATATACTTCAAAGACAAAACGTATTTCATCGTAAGAAGCATATTCGCCTAACTTTTCTTTTATTTCCTTCACTCCTTGTGGCAGAGAGGGGAGTTTCTGGAGATGAGCTGTAATATAATTTATTTTTTCTTGGTCGACTAATTCTTGTAGTTTGATATCTCCAGTCTGGACATAGTGTAAAAGGTGGTTGCTGATGGTACCGGTAGTCAATTCCCGGAATTCAGCGATTTCCTTTACCTTCATCCCTTCTTTAAATAATCTGAAACTGACCTTTTGGTGTCTTCTTTATTTTTTATTTCCCGGGGGACAAATACGGTTCTTATTTCAGGGCGTTGCAGATTTTGTTCTTTCATATAATTCCGGATAATTTCCAGAAGTTCCAAACCATAATTCTCTACCCCCTTATGTCCGAAATAAGGGACAGCTTCCAATGATTCTGCATCATTAGGCAATAGATTGACCATTCCCAACAGAGCTTTTTGCTGGATAATGACATAGGCCGGCATACCGGTTTCTTTTGCTTTAGTTCCACGCCATTCGGTGATTTTCCGATAAAGTTCTGGGTGGAGTATGTCGTTGGGAACTTCAATTCTCTTCCGTTCCCTGGATGCGCGTTCTCTGGGGGTGCGCTCTTTTCTGTCGTGTGCCGTTGTACCTGAGGAGTTTTCATTATCGGTTCCGCTTAAAAGGATATATGCTTTTTTACGTAGATAGTCGCTGGCGTGAAAACCATTATCTTCTACATATTGTAGCAAGGAAAGTTTCTGTGTCAAAGTGTTTAAGAACTCTTCCAAGGTGTTGTTCGTTTTCTTTCTTAGTTCTTTATTGTCCGTGGGAAGATTAGTCGCTTCAGCCAGTTTATGGAAAGGGCGTAGTTTTTGTTCAAAATAGGCGGCTCCTTTTATGATGCGTATTTGCAGGTTGTTATTCGTATTATAATCAGTAGATTGTGTTACCAGACGTTCATATTGTTTGTGGAAACGATAGGATACATCCACTATTTCAGTAGTGAATATTTGTATCTGCTTTTTATATTCTGCCAGTAACTGAGGGAAGAGTTTGTAGAAATGTTCGTCAATCAGTCGGGCTTGCTCATTGAATGAACGGGCTATCGGTGAGAAATCGAATAGTTCGCTAACGAGATTGAGAAAATAAGTTTGTTGCATGGCACAGAGCAATTCTTCATTGGGAGTATGTGTTTCTATATACTGATTATAATCATCGATTATTGTATCGCTGATAATGGCGTTGACGGAAAGTGGGGAACTGAGAACCATCCCTTCCAATGTTTTGCATCGGCTCAAGGCAACGTATGCCTGTCCGTGGGCGAAAGCGGAGCGAGCGTCAATAATGGCGTGTTCAAAAGTCAGTCCTTGGCTTTTATGAATAGTGATGCCCCATGCCAGTTTTACAGGGTATTGCTTGAAGACTCCTTCTTGTTCTTCGGTTATTTCTTTTGTTTCTTCATTTAGCACATATTTGCTGTTTGTCCATTCCTCGGGTTGGACAATGATTTTTTCATTCTTTTCTTTGGTGTGGACGGTAAATCCATCCTCATCTATAGAGGTGATTTCGCCAATCATACCATTATAATAACGTTTTTCCGGTGAGGGGTCATTTTTAACGAACATGATTTGCGCTCCTTTTTTTCCAGCATCAATGTTTCATCTGTAGGATAAGAATATTACAGGAAAATTCCGGCGACTTCTGCCTTGTAACTGAAAACCGGTTCTTTGATGAGTGAAAGCTCGTGATCATTAATCTGTTGTGCTTGGTAATTGTGAGTGGTGAGTTGGATATATCCTTTTTCTTTGGCAGGATGGAAATTGGGAATATATCTTTGGTTCAATTCTGCGAGTGTCTGTTCGTCGGCTTTATTCTCCCGGACTTTGTTCAGTAGGGAAAGGAAATAGGGATCATTTTGGCGGTAGACTTGTTTTAGCTCGATGGTGGCGTAGGTGGTTTTTTTTAAGGCGAGGCTTCCAAAGAAATAGGAGGTATCATAATAGTGGTTCAGCATATTCCATTCCGTTTCTTTCACTACGGGGGCAAGTTGTTGCAGGTCGCCTATCATTAGCAGTTGTACGCCTCCAAAAGGTTTATACCGGTCCCGGTACCGGCGGAGTACAGAGTCGATGGCATCTAGCAGATCTGCTCTTACCATACTTATTTCATCAATAATCAGCAGATCCATGCTTCGGATGATGTTAACTTTTTCTTTGCTGAACCGGAAATGTTTTGTTCGGTATTGAACGTGGTATCGGGGATGAAAGGTGCAAATGGCAGTTGGAAAAAGGAGTGGATGGTAACGCCTCCCGCATTGATGGCAGCTATTCCGGTGGGGGCGACTATGACTGTGCGTTTGGGAGATTCTTTCTTCAGATTGCGTAGGAAGGTTGTTTTTCCGGTTCCTGCTTTTCCGGTGAGGAAGAGATGGGTGCCAGTATTCTCTATTATTTGCCAGGCACGCTGTAGTTCTGGGTTATTCATTATTTCCTAATGTTAGTATATTATTTGGTAAAGTTACTGCTTTATTTAAGGCGGGGAAACTTTGGAGGAATATTTTCTTTGTTTGGTGGATTGCTATCGTTGTTGGAGGCATAAAAATTTGAGGCAGCTTTCATTTGCTTTTAAAAGTAAAAATGTATATTTGTACCATTATTCTCCTTTTATTTAATACGGTTTGATAGGCAATGAGCATTGATTTGAATGCATTTAATAAATTCTTTATAGACTACCAGCAACGTTTTGTCCACTTTGCCTGTACCTATGTGCATGATGAAGCTGTTGCCGAAGATTTTGTTGTGGAATCAATGATGTACTATTGGGAGAACAAAGATCGTTTGTCTGCTGATACTAATATTCCGGCTTATGTCTTGACCACGATAAAGCATAAGTGTATTGACTATTTGCGCCATCAACAAGTCTATCAGGATGCTTCTGACGAAATAGCCCGAATCTATGCATGGGAATTGTCGGGCAGAATCATGACTTTGGAAGATTTCGAGCCCTATGAGGTTTTTACAAAGGAAATACAGGAGATTGTTGATAGGACACTGGATGCTTTGCCCGAACAGACTCGGAAAATCTTTGTGATGAGCCGTAATGAAAATAAATCCCATAAAGAAATAGCAGAACTATTGGATATTACAACCAAGGGAGTGGAATTTCATATATCGAAAGCTACCAGGACGTTACGTCTTGCATTGAAGGATTATCTGCCGGTATCCTTACTTTTTTTCCTATTTGCATTAAAAAAATCAGTTTTTCACTAGGGAATGTTCTTTCCCATCCGCTATTACTATAAATACGTAAAACAAAAGTGTTTATGGATAAGGATTTGTTATACCGTTTTTTTTGAAGGTCATGCTTCTTTGGAAGATATGAAAGTGGTTAAAGAATGGGCCGGTGCTTCTGAGGAGAATGCCGGGCTGTTGCGTAGGGAACGCAAACTGTTTAATGCTATGATTCTTGCAGGTCATTCCCGACGGACTGATATACAGAGAATGAGGAACAGGAGGAACTATTTTATCAGGGAATTCCTGAAAATAGCTTCTGTAATAGTGATAACGGTGAGTGTGACGGCTGTATTATTTTCAATAGGTAAAGATAATGGAGGTATGTATTTAGCGATGCAGACCATTACCGTACCGGCCGGCCAGCGTGTTAACCTCGATTTGCCCGATGGGTCAAACGTTTGGCTGAATGCCGGAACTACAATGCAATATCCTGTTTCTTTTATGACAGACAAACGGGAGGTGATATTAGATGGAGAGGCTTACTTTGAGGTGGCTCATAATGAAAAGAGTCCGTTTGTGGTACATACAAGTACATTGGATGTAGAAGTATTGGGAACAAAATTCAATGTGGAAGCTTATTCAGCACGAAAAATATTCGAAACGTCTTTGATGGAAGGCAGAGTAAAGGTAAAATTACCTCACGATGAAAAGAATTCCGTCATCTTGGCACCCAATCAGAAAACGACTTTGATAGACGGCCGATTGGTGGTGAGTAAAATTGATGATTATAATGTATATCGTTGGAAAGAGGGGTTATATTGTTTCAGAAATAAACCTTTTGCTGATATTATAAAAGACTTGGAGAAATATTATGATTTGAAAATACAGATGGATAAAAAGGAAATAGCAAAGGTTGCATTAACTGGGAAATTTAGGATTTCTGATGGATTGGACTATGCGCTGCGTGTCCTGCAAAACGATGTAGCCTTTATTTATCAAAGAAATCGGGATAATGACGTCATTCATATAAAGTAAGAAATGTATTAACCTTCTAAAATGGAAAATCAGCCTATGAAGCAATCCTTATGAAAAACAACTAAAGAGCCGATGGGTGTTTGCACCACCCACCGACCCGACTAACACAATTATTTTTAATAAATCGTATTAATAACCATTTGCAAAGATATGAAAAACATTCCTTTGCCGGATCTTTATTATCTTGAAAATCCGGATTTAAAACAATTATTTAGAATTATGCGAATATCAATATTCTTATTGTTCTTCTGCCTGTTCAGCCTGATGGCTGAAAATAGTCACTCACAGAATGCGAGGGTAACTATCAATAGAAGCGATGCCCCGTTGGAATCTATATTGAATGAGATAGAGTCTCAAACGGACTATCTTTTTATATATAAGGAAGATGTGAACGTAAAGATGCGTAAAAGCATTCATGTAAGCAGCAAGCCGGTAGCGGAAGTCTTATCGATTTTACTTGCAGAGTCATCTGTTGCATACAAGATGGCGGGAAATCATATTATTCTTACCCGGAATGCTGCATTGGCGGCACAGCAGCAAAAATTGGGAATAGCTGGTACTGTAACTGATGCATCCGGAGAAGTTTTAATAGGTGTTTCGGTATTGATAAAAGGATCGGGTCAAGGTACCGTAACAGATCTTGATGGTAATTTCTCTTTGGCAGCGAATATGGGTGATATACTTCAATTCAGCTATACAGGATATATTCCGCAAGAAATCAAACTGAAAGACAATCATTCATTGAGCATTGTCTTGAAAGAAGATGTGAAGTCGCTGGATGAAGTAGTAGTGGTAGCTTATGGCACCCAGACCAAACGAGCTGTTACTGGTGCTATGGAAACATTGGATTTTGATAAACTTTCTGATGTTCCTGTAGCGCAGTTTACCCAAAAGATGCAAGGACAAATTGCAGGTGTACAAGTGAATCAGGGAACGGGAGTACCAGGACAAGGAATGAACGTCCGTATTCGTGGAGCTGCATCACTTTCTACAGGATCAAATCCTCTTTATGTAGTGGATGGATTTCCTATTGTGGGTGATATCAATGATATTAATCCGAATGAGATAGAGTCAATGACTATACTTAAAGATGCAGCTGCAACTTCTTTGTATGGTTCCCGTGCAGCTTTTGGTGTAGTACTTATTCAAACTAAAGGTGCGAAAGCTGGAAAGACGAATATTAGCTTCAATGCATATATGGGAGTTCAGAATGTGCCTCAAAAAGGCAGACCTGAAATGATGAATGGAACAGAGTGGGCGCAATTCAAGAAAGAGAGCTATGAAGACTTGGGGCAAAGTGTTCCTACCGCTTTTCAGAATCCTTCACAATATGGTAAAGGACATGACTGGTATGCTGCTATGCTGCGTAGTGCCATGATACAAGATTATAATGTATCTGTTAGTACAGGGAAAGATAAATTTACAAGCTCTTTTGTACTGGGGTATTTCAATCAGGATGGTGTTTTGTTGAACTCCGATTACCAACGTATTTCAGCAAGGGCTAACTCTACTTACCGGATTTCCGACAATTTGAAGCTAGCTTTCAATCTGGCTCCGACTTATAGTTTTGAAAACCGACCGTCATCAGATGGAGCATTCTTTAGTGGGGGAGGTTTACTTGCTAACGCTACATTGACTCCTCCTATTCTTGACTATCGAAACGAAGATGGAACCTATCCCGTAGTAGTGACAACACCCGGTGTCACTGCCTTTGAGACCCCGAATTGGGTGCGTTCCATACAAGATATCGTCAACAAGCGGGAAGCGAAAAGATTGCTTGCAAATGCGAGTCTGCAATATGAACCACTTAAAGGTCTTGTCTTGAAGACGAGTCTGAATGGAGATATAGGTTCTAATTATCAGCACAATTTCCAACCTTCTACTGCCGGACGGGCATTTGCAGCTGCACCAAGTGCCATTGCAGCTAATCTTTACGAAGCGAATAACCGATATTGGTCTTGGTTGTCCGAAACCACTGCTAATTATTCAAAAGAAATAGGTAATCATACGTTTGAACTGTTGCTTGGATATACTACACAAAGATTTCGTAGTGACTATAGTGCCATAAGTGGTTCGAACTTTTCGGACGATAGAATACAGACTATTGATGCGGCATTGGTGAAGAACAATCCGACTATGGATGTTCAAGAGTGGAGTATGATTTCATATTTAAGTCGTGTCAATTACAGTTATAAAGGTAAATATCTGATTGGAGCAAGTATTCGTAGGGATGGTTCATCCCGTTTCGGAAGTAATAATAAGTGGGGTAACTTTCCATCGGTATCTTTAGGATGGATTGTGAGTGATGAGGCTTTTATGGGCAAACTTAAGAGTGTGTCTTTGCTGAAAGTACGTGGAAGTTATGGTATGATAGGGAATAACAATATAGGAAATTATACTCATTACAATACGGTAAGTGGTAACACGAATGCTGTGTTTGGTAGTACTGTCGCAAGCGGAAGTGCTGTTACGAATCTTGGAAACGATGATCTGGGATGGGAAAAAACTCGCCAATTGGACTTTGGAGTCGATCTTGGTTTCTTCAATAATCGTATTACTTTTACATATGACTACTATAACAAGATAACATCCAATATGCTTTATTCACTACCTGTACCCGAAGAATCAGGCTTCTCTACACTGATAGGGAATGTTGGTAAACTTAAATTCTGGGGACATGAGTTTAGTATTAATTCCCATAATATTGTAGGAACATTTAATTGGAGCACGAATTTCAATATTTCTTTCAGTGATAACCGTGTGCTGGCATTAAGTGATTTGAGTAATCAGTTGGTGGCTTATTCGGGCATTGTAAGTACGATTTCACGTGTAGGAGGGCGTATCGGGCAATTCTATGGAATGGTTCAGGATGGAATTTATGTAAACCAGTCAGATTATGACCAGTCGCCTAAAGCTGTGGATTCCCAAGTAGGTACTATCAAATTCCACGATGTTAATGACGATAAACAAATTACTTATGGCGATGATGAAAGTGGTGATAAGGCGGAAATCGGTAATCCTCTTCCTAAATTCACATTTGGTTTAACGAACAATTTTGAATACAAAAATTTTGATCTGACTATAGTTGCCACAGGCACTTACGGAAATAAAATTGCCGCTGCTGTAGAGCAAGGTATGGCCAACCTTGACGGCCCTTTTAATGTAATGAAAGAGGTGAAGGACCGGTGGCGCTCCCCTGACAATCCCGGTGCCGGACTTTATGGTAAGACTACTAGTGGGACTTCACGTGAAAGGGATATCTTTCATTCCCGTTTTGTATACGATGGAAGTAACCTGACCATTAAGAACATTACATTAGGATATACCTTGCCAGCTAATCTCATTAAGTTTGTCAGCAGACTGCGTGTGTACGCCAGTGTCCAGCAGGCATTTGTATTCAGCAAGTACAAATATGGAAATCCCGAAGTGGGTGTGGACTTTAATGGCAACTCACCGGGAGCATTATTGCAAGGTATAGATTATTCTACATATCCCGTACCAAGGACATTCACTTTTGGCTTGAATATAAACTTTTAACTTTTAAAATTGAATACCATTATGAAGAATCATAAATATATGTTGGCGATGTTGCTGTCATCTAGCCTATTGGTAGGATGTCAGGGCGATTTCTTGAATTTACCATCTGAGACATCTTTGAGTACTGCTGTTTATTACAAATCACAAAGTGACTTTGAGCAGGCAATCAATGGTGCTTATGCTCCTTTACGCGATTTGTATAACGGGACGTATGGAGCATGGGCGATGGGCGAAATGCGCAGTGATAATACCACTTATAAATATAACCCCAATGACCGGGGAACGATAGAGGCTGAGTTCGTGAAAAACTTTTTGGACGATGCGACGAATGGAGTGCCACGTTCCAAATACGTGATTGACTATCGTATTATTTCACGGGTTAATCATCTGTTGGAACCGATAGATGCCGTCAGTTTTGATCAGAAGATAAAAGATAATATTAAAGGTCAGGCCTACTTTCTTCGGGCATTGGCTTATTTCGATCTTGTACAGTATTTCGGTAGTGTACCCATACACTTGAAACCGGCCAAGACACAAGCTGATACTTCACAGCCATTGGCAAGTGTGGAAGATGTGTATAAACAGATCATTGCAGATGCCGGACAGGCCGTTTCTCTTTTGCCATCCAAAGCGGATCAAGAGCCTGGTAGGGCAACGAAGGGAGCGGCAAACACTCTTTTGGGTAATGTATATATAGTGCAGAAACGATGGGCGGAAGCCGAACAGGTATTAAAAGAAGTAACGGGTTATGAGTTGATGCCACGCTATGCGGATGTTTTTGAACTTGCTAATAAGAATGGTCCGGAATCCATTTTCGAGATTCAATTTAAGGATGGTAATGAAGGATTGCATAGCTCCTTCTTTTATACCTTCTTGGTGCAGCCGATAACAGCCGAAGAGACAACAGCTATTACGGGTATTCCTGAGGTAGCACGTACAATAGAAGGTTATAATATACCTACGCCTGATATTATGGAAGCTTATGAACCAGGAGATGTGCGTAAAGATGTTTCCGTGGGCTTTGTTACCGCCCATGGTATCTCTTATCCTTATATCAAGAAATATTGCCATGCTCATACACAAAGTGGGAAAACCGGTGATAACTGGCCGGTTTACCGCTATGCTGAGGTCTTGCTTTTTATTGCTGAAGCTTTGAATGAGCAAGGCAAGACGGAGGAGGCATTAGTATATTTGAATAGAGTAAGATCAAGAGCGTTGTTGCCTGTAAGCAGTGCTTCGACTCAATCAGATGTACGCGAGGCTATTATTAAGGAACGGCGTGTGGAACTAGCTTTTGAGAACAAACGTTGGCTTGACCTTGTACGTACCGGAAGTGCAGAACAGGTTATGAAATCTTATGGAGAGCGGGTAAAAGCTAATCCTTCGGCTTATTATTTTCCCGAGGGATTTTCGGTGGCTCCTACTGCTTTTACTGATATCCGTATTTTGTTTCCATTGCCCGCATCAGAGGCTGCGCTTAGCCCTTATTTTTAAGGTTTAGGGTATATTGTAACTTGGCGGAATGACATTGAATAATTCTAGTCTTGGTAAAAATGTCGTTCCGTAAAGTCTTTATTCATAAATATATGTCAATAACTTAATCAATATAAACTAGTATATATGAAGAATTGTAAACTTCTTGTTTTGCTTCTTTCTGTTTGTATTGCTTGCCATGCAACGTTGCAATCTGGTAATGCTCATTTCATAGTCAAGAATTTAAAGACCGAATATGCTGTTACACCTCTAGGTCTTGATGTTGAACTTCCCCGTTTTAGTTGGCAGATGGAATCCCTAGGTGCTGAACGCGGTCTGCAGCAGACAGCCTATCAAATTATCGTTTCAGATGAAAAAGGAAACATTGTGTGGGATAGTGGAAAAACACAAAATGGATTCTCTTTAAATGTAGTGTATAATGGCACTTCTCTGCAACCCTCTACTCGTTATTCATGGACTGTAACGGTTTGGAATCAAAGAGGCGAACAAATGTCGGAAACTTCTTGGTTTGAAACAGGATTAATGAGTTGTGATTCCACTTATCAAGGTTGGAAGGATGCCAAATGGATTGGAGGCAGTGATCAGGATATGGTTTTGTATTCGCATTATCTTCCGGTTTTCAGATTGGAATATACAATTCAATTAAATGAAATATTAAAAAGTACTTGTGCAGGTCTTGTTTATGGAGCTAATGATGCACGTCTGATGGACAAAAATAAGAACTTGTATCATTTGGAAAACGGGAAGAATGAATCTTACATCAAAGTGGAATTGGATATTGCTCCAATATCCATGAAAAAATGAAGCGATATTGAATGTCTATCGGGTGGGCTACCATCCTAATGACAAGCCGGACATGCCTTTTGCTAGTTTCTCCATTCCTAAGAATCTGATTCATAAAGACAATATGTATGGTTGTCATACGATAACATTAAGTTCTGATTTAGGTTTCACTAAGTTCTATATTGATAATGTAGAAAAGGAGATTGGCGTTGTCAATCTAAATCCGTTGGGGAGAGGAGGTGATTTCATTGCTTTTCCGGTAGTCGGTGATATGGGCTTTATTGTCCCGGCTGAACAGGCTGTTTCTTTTTCAAAAGTGAAAATCATGAATTTTAGAAGTCCTCAAAATGTAATAACGACAGTGAAGGATGAAGCGTATCAGATCTTTGGTGGAACGAATGGTGCTTTAGAAATTTTCACTCCGAAAGGAAAATCATCTCCTATGCTCCGTACAGTTTTTACTTCTCCAGATGCTGGGGTGGTAAAAGCGCGTCTATATGTTACGGCACGCGGAATTTATGAAATTTATATAAATGGACAGCGTGTTGGAGAGGATTATTTCAATCCTGGAGTTACTCAATATAATAAAACTCATTTATATCAGACCTTTGATGTTACAGACTATGTACAAATAGGTCAGAATGCTATCGGAGCTTTCCTTGCAGAAGGTTGGTGGAGTGGAGGTGCTACATTTACTGGAGAAAATTGGAATTTCTTCGGCGATCGGCAATCTTTATTGGCTAAATTAGTTATCACCTATAAAGATGGGCATGAAAAAGTGATTGTTACGGATCCTTCTACTTGGCAGTATTGTAATAATGGTCCTGTTCTGTATGGCAGTCTCTTTCAAGGAGAAGTTTATGATGCTCTGAAAGACTCGGAAATGGAAGGGTGGAATACAGCTTTATACACTCCAAACGAAAGTTGGAAACCAGCTGTTGAAGTAGCTTTGAACGGACATATAAGTACATCAGGAAATCCAAATATGCCTTGGGTGGATGATTATTCTAATTATAAACTGGTAGGGCAGTTCGGGCAAACAGTAAAGGCGGTCAATGAGCTGACTGCAATCTCTGTAGAAGAAGTCCGTCCAAAAGTCTTTGTATATGATATGGGACAAAATATGGTAGGTGTACCTCAAATCCAACTTTCAGGAATGAAACCAGGAACAAAAATCTGTCTGCGTTATGCCGAAGTAAAGTATCCTGATTTGCCCGAATATGAAGGAAGTATTGGTATGATTATGCTTGAAAATATCCGTGCCGCCATGGCTCAAGATATCTATATAACGAGAGGCGGTCGGGAAACTATTCATCCGCGTTTTACTTACCACGGTTATCGTTTTGTGGAGATAACCGGTATAGATGCTCCTTTGGCGACAGAAGCGGTGAAAGGAATAGTGCTTAGTTCCATCCATAACTTTGCCTCTTCCTACGAAACATCCAATACATTGGTTAATAAATTGTGGAAAAATATTACGTGGTCTTCTTCCGGTAACTTCTTGTCTATTCCCACAGATTGTCCTCAACGCAACGAGCGTTTGGGATGGGCGGGAGATATTTCTGTCTTCTCTCGTACAGCGACTTACCTGGCTGATGTCTCTCAATTCCTTAGAAGATATGTACAATCTATGCGTGACGTACAACGATCTGACGGACGTTTTCCCGATATAGCTCCACTGGGAGGAGGGTTTGGTGGGCTGTTATGGGGAAGTGCCGGAATCACAGTGCCTTGGGAGTGTTATCAGCAATATGGAGATAAAAGATTGTTGAACGAACACTATGATGCTATGAGTCAGTACATACAGTATATACTTGATAAAATGATTGAGAAGGAGACAGGCTTGCTAGTTCAGAACAGAGCATGGGGTGACTTGGGTGACTGGTTGGGATTGGAAGATGAGAAAAATGATAAATCACTCTTATGGGAAGCATATTTCATCTACGACTTGGAATTGATGAATAAGATAGCTACCATTTTGGGCAAGCAAATGGATGCAGAAAGATTCAGTAAATTATATGCTGAGCGGAAAACTTTCTTTAATAAAACCTATATTCGCCCCAATGATGGTAAGACTATCTTTTCCTCCTTTCTTCCTAAAAAACGAGGTGCATCAATTGATATTCAAACTTCTTATGTGCTTCCGTTGGCATTCAATATTATTAATGATGAGCAGAAAGAAAAAGCCATAAAGAACTTGTTGGAAACCATTACACGGGAGAATACAACTGATTGTGGCAAGTTATGTCCATCTTATTCGTTAATGACTGGTTTTATAGGCACTGCATGGATTGGTAAGGCACTGTCAGATAATGGTTATTCTGATATTGCTTATAGATTATTGCAACAAACAAGCTATCCTTCTTGGCTATATTCCGTAGAACAGGGTGCGACGACTATTTGGGAACGCTTGAATTCTTATACCCATTTGGATGGGTTTGGCGGGAATAACCGTATGAATTCATTTAATCATTATTCATTTGGTGCAGTAGGAAGTTGGATGTATAATTATTCTTTGGGTATACAGCGGGATGAGGCTTTTCCCGGATTTAAACATTTCATCTTAAAGCCGGCGATAGATTTGGCTGGTAAAATGAAGTATGCAAAAGGATATTACGATTCTATGTATGGACGCATTGAAAGTGGTTGGGAAATAGAGAATGAAATCATTCGATATACTTTCAATATTCCTGGCAATACTTCCGCTTTATTATATCTACCTGCTTCATCTGTAAAAGATGTGAAGGAGAACGGAAAGGGTATTTTTGAAAAAAAAGTACTGGAATCAAGTTTATCGGTGAAAATAATGGAAAGGTTATTTTGGAGTTGGAATCGGGTAGTTATCAATTTGAGGTGAAAAAATGAAATACTGAATGGTTTGTATTCTATGATAGCATTCGGAATAATAATATTTGAGTCTTCAATCAATGATTTTGTTCTTCTAATTAATTTCTATTTGCAAGATGGAAAATGTTCTATTCTTAGAAATAGAGATTGCTGTATTTTTTCTATTTTCCCCCATTTGACCGAATAAAGTCCCTCTTTTGAAAGATTTATATACCTATCGTTAGGATTGTATTTTCTATCTTTGCATCAAACAATTTTTTCGAACTAATTATTATGAAACACAAAATCCTTACTTTCTTTTTGGCTTGTCTTGTGCCCTGGCTGGCAGGAGCACAGCAATCTGCCAATAGTCAAAATAATGTAGCCGAAAAAGATTACATAGCTTATCTCTTTACCTATTTTACAGGTAACCACATCAGCGAGGAAGCCGTATGCTATGCGGTAAGTACGGACGGATATACCTATTGGGCATTGAATGACAACAAACCTGTCATTGATTCCAAAATCATCAGTTCTACCGGTGGTGTGCGCGACCCGCATATCCTGCGTTGCAAAGACGGAAAGACATTCTATATGGTGGTTACCGATATGGTTTCTGACAATGGATGGGATTCCAATCGTGCCATGGTGTTGCTGAAATCTACAGACTTGGTGAACTGGAACCATTCTGTCATCAATATGCAGAAACGTTATGCCGGACAGGAAAAACTGAAACGGGTATGGGCGCCTCAGACTATCTTCGATGCGGAAGCCGGAAAATACTTGGTCTATTGGTCAATGAAATATGGTGATGAGGCAGATGTGATTTATTATGCTTATGCCAATAAAGAATTTACCGACCTGGAAGGTGAACCGAAACCGCTTTTCATCCCTGAAAACAAGAAATCTTGCATAGACGGTGATATCGTATATAAAGATGGAATCTACCACCTGTTTTATAAAACCGAAGGACATGGAAACGGCATCCGGGTAGCAACTACCCGTTCGCTGACTTCGGGACAATGGGAGGAAGAACCCGACTACAAGCAGCAGACCCCGGAAGCGGTGGAAGGTGCGGGAACTTTCAAACTGATAGGTCAGAATAAATACATCTTGATGTATGATGTCTATATGAAAGGTAAATACCAGTTTACCGAAACGACCGATTTGAAAAACTTTAAAGTGATAGACAGTGAGGTGAAGATGAATTTTCATCCGCGTCACGGAACTATCATCCCCATTACCCGTGCCGAGTTGAAGCGCATCACCGACAAATGGCCTTCAAAGGAAATGGGCAATATGACGATTCCCAACAATCCCGTGCTGCAAGGTTTCCATGCTGACCCCGAGATATTGTATTCTCATCAGACTAAAAAATATTATATCTATTCCACCACCGACGGACAGCCCGGATGGGGCGGATGGTATTTCAGTGTCTTCTCTTCGGATAATCTGAAGGACTGGAAGGACGAAGGCGTGATGCTTGACCTGAAGTCCGACCAGGTGATATGGGCGGATGGAAACGCGTGGGCTCCATGTATTGAAGAAAAAAATTAGTGGACGGAAAGTATAAATATTTTTTCTATTTCAGTGGTAACCCTACAGCCGGAGGCGGCAAGCAGATCGGGGTGGCGGTAGCCGATTCTCCCACCGGTCCGTTCAAAGACTTGGGACATCCCATCCTCACCGAATCTCCTGTGGGCCACGGACAGCAGATTGATGTGGATGTGTTTACCGATCCGGTTTCGGGAAAATCCTATCTGTATTGGGGTAATGGCTATATGGCAGGCGCCGAGCTGAATGAGGATATGCTTTCCATCAAGGAGAATACCCTGACCGTATTGACTCCGAAAGGGGGAAGCCTGAAGGATTATGCTTTCCGTGAAGCGGCGTATGTGTTCTATCGTAACGGACTTTACTATTTTATGTGGTCTGTGGACGATACCGGTTCGCCTAACTATCATGTGGCATACGGTACGTCAAAATCTCCGTTGGGTCCCATAAAGGTGGCCAAGAAGCCGGTGGTGCTGATTCAGGACCCTGCAAAGGAAATCTATGGGCCTGCCCACAATGCGGTGCTGCAAATTCCGGGTACGGATGAGTGGTACATTGTATATCATCGTATTAATAAGAACTTTATAGACCGTGAGAAGGGTCCTGGCGTGCATCGTGAAGTATGTATAGACCGTATGGAATTTAATCCGGACGGAACCATCAGGAAGGTTGTTCCCACGTTATAAAAGAAACATAACAATAAAGTATATACCATGAAAAAAGACCTTATTATCTCTGGCAATCGCCTCATTGGCAGCAGGCCAATCCGTCTGTGCTGCCGTGGAAAAAGTATATAATGAGCCCGATTCGGTCTACATCTTCTCTTACGCCCATCCGGAAGACGAGGGACGCAGCGGACTGAAATTCGCATGGAGCCCCGATGGCGACAAGTGGCTGAGTGTATCCGATGGCTTTGCCTATCTGAAATGTGACTTCGGACGTTGGGGGTCGGAAAAGAGAATGATTAAACCTCTTCTGGAAAAAGCGGAAGACGGACGTTGGTATTGCCGGTGGCAGCTCACCCCCAGCGGAAAAGTATGGGGTACTTCCCATTCTTCCGACTTGTTGAAGTGGGCTCCCCAACAATATGTCAATGCGGAGAAGCCTGCTGTGCCCCGACTGGTCACTGCCCGGCAGATTGTCCTTGATAAAGATACTTTGAACGGCTATATGCAGAAAGTACCTTATGTGGATATAGAACAGTTGATTCGTTTTGCCGAGCATAAGAAATTCCGCGATATACAGAATAATGAGCGTACCGAACAGGACGCCGTTCGTTTTGCCGGACTGAAACCGGTCACTGCCACCATCCGGGTGGATGCCGGACGGGTAAAGCCCATCAGCGAGCATTTAATAGGTATTTTCTTTGAGGATATCAATTATGGGGCCGATGGCGGGTTGTATGCGGAGCTGGTTCAGAACCGTGATTTTGAATATTCTGCTAAAGACGGCGCAAGAGATAAGAACTGGAACAGCACGTATGCGTGGAGCATACAGGGAACTAATGCGGAACTGTCTGTCAGTGAGGACAGTCCCATTCATGCTAACAATGCCCACTATGCAGTGTTGGAGGTACACCGCCCGGGTGCTGCCCTGGTGAATAACGGTTTTGACGGTATTGCCGTGAAAAAAAGGTGAGAAGTATGACTTCTCTGTGTTTTCCAAAGTGCTGGATGATACGAAAGGTGGAAAAGTGCTTGTGAGACTGACTACCAAAGACGGCAAGGAGATTGCGCAGGCTGCTATTCGGGTTTCATCTACAGAGTGGAAAAAACAAAAGGCTGTACTGACAGCAACGGCGGATGCTGCGGATGCCGTGTTGTCCGTTTGTCCGCAGATGGCTGGGAAGTATGCCTTGGATATGGTTTCTCTTTTCCCACAGAATACATTTAAAGGCAGAAAGAACGGGCTGCGCGCCGATTTGGCACAGACCTTGGCCGACCTTCATCCCCGTTTTGTCCGTTTCCCCGGCGGATGTGTGGCTCACGGAGATGGTGTGGACAATATTTATGATTGGAAAGGCTCTATAGGAGCGTTGGAGGAACGTAAGCCTCTGCGCAATTTGTGGGGCTATCATCAGACACGTGGTTTGGGATATCATGAATATTTCTTGTTCTGCGAGGACATGGGTGCTGAACCTGTTCCCGTGGTGGCAGCCGGAGTGCCTTGTCAGAACTCGGGAACTTGCAGCCATCACTCGGTAGGCGAACTGGGTTGTGGCGGTCAGCAAGGCGGAATCCCGATGGAGGAAATGCCGCAGTACGTGCAGGATGTATTGGACTTGATAGAATATGCGAATGGAGATGCGAAGAAGACCGTATGGGGAAAGAAGCGTGCGCAAGCCGGACACCCCAAGCCCTTTAACCTGAAATACATCGGCATTGGTAACGAGGACCTGATTACTGATATCTTTGAAGAACGTTTCACTATGATTTTCAATGCGGTGAAGGAGAAATATCCCGAAGTGACCGTTATCGGAACCGTAGGTCCGTTCTATGAGGGCAGTGATTATGAGGAAGGATGGAAATTTGCTACCAAAATGGGTATTCCGATGGTGGACGAGCATTATTACAATACTCCGGGATGGTTTATCAACAACCAGGATTTCTATGACCGTTATGACCGCAACAAGGCAAAAGTGTATCTGGGAGAGTATGCGGCTCACCTGCCGGGACGCCCCAACAACATGGAAACAGCATTGGCTGAGGCCTTGTACCTGACTTCCGTGGAACGTAATGCTGATGTGGTGACCATGACTTCATACGCTCCTCTGTTGGCCAAGGAGGGACATACCCAGTGGAATCCGGATTTGATTTATTTCAATAATACGGAGGTGAAACCCACCGTAGGTTACTATGCGCAGCAGATGTACGGACAAAATGCGGGCAGTGAATACATCGCTTCTTCCGTGACTTTGGATAATGCACAAGATGCGGTGAAGAAACGGGTAGGTGTGTCGGTAGTCCGCGACGGAAAGACAGGAGATATGATCGTGAAACTGGTGAATCTGCTGCCGGTAGCGGTGAATGCGAAGGTGGAGCTCCCATCTTTGGAAGGAATGAACACCACTGCCGTAAAGACGGTTCTGGCAGGCAAGCCGACCGACAAGCAGGCTCGTCCTGTAGCCGGTACAATGGAAGTAAGCGAGAAATTCGGATATGAATTGCCGGCTTATTCATTTACAGTAATCCGGATAAACAAGAATGAAAAATAACAATAGATAAATAAACATGAAGAAATTACTGACTTTGTTGCTGGCAGTCCTGCTGCTGGCGGGATGTGCCGGCAATAAGTCCGGAACATTCGAAGCGGGCAAGAATACCTTTCTGCTGAATGGGAAACCGTTCGTGGTCAAAGCGGCAGAGGTGCATTATCCACGCATTCCCCGTGAATACTGGGAACATCGTATCGAAATGTGTAAAGCCTTGGGCATGAATACGCTCTGTCTATATGTCTTTTGGAATTTGCATGAGGAAACTCCCGGCAATTATGACTTTACAGGCAACAAGGATATTGCGGCTTTCTGTAAATTGGCTCAGAAGCATGGCATGTACGTCATTGTGCGTCCCGGCCCGTATGTATGTGCGGAATGGGAAATGGGCGGTCTGCCTTGGTGGCTGCTGAAGAACGACAGCGTGCAGCTTCGTACTCTCGATCCTTTCTATATGCAGCACGTGGGAGCCTTTATGCATGAAGTGGGCAAGCAGTTGCAGGATTTGCAGATTACCCGTGGCGGTAACATCATCATGGTGCAGGTGGAAAACGAATATGGTTCGTATGGCACGGACAAGCCCTATGTGTCTGCCATCCGTGACACGGTACGCGCCGCAGGCTTCACCGAAGTGCCTTTGTTCCAATGTGACTGGAGTTCTAATTTCCTGAATAACGGTTTGGATGATTTGCTTTGGACTGTAAACTTCGGTACGGGAGCCGATATCGACAAGCAGTTTGCCAAACTGAAAGAAGTACGTCCTGACGCTCCACTGATGTGCAGTGAATTCTGGAGTGGATGGTTTGACCACTGGGGACGTAAGCACGAAACCCGTGACGGACAAATCATGGTGGATGGTCTGAAAGAGATGATGGACAAAGGCATTTCCTTCAGTCTGTACATGACTCACGGAGGAACGACCTTTGGCTGGTGGGGCGGTGCTAATAATCCGGCTTATTCGGCTATGTGCAGCAGTTATGACTATGATGCTCCTATCAGCGAAGCGGGCTGGACCACCGACAAATATTTCGCCTTGCGCAATATGTTGAAGGATTACATGGACGAAGGCCAGACATTGCCCGAAGTTCCCGAAGCCTTACCGGTAATGGAAGTTCCGGCTATCAAATTCACTCAAGTGGCTCCGCTGATCAACAACCTTCCCGAACCGAAGCAGACAGAGGAGATCCGGCCGATGGAGAAATTTGACCAGGGTTGGGGAAGTATTCTGTATCGTACCCGTCTGCCGGAAGATGTGAAAGCAGGAACCATTTTGAAAATTACCGAACAACATGACTGGACACAGATCTTTGCCGACGGGAAACTGTTGGGGCGTCTGGACCGCCGTGGCGGAGAGCAGGAGTTGACATTGCCTGCATTGAAAGCCGGAACTCAGCTTGATTTATTGGTGGAAGCCATGGGACGTGTGAACTTTGACAAATCCATTCACGACCGTAAGGGAATCACCGAAAAAGTGGAACTGGTGAACGGTAAGAATGCCGAAACGTTGAAAGGCTGGACTGTTTATAATCTTCCCGTAGATTATGAATTTGTATCTTCCCGGAATTTTCAGGATATGAACTCGTCTGCCGCCTGTGGCATAGAAAAAAATGATGAAAGTGTTCCGGCCTACTATCGCGCCACTTTTACCTTGGATAAGGTGGCTGATACATTCCTGAATATGGAGTCATGGGGAAAAGGTATGGTATGGGTGAATGGCCGTGCCATGGGACGTTTCTGGGAGATCGGTCCTCAGCAGACTCTGTTCATGCCGGGGTGCTGGCTGAAAAAAGGAGTGAACGAAATCATTGTTCTTGACTTGAAAGGTCCGAAAGAAGCGACCATCGTCGGATTGGACAAACCTATCTTGGATATGCTTCGCGTAGCTGTTCCAGAAACGCATCGTAAACAGGGGCAAACCATTAAACTGGAGAAGGAAACACCGGTAGCTGCCGGTACTTTCAAACCAGGTAACGGTTGGCAGGAAGTGAAAGTACCTGCTACGAAAGGACGTTACTTCTGTCTGGAAGGCTTGGCTTCCTTTGATAATACCAATATTGCTGCTATTGCGGAGTTTGACGTGTTGGATGAGAAAGGACAGAAAATCTCTCGTGAAAACTGGAAGATTGTTTATGCCGACAGCGAGGAGACCCGTAGCGGCAACCGCACAGCCGATAAGATCTATGACCTGCAGGAAAGTACTTTCTGGCAGACGGTGGACAATACAGCTTATCCCCATCAGGTGGTGATAGATCTCGGCAAGGAATATAACGTGACTGGTTTTCGTATCCTGCCGCGTGCGGAACAAGGAGCTCCAGGCATGATTAAAGATTATAAGGTATATGTAAAAACAACCGGTTTCGGTTATTAAAATGAAGGTGCTACAGAAGAAAAATAAAACACAGATGTAAGGAGAAGATTCCAAAAGTAGGAAACTTGCAGATAGAACAGTTATCGGATACTTTAGCAAATTTTAAAAATTACTAGAGTATCCGATTTCTTTTTATAATTTTGTGGCGGTCTATGATTCTAATAGAAAGCACAATGAAATATATATTGACCTTTATACTATCTTTTCTCTCTTTCTTGGTGTGTTCTCAGAACATAACTATTACAGATATTCCTACCATTGACCAGTTGCCGGTAAATGCTATTCATCGTGTTTTCAGAGACAGTGAAGGATATATGTGGTATGGCACGGTGAACGGATTATGTCGTGACGACGGCTATCATGTAAAGGTGTTTCGTTCGGACATTGATACTCCGGGGCTATTAGAGGACAACTTGGTAGAATGTATCGCTGAGGATAAGAAAGGAAATATATGGTTCGGTACAGACAAAGGGGCATATATTCTTAATAAATCGGATTACAGTGTACATCCTATAGATCCGAAGCGTCTGAAGAATATTCCAGTGATGTATCTTTATGCTACCAGTGACGGCTCTATGTGGCTGGGGTATCGCTCTGTATTGGCTAAATATGATACCAACGGGCAGTTGGTTAAAGAATATCCTATCCGGAATGAACACGGAGGAGCCTCCATCTCCGGATTTTGTGAGAGTCGCAACCATGAAATTATTATTTCTGTGTGGAATGGTCGGGTATATCATCTGGACAAAGAAAAAGATGAGTTTATCCCTTATCCCGATAAGATGAGAAGTCGAAATCCTACGGTGATGGTTCAGGATAATGAACAGGATTATTTTTGGTTGGCTACCTGGGGGGATGGCGTGGTACGTTTCGATCCTTCGGCCCCAGGGGATTCCATGTTTGTATACTCTGAAATACCGGTCAATGCGGCCGGTGAGGAGGACGGACTCATCCTCAGTCTGGCACAGGATGATAAACTGGGATATATCTGGTTGACTACCGGCCACGATTTCATGGCTTTGCAAATTCAACCGGACCGGACGTTGAAGCAGTTGAAATTTCCGGCAGGACTTTTGCCTGTCAACCACATGCTGGTAGAGGTCTTGAAAGGAAAGGAATGTTTGTGGGTATCAGCTTTTGACCGTCCTAGTTTCATCCTACATCTGATGGATAATATAACCAAAGATTATGCTTTGCCCGCTTTGGCGGACAGGGTAAACCGCAGTCCGGCCATAATGGCTTTGTGTGATGATGGAGATGGCATGATGTGGATGATGCAGGAACGAACTGGTCTTGCACTGTATGACTTGAAACAGGATAAAGTGAAAATCTATTCGGATTTTCCCGCACTTGCTTCTTTGCCTTTGAATAATGGACGAGAGATGACGAGAGCACGCATCAATAACGGGGTCTGGGTGGCGAAGGATTTGAATAGATGGGTCTATGGCATGGCTCGTCAGGGAATGGAGATGCATCTGAAAGATGTTATCGACTTGAACGGACAGGTGGAACAGAATGCTACAGTGACAAAATTATATGAAGACTCGCATGGAATCTTGTGGATAGGCTTGAGCAAAGGACTTTGTAGCTATGATGTTCGTCAGAAAAGAGTCAAACGGGTTTATCCGGATGTGGGTCATGTGATGGGGATAGTCGAAAATAAGGAAGGACTGATATGGATTTGTACTCAGGACAACGGTTTGTTTCAGACAACGGCAGATGAAAAACTGCGTTCTTTTAAATTAGAAAAGAACTTCTCCTGTCTGTCTATCGCTCCTGATGGGATTTTGTGGTTGGGAACTTGTGACGGAGGGGTCTACTCTTATGACCCTTCAGAGAATAAGTTGCTTTGTTATAATGGGGCCTGCGGCATGAATGGTAATCAGGTGAACCAGATAGTGGCTGATGCATATAATCATATTTGGATTGATACGAACCAGAAACTGATAGAATTTAATCCTCGTAACGGTTCGTTCCGCACCTATCTTACCACGGATGGTTCTATCTTGTTGCATCGCTTTCTTCCCACTGCTGTTTGTCAAGCAAAAGATGGCAATATTTATTGGGGCGGCATTCCGGGTATTTGCATGGTTACTCCATCAAACGGGTTGGAAAGAAAGGCTAGTGCAGTGAAGACCAAGATAACTGATATAAAGTTGCAAGGAGAATCATTGATATTCGGAGATAGAAAGAGTAGCAATTCCATTAACCGGATAGAATTGCATCCCGATGATCAGAATTTGGAAATTAGTTTTTCTTCTCTTAACCACCGTTATGCTTCAAAGATACGCTATGCTTATCGGTTGATAGGAGTGGACAAAGCGTGGGTATATGTGGAAGGTGGAAAAAACTCGGCTTTTTATAATCATCTGAGTAAGGGCACTTATACTTTTCAGGTGAAAGCGACGGATGAAAATGGTCTTTGGAGTAAAGAGGTAACTGAACTGACTATCCGACGCCTTCCTGCTTTTTATGAAACTTGGTGGGCGTATTTGTTCTATGTATTGATAGTGATGGGTGTATCCGGTTATAGTCTGTATCTTTATCTGAAGCGCGTGGACCGTAAGAATAATGAAATGTGGGCGGACAGCAAGGAGATGATTAAAATGCGTATTTATTTGGATAGTAAGGTGAATTTGCCTGAACCTGAGTTTGTACAACTGGACAAACTTCTATTGGAGAAAGCGGTAAAAGCCGTGGAAGATAACCTTACTGAGCCTGATTTTGATGTGACAGCTCTAGCTGATGCCATGAATATGTCCCGTTCTACTTTGACCCGTAAATTGAAAGCCATAACAGGTCGAACTCCATTGGATTTTATCCGGAACATCAAGATGAAGCATGCCAGACACATGTTGGAAGATAAAGACAAAAGTGTAACAGAGGTTGCCGCTACGTTGGGGTATTTTAATCGGAAGTATTTCACCACTTGCTTTAAAGAGGAATTTGGAATGACTCCCAGTGAGTTCCAGAAATCACAACACGAAGAATAAACATCTTCCTGTACTTTAATTGTTGCAAATAGGGGGTACAAATGCGTCAAGTTATAGCTAGAGCCATTTGTATCCCCTGTTAGCATGGTTCTTCACCTGTATTTCTATTTCCTATTTCATTCTTTTGCCACAACCTTTTACGGGGAGAAAAACACATCTTCTTCATTCATTCCCGCAGTAAAGGTATGTATAACTTTAAATTTAATATAGAATGAAACATTTGTTTTTGTTGCTTACTCTGTTAAGCTTTTCATTAACAGCCTTAGCCCAGCAAAAAGTGACGGGTAAGGTGAAGGATTCTTCCGGCGAGCCTGTCATAGGAGCCAGTGTTGTCGTAAAAGGCAATAATACCATGGGAACGATTACGGATTTTGATGGAAACTTTATGTTGGATGTTCCTACAAAGAGTGTATTGGTTATTTCCTATATTGGTTATGTCACTCAGGAAGTTCCGACAGCAGGGAAAAAAATCATTAGAGATTATTTTAAAAGAGGATACCAAGACCTTGGACGAAGTGGTGGTGATTGGTTACGGTACACAGCGTAAAGGGGATGTAACCAGTTCTGTAGCTAGTGTGAAAGCCGATAACTTTGTAAAAGGAGCCGTGAAGGATGTGGGACAGCTGATTCAAGGAAAAGTAGCTGGTCTGGCTATCACAAATCCTAATGGTGACCCGACGGGAAGTACTCAGATACGTCTTCGTGGTACAAATACCATTGGTGGAGCCAATACAGCCCCCTTGGTGTTGATTGATGGAATTCCGGGCGAACTCGGTACTGTGGCTCCGGAAGATGTGGAGAGTGTGGATGTGCTGAAGGACGGTTCTGCTGCCGCTATCTATGGTACGCGCGGTACGAATGGTGTGATTTTGATTACTACCAAACAGGCTAAAGGAGTGGATATCAACCAGGTGGAGTATAATGGTTACGTCAGTACTTCTCTTATTGCCAAGAAATTGGATATGTTGAATGCGGATGAGTTCCGTACCCTTTATCCCGACCAGGATCATGGGGCTGATACGGACTGGATTGATGAGATTAGCCGTACGCCGATCAGCCACGTTCACAACTTGTCATTGATGGGTGGTAACTCAAAGACTAATTATATTGCCAATTTGAACTATGCTTCTCGTCAAGGGATCATGAAAAAATCAGATTTCGAAAGTTTTCAAGGACGTATTGAGGTGACTCACCGTATGTTTGATGATAAGTTGAAATTGAAATTCGGTTTGTTTGGTAAGAAAAATCAAATGGAATCTACAACTAGTGGGGGTAGCTTCAGAGGTTGGGTATATGGTCAGGCAACTCGTAGAAACCCGACTGATCCGGTAAGAAATGAGGATGGTACATGGAATGAGAATGTGAGCAAATTCGAATATGAGAATCCGTTGGCTTTGTTGTATGAGGCTGAAGGAAATGTAAAAAAGACTCAGTTGCGTTACAATGGAAATATTGTTTATAATCCTATCAAAGATTTGACTCTTTCTGCCGTATTCTCTTATATTCGTGACAATATGAACCGTGGCTACGGCGAGACTTTGAGCCATATTTCTGCTTTGCGTGATGGATTGGCAGGTTGGTCTTCGGTAGGTGCTTATACCAAGATGGAGAAGTTGATGGAACTTACTGCACAATATAACAAAGAAATCGGTGCGCATAAATTCAGTGTCTTGGGTGGTTATAGTTACAATGAAACAGATTTTGAAGAACTTTGGATTGATAACTATGGTTTTCAGGATGATTATTTTGGCGGATGGCATAATATTGGCATCGGTTCTGCTTTGAAAGACGGTAAAGCGAACATCGGCTCAAAGAAAACTCCTACAAATTTGATCGGCTTTTTCGGTCGTGCCACCTATTCATTCAAGAATCGTTATTTGTTGATGGGAGCCCTTCGTTATGAAGGAGCCAGTCAGTTATGGGGTACTGATAATGCATGGGGACTTTTCCCGTCCGTATCTGTAGGATGGAGAATTACCGAAGAAGCATTTATGAAGAATCAGAAGATTTTTGATGACTTGAAACTTCGTGTGGGATATGGTGTGACAGGTTCACAGCCTAAAGATCCTTTCCTGGGTGTGGCTATGTTGAAATATGGATCGTATGCTTTTGTAAATGGAAATTGGATACAGACCATCGTTCCGGCATCCAACCCGAATCCTGATTTGAAATGGGAGGAAAAGAAAGAAACTAATATTGGTTTGGACTTCGTTTCATGGGGTGGCCGTTTGTCCGGTTCTATTGATTATTATAACCGTGATGTGGATGGTTTGATATACGAATATGGAGTACCGACTCCTCCGAACTTGTATAATAAGACAATGGCCAATGGGGGTACAATGAGAAATCGTGGTGTGGAAGTGTTGGTGACTGTGGTTCCTGTTCAGAATAAAGATTTTGAATGGAGCACTACCGGAACATTCTCTTTGAACTCTAATAAGCTAATCAGTTTGTCTGGCAGTATCTTTAAGTCGGATTACGACTATTTTAATACGGGTACAGTGGAATACTCCGGTCAGGTAGCCGATTCTCACAGAGTACAGGTGGGTGAAAGTATCGGTAATTTCTATGGTTTTAAAGTAGTGGATGTAGACAGTGAAGGGCGTTGGATCTATGAAGACAGGAATGGTGAGCTGGTGAACTATAAGGACTTTACTCATGCTCCTGAAGATAAACATGTGATTGGTAACGGTCTTCCTAAATGGTATGCAGGATGGAACAATACTCTTCGTTATAAAAACTTCGACTTGAATGTGACTATGCGTGGCGCGTTTGGCTTCCAGATAATCAATGGTGGACGTATGAATTACGAGAATGTAAAGAACAGCCGTTTTGAAAATCGTTTGAAATCTGTGAATGACTTGGTGTTTGGCAAGCATACGTTGAGCCCGGAAGTGGAACCGGAATTCAACAGCTATTATGTAGAAGATGGTGACTACTGGAAGATTGACAATATAACCTTGGGATATAGTTTCGGTCAGGTAGGTAAATATATAAAGTCACTCCGTGTCTATGGTTCGGTATTGAATGCTTTGACTATAACCGGATATAAAGGTATTGATCCGGAAGTATCAACAGACGGCTTGACTCCGGGATATGATACACGTGACAGATATCCGAGTGTGCGCTCATTTACTTTCGGCGTTAATGTGAAATTTTAATGAACTAAAAATGGAATTGAAGATGAAAACAAATATAAAATTATGGACAATGGGACTGATGACAGCCGCATTGTTGGGAAATACAGCTTGTACTGATTTACTGCATGAGAGTTATGGGCAGGTAGTGTCTGAGGATTACGTGCCGAAAACGGAGGAAGATGTCAGTTATCTGGTAAATGCCGCTTATATACCTTGGCGCGAAACGTTATTGCAATGGAACGGAGTGGTTCGTGCACAGGAATTATGTGCGGATCAGGATGTTCTTCCCGCTCGCGATGGTATTGGATGGGTAGACGGTTATATCTATAAAAGATGGCATCAGCATACTTGGACTACCGAGGATGACGGTGTACTTCAAGGATGGGAACGCACGTACAATGGTGTGAATACCTGTAACCGTATTTTATCTCAGATAGAAGAAGGTGTGATCAGTGTGGATGGAGAAACGAAAGAAAAGTTGATTGCCGAATTGAAAGTACTGAGGGCTTCCTATTATTATATTTTGATTGATTTGTATGGTAATGTGCCCATTGTGACAGACTTTAAAGATACTTCATTACCGCAACAGTCTACTCGCAAAGGGGTCTTTGACTTTATTGTGAAAGAAATAACAGAGAATATGGATTTGTTGTCCGAAACGCCGAGAGGTTATTATTATGGACGTTTCAATAAGTGGGCGGCCCATGCATTGCTGGCTAAAATATATTTGAATGCTGAAGTCTGGTCGGGTACTGCTCAGTGGCAGAAATGTATCGACGAGTGTGATATCGTGATTAATTATGCCGAGAAGTCCGGAGAATATGCATTGGAAAATAATCAGAAGGATGTTTTTGTAACGCATAATGAGAATTCCAAAGAAATAATCTTTGCATTGCCGTTTGATGAAATTTATGTGACGGGATGGAATGATTTTGATTTCCACATGTACACTTTAGCACCCGAAAACCAGGAAACTTATCAGTTGACTGCACGTCCTTGGGGTGGTGTGTGTGCAGTGCCTCAGTTTATTAATTCTTTTGATAAGGATGACGCACGTTTGGAGGCTAACTATATTCAAGGCCAGCAATATACCTATTCCGGTGAAATCTTGAAGCGTAGTATTGATGGAAAGCCATTGATTTATACGGTAGATGTCCCTTCTATTGACCAGTCGGATGTGGATGATGGTTTCCGTTGGGGTAAGTTTGAATATGCCACCGGTATAACAAACCGCTTGAGTAATGACTGGCCGTTGTTACGTTATGCGGATGTATTGATGATGAAAGCGGAGTCATTGATGCGTTTGGGCAAATCGGGAGCAGGTGCTTTGGTGACTCAGGTACGTGAACGTGCCTTTAAGAATGAGCCTGAAAAAGCGCAAGTTACAGATGCAGAATTGATGGGAGGAAGTGTATATGATTATGGTCGAAGAGATAGTTATAAGGCAGAACATGATGGTGGAGCGGATATTAAATATGGTCGTTTCCTTGATGAGTTAGGTTGGGAGTTTTGTCAGGAAGGACGCCGCCGTCAGGATATGATTCGTTTTGGAATCTTCACCACGAAAGCTTGGTTCTCTCATGATAAGAGTGATGAAACCAAAAATCTGTATCCTATTCCAAATAAAGTATTGTTGACCAATAGCAATCTGAAACAGAATCCGGGATATTCTAAATAATCAGGTTATTTCATCCGGTGGAATTTACTTTGGATTTTCACAAAATAGTTCCATCGGATGCTCTTTGTTTAATCATAGGTTATTCAATAGGATTTTTTAAGGAGTAAAAGATTGTTTTCATTTATTCCATTAATTTTGCAAGGAAATAAGACTTTGAAATAAACCCCTAATTATGAATTTACTTAAAATCATTTTGTCCACTTCCGCTTTTGCCATAGCTTCAGTAGCTTTGCATGCTCAGTTGCCCACAAAAGTAGAAAGTTTTCCGGTTAGGGATGTGCGGCTCACCGCCAGCCCTTTCAAACATGCAGAGGATATGGATATCCGTTATCTGCTGGGAATAGACCCCGATCGTTTGTTGGCTCCTTATTTGAAGGAGGCTGGCTTGTTCCCTAAAGCAGAAAATTATACTAATTGGGAAAATACAGGACTGGACGGACATATTGGCGGACATTATTTGTCGGCCCTTTCCTATATGTATGCCGCTACAGGCAATCAGGAGATCAAGGTTCGTTTAGATTATATGATAAGTGAACTGAAACGTTGTCAGGATGCCGCCGGTGACGGTTATCTGTGCGGAGTTCCAAACGGGCGCAAAATGTGGAAAGAAATAGAAGAAGGGAACATTCGTGCCTCCGGTTTCGGACTGAACGATCGTTGGGTTCCTCTTTACAATATTCATAAAATGTATGCCGGCCTTCGTGATGCAACTCTTCAGACAGGTAGTAAGGAAGCAAAAGAAATGTTGGTGAAACTCACTGACTGGATGATTCGTCTGATATCCAAACTGAGCGATGAACAGATACAGGATATGTTGCGCAGCGAACATGGAGGACTGAATGAAACATTCGCCGATGTAGCCGCTATCACCGGCGACAAACGTTACTTGAAACTAGCTCATCAGTTCTCTCATCAGACTGTGTTGCAGCCTTTATTGAAACAAGAGGATAAATTGACCGGCATGCACGCCAATACCCAAATACCGAAAGTGATAGGTTTCAAACGTATTGCCGATTTGGAAGGCAATCGGGACTGGAGTGAGGCTGCCCGTTATTTTTGGGAAACAGTAGTAGACCATCGCAGTATCACCATCGGAGGTAACAGTGTGCGTGAGCATTTTCATCCGGCTGATGATTTCAGCAGTATGCTCACCAGTGAACAGGGGCCTGAAACTTGTAACACTTATAATATGCTCCGCCTTACAAAAATGTTGTATGAAACGAGTGCGGACGCTCATTTGATGGATTATTACGAACGGGCGCTTTATAACCATATCCTTTCCACACAAGATCCTGTACAAGGTGGTTTTGTTTATTTCACCCCGATGCGTGCCGGTCATTATAGAGTCTACTCGCAACCTCAGACCAGTTTCTGGTGTTGTGTGGGATCGGGGATGGAAAATCATGCTCGCTATGGTGAAATGATTTATGGACACAAGGATAATAATCTGTATGTCAATCTTTTCATTCCCTCTACCTTGCGTTGGGGAGATATCCATATTGAGCAACAAAGGGCTTTCCCCGATGAGGAAGGGACAACTCTTGCTGTTTCTCCGGAAAAGGGAGAGAAGGAATTCACACTTCTTTTCCGTGTTCCCGAATGGACGAATCCGGAAGCATTACGCTTGTCTGTCAACGGTGAACAACAGAAAGTAACGGTCAAAGAGGGATATGTTAGTTTGAACCGTACTTGGTCAAAAGGTGACAAAGTGAGATTGGAACTGCCGATGCATCTGCGTGCCATTGCATTGCCGGATGGTTCTGCCAACTATTCCATCTTATACGGACCGATTGTGCTGGCCGCCCAATTGGGCAAGCAAAATCAGGATGGTATGTTCGCCGATGACAGTCGTGGCGGACACATAGCCGCCGGGCCCCGTCTGCCTTTACAAACGATGCCTGTCATGGTGGGGGATAAGAATGATATTCTCTCTCATCTGAAGAAAGTGGAAGGCAAACCGTTGACATTTGCGTTGACCGGAGTCTATCCCGAACGTTATGAGGGCATGATTGTGGAACCGTTTTTCCGTTTATACGAGTGCCGGTATATGGTTTATTGGCCCGTCCTGTCCAAACAGGAGTTGAAGGCAAGGCAGGAACAGTTAGCGAAAGAAGAGAAGGAACGTGCTGCATTGGATGGTATTACTACCGACAAGGTGATTTGTGGGGAACAGCAACCGGAAAGCGACCATTTCATCCGGATGGAGAACTCTCGTACGGGGGATGATGAAGGTGTTCATTGGCGCGAGGCAACCGGTTGGTTCAGTTATCGTATGAAGACGAATGGAAAACCTGTCCATAAGGTCCGTATCCTGTTCCGTCCTGAGATTCGTAAGGATGCAAAAGTATGGATAAACGGGCAGGAAGTAGGTAAATTAGCTGACAAACCAGCTTCGGATTTGTCGGTTGGCATAGTTGACGTGCCTGTATCTATGCAATCTGATGATCAGTTGGAAATAAAGATTGGTAGAGGAAATGAGAAAGTGACTCCGCATATTTATGAGGTGCGGTTGGTGACTGAATAAATACATGCTTAAAAGTAATAAAAACGATCATGTCTAATGGGTATGATCGTTTTTTATTTCTTTTATAAATGAAGTACCTGTTTGCTATCTGTCTTTCCGAAAAGATTCTCTATTTTTGCAGGAAACAAACCGAACAGCTAATGAAAATTCTCCATACAGCAGACTGGCATCTGGGCCAGACTTTTTATGAATACGACCGCCGGGAAGAGCATTTCCATTTTCTAGAATGGCTGAAACAGCAGATAAAACAGCATGAAATAGATGTATTGCTGATAGCAGGCGATGTATTCGACAGCCCAAATCCTTCAGCAGAATCTCAACGAGTGTATTATCGTTTTTTTAAGAGAAGTCACATCTGAGAACCCTTCTTTACAAATTGTCATCATTGCCGGAAATCATGACTCGGCAGCTCGTCTGGAGGCCCCCAATCCTTTATTGGAGGATATGAATATCATTGTTCGTGGCACGGTGCGGCGCAATGCGGAAGGCGACATAGATCTGCAACACCTCATTGTTCCCCCTTTATACAGAAGGAAAAGTGACCGCTTATTGTCTTGCCGTTCCCTATCTGCGTCAGGGTGATTACCCTTCGGCTGAAACCTATTCAAAGGGAGTCCAGCAGCTTTATGAACAGCTTTTCAACGAAGTAAAAGAGAAAGGAAAACCTGTTCTCGCCATGGGACATCTGCAAGCCACCGGTTCCGAAATCTCGGAAGACGACCGCTCGGAACGTACCGTTATCGGCGGCTTGGAGTGTGTATCCCCCGATGCTTTGATGAGGCCATCACCTACACTGATTGGGACATCTGCATCGTTCCCAACGCGTGTCCGTCGGACAATGTGCGTTATTCCGGAACTCCATGCCTATGTCCTTTGCCGAAAGGAATAATACTTCAGGGGTAGTCATGATACGATAGATGCCGAGGGTACCGACATTAATAAATTAGCGTTCGAGCCGTTAGCCGGTTTGGTGAGCATTCCCCCTCAAGCCCGTCCGTTGGAAGAAGTGTTGCAGGCAATTGGGGAAATTGCCCGATGGCGATGCCACCCTTCGGTCGCCCTATCTGGAAATAAAGATTTTGATGACCGAACCCGAACCCTCTTATAAATATAAGATAGAGGAAGCTTTGAAAGGAAAAGCAGTCCGGTTGGCCCGCATCGCCGCTATGCTTCCGCCAAAAAAAGGCAAGCGGCATCTCCGCCACTTCCTACGAGGAATTGCAAACCATCCGCCCGCTGGACATGGCACTGGATGTATTCAAACGAAAATATGGAGGGACGGAGATGCCCGATACCATGAAACAATTGTTGGAAAGTGTGATCAAGGAGGCCGGAATATGAAAATAATAGCGATAAGAGGGAAGAATCTAGCCTCATTAGAAGGTGAATTTGTTATTGACTTTACCGTTGAGCCTTTATGTTCGGCAGGTATATTCGCTATTACAGGCAGTACCGGAGCCGGAAAGTCCACCTTGTTGGATGCCTTATGCTTGGCCTTGTTTGATTGTACGCCGCGTATGAACAAGGCGAAAGAGAATAACGTTTCTGTTATGGATGTCGCCGACAGGGGAATTGCTCAAAACGACAGCCGTTCCATCCTTCGTCGGGGTACGGCCGAAGGTTATTCGGAAGTGGACTTTGTAGCTTTGACAGGGGAGGTTTTCCGCTCACGTTGGACGGTGCGACGTTCGCGTGGCAAAGTGGATGGTTCCTTGCAAAAAGTGGAAATGACATTGACTAACCTCACTTCAGGAGTAGAACAGCAAGGAACAAAGACAGAATTATTATCTCACATCAGTAAATTAATCGGGCTTTCTTTTGAACAGTTTAACCGTTCTGTATTGCTGGCTCAAGGTGACTTTGCCACCTTCCTGAAGGCTCGTCAGACTGACAAAGCCGAAATTTTGGAAAAGTTGACCGGAACCGAAATTTACTCACGTATCTCTGCTTCCATCTATGAACGCACCAAGCGGGCGGAAGGTGAATATAAATTATTGCAAGAACGTATCAAAGGCATTGAGTTGTTGACAGAAGAGCAATTACAGCAACTTTCAGCTGAAAAGGAAGAATTACAAGTTCGCTTGTCCGTTTCGAAGAAAAAAGAGGAAACCCTGTCCGGCAAGTTGAAATGGCTGGAAGAAGAAGAACGCTTGAATACAGGTTGCATACAGGCGGAAGAAACACTTTCGGTTGTCAGAAAAGAAATAGAAGTAGCCCGTCCGCGTTATGAACTGTTGTCCCGTATAGAGCAGGCGCAGGATATCCGCGATGTGTATATGGAACAGCGTAATGCCCGGCAACAGACTACTGCCGGACGTTCCCGATTGAACGAAATACAGGTTGCCATACAGAAAAATGCTGCTTTGCAAACTTCCGCGACCGCACAGTGGGAAGCTGCTCAGAAGGCGCAAACGGAATTCAAGGCTTATCTGTTACAACAAGAACCACAATTGGATAAGGCTAGAGCATTGGATGTGCAATTGGCAGAAAATAGAAAACAACTGGTGGAAAGCCGGAAGGAAGTGGCTTTGGCATTACAAGCTAAGGATAATTTGCATCAATCTATCTGTAGGACTGAAAAGGAAATAAGTCTGTTGGCAGAGAAGCAAAACATTTTGCAAACTTGGTTTGAGCGATATACTGCTTATTCCCAACTTATTCCGGCTGTTGAATTGATAACCAGTTTGCTTAGTAATTTGGAAATAGCAAAGACGCAGACTCTGTCGAATCAGCAGTTGCTGGAGAAAGTAAGGAATGCGAATGAAATGGAGGAACAACGTTTGAAATCCGTACAACAAGAGGCCGAGCGCCTGAACCGTCTGTTGCCGGCAGAAGTTCTGTTGCTCCGTGCGCAGTTGGAGGAGGGAAAACCTTGCCCTGTTTGCGGCAGTCTTCATCATCCGATGAGGGAACAGATCAATGTCCAATCCTTGCAGGAAGAAGAACTGAACTATGCCAAAGAACAGGTTGCTAAGGAAATGGAACAACTGAAGAATACGTTGAATGCCCGTCAACTGGAGATGGCCCGTCTGTCCACCTTGATTGAGAATTATACAGTACAAAGTGAAGATATCTTGAAAAAAGTTGAAACCTGCGTTTCCATTATTCCTACCTGGAAGGATTTATTGGAGCAGGGAACGTTGAAACGTTATGTCCAGCAATTCGGCAGGCAATGGAATACCCGTCTGCAGGAGCAGACCGAAATAAAAGAGGCTCTTACCTCAAAATCTGCCCAAAGGGATAGTTTGAAAAATGAAGAGGCGAATGCTATTCGTTTGTACGAAGAGGAAAAAACAGAAAGAAGAAAAGCAACAGACTGAACTGGAAGAACGCACTTGTCTGCGCGCCTCTCTGCTGAATGGCGAACTTACCGAAAAGGTCGTTGCAAACAATGTTAAACGACAAAAGGAATTGGAACAACAACAGGAAAAAGCAATGAACTTGCATCATTCTCTAACCGTACAAGCAGAATCTTACAAAGGGCAGATCGCGCAGTTGGAAAAGGAATTAGTCCGTCTGACTGCTGTTTTGCAACAAGACGAGTTGAAAATAAACGAGTGGCTCACTCTTCAAAAGGAAACGTATGCCGAGTTGGAACAATTGCTTTCCAAAGACAAAAACTGGATACTGGCTGAAAAACAAGCATTGAGTGCATTGAAAGAGAAGGAAACCGTTTTTCAGGCAGTCCTTTCAGAGCGAAGACAGAAAAAGGAGGAACATCAGCAAGCTCCCTTGAAACCGGATACCACGGAGAGCAGGGAGTCGCTGGCTGAAACATTGACAGCCTGCACCGCCGCCAAAGAAGTGGAAACCGGGCGCTTGGCCCAAATAGAAGTGACGATACAGAATCATATAAAAGGTAAAGAACGCATAGCCGGCATTAAGAAGGAATTGGAGGAGAAAACTTCCATCTACGAGAATTGGGCGAAACTGAATGAGTTGTTCGGTTCCCAAACGGGGACTAAGTTTAAGGAAATAGCTCAAGGCTATACGCTCGATGTTCTTTTACTTTATGCCAACAGGCATTTGCAGGATCTTGCCCCCCGTTATGAATTGCAGCGTATTCCGGACACGCTGGCCTTGCAGATTGTGGATCTTGATATGATGGGTGAGGTACGTAGTGTCCATTCCCTTTCGGGTGGGGAGTCTTTCTTGGTATCTCTCGCTTTGGCATTGGGCTTGTCTTCCTTATCCTCCAACCGGATGAATGTGGAGTCGCTGTTTATTGACGAAGGTTTCGGATCATTGGATATGGACACCCTGCGCATTGCGATGGATGCTTTGGAACGGTTGCAGATGCAAGGGCGTAAGATAGGGGTGATTTCCCATGTGGCGGAGATGACGGAACGTATCCCCGCGCAGGTGCAGGTGGTGAAGACCGGAAGCGGAAGAAGCAAGGTGCAGGTGATGGGACAAATATAAGGATTGGGCTCCATTACAGATGATGAGTTATAAAGGCAAGTTATAAGGATAGAATGTAGCAAATGATATTCTATGTGGAAATATCTGTCATATTTCGTGTATGTGAAAATGCTTTGTATGATTTGGTTATGAATTGTTTAAAAAAATGTTTTCAACAAAAAACTCAAAAAAAGTTCTTGACATTGTTGCTTTTTTTGGTAAAATACATGTATGTTTGGAATGTTCATCAAAATGGACAAGGAATTATAAACAAAAGCGTTTAGCTGGTTCTGTATAAGTGAAAAGTCGAAATTTTCCGGAAAGTACCAAGAACAGCCATACGTTCAGCCTGCAATATTTAGCGGGGGGCGTTTCCTGTTTGTACCAAAGGCTTCGACTCCCGCACTTATAGACGAGGTTAATGCCCTTCCGCTTTTAATTTAGATGGGTTTGCACATAGGGCACAAGCCTGGAGATTATATTATGACAAAAATAAACACGTGCAAATCTCGCTCTTACCTGAAAAGTATTATCAAACATTGGAACTCCACTGAAAAGAAATTTCCAATACAAGGCTGATATATAGATTCATGTGTCTGGTCTATATGTCATAAGTATCTGGTTTTTTCCTGGAAACCGATATTACTTCATATATAAATTCAATTCGGAACTACTTATAAATAAGATCATGGATAAGAAATCTGTAAAAATCAATGCTGAAAAAATATGGTATACACTGAATGAGGTGAAGTCTGTTTCAATATCCGAACTTGCAAGGATACTTAACCTGAGTATTGAAAGTACTGCATTGGCTGTCGGTTGGCTGGTATGTGAAAATAAAGTTTTCATAGGAAGTAAAAACGGACAGATTGAAATCTGTAGTGAAAATACCTATAATTTCTGTTTCGGTTAAATTGAAAGATATGTTGCAATGAATAAGAACGGTTCGGCATAAATGCTGGACAATCAGATGAAAGCTGCCCCTTACCGTTTTTACAGGCATTGTACAATAGATGAAGATGGAATCATGACTTGTCATGCTGGAAGTGGCAGTGAACTGAATATTTCTGAGGAAGTGTTTGAATTCCGCCTTAGAGATATGGAATTCCTGAACTGGATGATGAGAAAGGCCAGACTGGAAGGACGAAAAATCAGATCGGCCTCTCTTGATGAGAGATATTTTGACAACTTGCTAAATTATAAAAGATTCCAGTATTAATGGTATGATTGCTGGCGCAGACCTTTTATGCCTCGCTTTTATTATAATATAAGAATGAAAGCGTGTCCTGATTGATGAAAAAGACAACAAGGAGGGACTTGAACAGATTATTTTATATATCGGTATAGTATTCAATAAAATAAAAAGTGACAGGACTATGAAAAAACATTAATTGGATTATTGGGCTCGACAGTTATATGCGTACTGTTTCTTGCAGGTTGTATTGATGAACATTACGGGGAGGATAGCAATGCCATTGTTACCAATCTGACCGGCTATGCATGGGAGAGAACATTTCAGATACGTACTGAGGATGGCAGGGATGCGGAAGTCTGTGAACATTATGAGTTCGGGCTGAATGGTAAGGCTTCCTGTAAATCACGGACGACATGTGATGGCGAGGAAGTGGAAGAGCATGTACATTATTTCCGGTATGATTTTATCACTCCCAATAACAGATATCTTCTTCTGGATTACTGCTACTGGCAGATTGACAGGATCAGTTCTTCAGTATTGAGCATATATGAAACCTCTGACAATCCTGTGATTGTGATGGGGCAGACCAGGGAATATAAGAGTTTCTCGGCTGTTCCGTTGGGGAATGACTGATGCGCTATGTTTGATGTGTTTTTAGGAACAGAGGCGTTACAGGCATAAGTGAGGGAAAAATATGATTTTTGTCTCCATATTGAATCACTGTTTTTTACTTATGAGAATCGGACCGGTGTTTTTTGATGGGATTTTGTATTCAGAAATTCCACATCAAAGACAAGGATGTTTTTAAAAATGATCAAGAGCTTTTAAAAAAATGAACAGGAGCTTTTTCAAAAACAACAGGATGTTTTGATGTTTTCCACTCGTATTGTATAACATGGCAAAACACCTTGTTTTTCTTTCAGAAGTTTCAGTCTCTCCGCAAACGTCCTGTTCATCGGCTTTTCGGCTGAAGGATATGCACGATAAAATCCTTCAGCCGAAAAAGATCTTTCAGCGTGACAGGGTAAGCGATGTCGTATTGTTTGGTTTTCTATCGGTGTTCGGATTCACCTTTATACATTTATTGACCACGGCTGAAAGAAAGAACTACGCAGTTGAAGGATCTCAGTGCATCAATCTGTCAGCCGGAATGCCGATGAACAGGACGTTTGCGGAGAGGCTGAAACTTCTGAAGGTTTTGGGGGGGATTCTCCGGGAGAGGGGGATTTCTTTTCAAAAGATGGATACGCATATCAAAAAGAACGTAAGAAGACTTTGCATACTTGCCGCAAGTTTTTCGGAATCTTGTAGCAGGATTTGCAGATTCTTGGTATAGGAATATCTTGTTTGATTTTATTGTTGTCTGGTAAAAATGCCGAAGTTTCCCAAAAACGGTCTAGGCTTGCGATAAACAGATTCGGTTTTAATGGTAAACAAATATGATTGTATCTGATACAAAGGTAGTAATTTCCTGCCAACGGGCAAAATTTTAATATAAAAAGGGGTAATTGCTTTACGCCGATCAATAGTTGTATGGAAAAATAATATCTTTACAACTTTGTTCAGATTTAAGGTGTTGAACCTATATACTGGTCATACTAGGAGTATGTGAGAGATAATATATTCAGGTGATTGTTATCGTCCGTGAGGTGAAAAATCAAGGATTTATCAAATAAACATGTAACTTATTTGATATATATATTCCGATAATTTCAGTATATTTTGTAGAATGTGTCTGTGCAAACTAGACGTAGCATCTATCGTCTGTGAAAAGTTGGATACTTATTATTGAACCTGAATCCGAATCCCAGCATCAGATAGTTAGGATCATGGAAATCCTGTAAATTATATCCGATATGAAGGAATGAGCTGCGCGTAACTTCTATCTTTAGTGCCAATATCTGGTAGAAAGATTTTAAATCTCCGCCTGCATGAATCACATTTGTACCTAATCCTATTCCAACTGTGAAGTAAGGCATTACGTACTCGGCACGTCCCGAAACTCCTAGGGCTAATTGTTTGCCGGCAGACGGCTTGAGGAATTCGTCACCGTATCCGTCCGGACTATATACATTCGCACTGCCGTCATAAACACCGTCCAATGAAATACCTGCACGGAACTTATATCCGAAATTATACATCGGCGCGAAATTAAATCCAAGTACCGGATAAGCTTCAGGAGAAGCAACCATTTGTCCTTCGCCAATAGTTACTCCTTTTCTGCGCCATGAACCGAACAATACCAAGTCA
>ENA-OPYU01000005-OPYU01000005.1-human-gut-metagenome-genome-assembly--contig:-NODE-5-length-76894-cov-6.675095_pt1 | contig 76894 bp, 61 predicted proteins | sample MGYA00242637_ERZ504482 | MGnify/ENA primary metagenome ERZ504482 (study PRJEB26092, sample SAMD00036237) | human gut metagenome | host: Homo sapiens | study: EMG produced TPA metagenomics assembly of the... | reverse complement strand
ATGCGCGACGCCGTCCCGTACGCGGCCTAGCGACGGCGAGATCAACTGAAGAGGAGCGGGCGGGGCGCCAGGCACCCAGATGCGCCATGCCGAAATGTCGCGAAGCACGCGGTTGACAAAACTATAGAGACACGTCCCAGAAAAACCATTCTAGGCTGTGTAGGCAATCGTTGCTTTCACGGCGTGGCGCCAGCCGGCGATCTTTTTGGCGCGCTCGTCGGCGGGCATCGACGGCTCCACGATGCCGCGGGCGCCGTAGACGTCGACGACATCGCGCGTGTACATGCCCAGCGTAATACCGCAGGCCCAGGCCGCGCCCAGGCCGCTCATCTCGTCATTGCTCGCGATGCGGATGGGCGAGCCAACCAAGTCGCTCTCAAACTGCATCAGGTACGCGTCGCGCGTGGGACCGCCGTCAACGCGAAGCTCGGCAAGTGCCGCGCCAGAATCCTCGACCATTGCGTCAATTACGTCAAAGATTTGATAGGCAATCGATTCGTCTGCAGCTTTTACGAACTCCGCGCGACCCGTGGTACGCGTCATGCCAAAGACGCAGCCCTCGGCGTCACTCGCCCAGTGCGGCGCGCCCAAACCGGTAAACGCCGGCACAAAGTAGACGCGGCTCGCCGGATTGGCAGCGTAGCACAGGTCGGTAACTTCCTCGGGGTTATTGATGAGCTCCAGATCGTCGCGCAGCCACGTCTTGACAGCACCGGCGTAGCTCACGTTGCCCTCGAGCACGTACTCGGTCACGCCGTCCATGCGCCATGCGAGCGAGCTCGAAAGCCCGTGCGAGCTGGCAACGAACTCGTCGCCGACGTTCATCATGACCGAGCTGCCGGTGCCATAGGTCGCCTTGGCCATGCCGCGGCTATGGCAGCCCTGGGCAAACAAGGCCGCGTGGCTGTCGCCCAGCACGCCGTGAATGGGCACGGGCGCCGGCAAAAAGCCGCCCAGATCCGTCGTGCCGAACAGTCCATCGGAATCGGTCACCTGCGGCAGGCAGGCCACGTCAACGCCAAAGGCCTCGCACACCGGCTCGCTCCAGCAGCCACGGCGCAGGTCAAAGAGCTGCGTGCGGCTGGCATTGGACCAGTCGCAGCGAAACTCCGCGCCGCCCGTGAGCGTCCAGACCACCCAGGCATCGATGGTGCCCAGGCACAGCTCGCCTGCCGCCGCGGCCTCGGCAGCAGCGGGAACGTTCGCAAGGATCCAGGCCATCTTGCCGCCGGATAGTAGGGCGAGAGCACCAGACCCGTCGTGTCGCGCACCAGCTCGGCCACACCCTCGCGCGCGGTCAGCTCGTCGCACAGCTCGCGGGCGCGGGCGCACTGCCACACCACGGCGTCGCACAGTGGCTCGCCCGTCGTGCGGTTCCATGCAACGGTGGTCTCGCGCTGGTTGGAGATGCCGATGCCGGCGACGTCGGCCGGATCGACCCCGGTCTCCTCCACCACGGCACGCGCCACGGCCAGCACATTGGTGGCAATCTCGGCCGGATCATGGCTCACCCAGCCGGCCTCGTTGACAATCTGGCGATGCGAACGGTCGGCACGATGAATCAAATGGCCGCCCTCGTCCACCAGCAGCGCCTTGGTGCCCTGCGTGGATTGATCGATTCCGATGATGTAGCGGCCCATGGCCACCCCTTTCAAAACGAATGTGACAAAGGGACGGTCCCTTTGTCACATTCCAGTTACTCTGCGGGCAGGAACTCGGCAACGGTCTTGGCGATTCCGACACCCGTCAGACCGTAGTGCGCAAAGACCTCGGGGCTCGTGCCAGTGATGACCGGCGCGTCGGGCAGGGAGAGACACTTGACCGGACGCGGGCAATGCTCGCCCACCACCTGCGCGACCATAGAGCCCAGACCGCCGAAGGGGCTGTGCTCCTCGACGGTCACGACGGCGCGCGTGGCACCGGCGGCCTCAATCACGGCCTCGGCGTCGAGCGGCTTGACGCAGTACATGTCGAGTACCGTTGCCGAGATGCCCTGCTCGGCCAGCAGGTCGGCAGCGTCCACGGCATGGCGGACCATCTCGCCGGTAGCGACGAGCGTTACATCGGTGCCGCGGCGTACCCAGGTGGCGCGATCCATCTGGAACGGGCACTCGTCCTCGGTGTACACGTCCTCGACCGGGTTGCGGCCCACGCGGATGTAGGCCGGTTTGTTATCGGCGACCAGGGCCCGCACGAGCTCGGCGGTCTGGAAGCGGTCGCTCGGCAGATACACGCGCATGTTGGGAATCGCGCTCATGGCGGCGATATCCTGCGCGGAGTGATGGCTCATGCCCAAAGCGCCGTAGGACACGCCGCCCGAGATGCCGATGAGCTTGACGTTGGTGTTGGAGTACGAAACGTCGACCTTGCACTGCTCATACGAACGCGTGGTCACAAAGGACGCCGGCGAGGCGGCCCAGGCCTTCTTGCCGCACGAGGCCATACCGGCGGCGATGCTCACCAGGTCCTGCTCGGCGATGCCGACCTCAATGGACTGCTGGGGATACTGGTCAAAGAACGGCGTGAGCGATGCAGAGCCGCGGGAGTCGGAACACAGGACGACGATGTCCTTGTCAGTTGCGGCGGCCTCGAGCAGCGTGTCGCAGATAACCTTGCGGTTGGCGATCTTGTTAGCCATTGATAGCCTCCTTATGGGCAGCGAAATCGGCGATAATCTGGGCATATTCCTCATCGTTGGGCAGGTGATGATGCCAGGCGGCCTTGTCCTCCATAACCGGCGAGCCGTAGCCCTTCACCGTGTTGAGGATGATGACCGTGGGCTTACCCTTGGTCTCGGCGGCCAGCGTCAGCGCGGCGTCGATGGCCTGGACGTCGTTGCCCGGAATGGACAGCACGTTCCAACCGAAGGCGGCCCAGCGCTCCTCCTGCGAATCCTGCTTCATGACGTCCTCGGTGCTGCCGCTGATCTGCAGGCGGTTGCGGTCCACGAGCGCGCACAGATTATCGAGCTGGTAGTTGCCGCCGCTCATGGCGCCCTCCCAGACCGAGCCCTCGGCAAGCTCGCCATCGCCCATGATGGTGTAGACGCGGTAGTCGCGGCCGTCCATCTTGCCGGCGAGCGCCATGCCCACGGCCACGGGCAGGCCGTGACCCAACGAGCCCGAGTTCATCTCGATGCCCTTGAGCTTGTTGTTGGGGTGGCCGATGTAGGGGCTGCCGAACTTGGAGAAGCGGGCCTTGACGTCGTCGAGGTCAAGATAGCCCTCGTGGCAGAGCACCGCGTAGTAAGCCTCCATGGCGTGGCCCTTAGAGAGCACGAAGCGGTCGCGATTGGGATCGTCGACGGTCTCGGGCGAAATGTTGAGGTGGTTGGCGTAGAGGGTCATGAGGGCGTCGATCACCGACATGTCGCCGCCGATGTGGCCGCCGGCGCCAGCCATGATGATATCGACGCAATCGCGGCGAAGGTCCCAACGCAGGGACTCAAGCTCTTCGATAGTTGCCATTTCTACTCTCCTCGCAGGTAGGCTTTAACGTCTTCTTCGATGGGGTCGTACAGGTCGGGGGCGATGCCGATATACTTGCACGCCTCGTAGAGCACCGGCACCACGTTGGCATGAATGGCGACGCAGTGGTGGATGTAGGGACCCTCAACGATCTTGGCCTCGAGGCGCTTGAGGTTGTCGACCTCGACCCACAGGTAGGTGCCCATGCCGGCCGGGCCGTCGATGCCGCGGGCGTTGCCCAGTAGCAGCGAGTACTCGCCGTTGTCACCGTCAAAGCGGGCAAGGGTGAGGTCGCCGTGCTTGGCCTCGGCCGTCAGCGCGCCGGGGTGATCGAAAGCCAGCGGGTAGGTGAGCTTGGGCTTGACGGCCGCGCAGCTGCAGGGCCAGGGGCCGCAATGCTGCAGCAGCTCGCCGTTCTCGTTATCGGGATGGCGCACGGTCCAGTCGGCGAACATGCCGCGGTGACGGCCCAGGTCGGCGGCCTCGACCATCAGCGCGGTGATGGCGCCGTGGATATCGGTCTCGCATACGATAGGAATGCCCATCTCGTTGAGGATGGCGTTGGCGGCGCAGGGCATAATGCCCAGCTCGTCCTGCAGAGCGTTCCAGCACTGAATGGCACCGGCGTTGCAGCCATACTTCTCGACCAAGCGCTTCATGGCGATGGCAAGACCGGCGACCGCGGGGACCTTGTCCTCGGGGATGCAGATCTCAAAGCTGTCGTTGATGTGGGCAAGCATGGCGGCCATGGCCTGCTCGTCGGCCTGGGCGTCGCGCACAGCCTGGACAAGTTCGGTCATGGGGATAGGCGAAAGCTGGATGTTGAACTTCTCGAGCAGCTCGCCCTCGTTGCACATGGTCGACCAGAAGTCGAACGGACGGGTGGCCATCTGCAGGATGCGGGTGTGCTTGAAGGTCTTGACCACGTTGCAAACGGCCAAAAAGTCCCAAACGCCGCGCTCGAACTCGGGGTCGGTCAGGCGGCAGTTGGTCATGTAGGTGAAGGGAACCTGGAAGCGGCGCAGGACCTTGCCGGTGGCGAACAGGCCGCACTGGCTATCGCGCAGGCGTGTGCCGTCGGGCTCGGGGCGCTCGTCGCGCGGACCCCACAGCAGTACGGGTAGACCGAGCTCGCGGGCAAGGCGAGCGCAAACGTACTCGGTGCCAAAGTTGGCGTGGCACAGCATAATGCCATCGACGCCCTCGGCGCGGAATTTCTTGACGATGGGCTCGATATGGCTGTCGTCGAACAGCAGGCCCTCTTCATTGATGTCGTCGATATCCACGATGTCGACGCCGATCTCGCGCAGGCGATCAGCCGTCAGGCCGCGATGCTTGATTGCGTCCGGCGCGCTAAAGATACTGCGGCGCGTGGGCACAAAGCCGAGCTTGATCTTGTCCATGTACGTCCTCCCCTAATCACATGTTCAGTAAACAGACGCATGTTTCGTTTTGTTCTGTTTACTAAATGTTTTACTCTACTGTTTAGAAGTTTAACGCGAAATACCCGTAGACGGTAGAGAAATCAGCCTAAACGGTATGTAAACAAACTGAACATACAAGGGCATCAAAAAGAGGGCCCAAAGGACCCTCTCTTAGTAGCGTTATGTATGGCTGCCTTAGCGAGCTTTGCCTCCCTACGGCCCAGCGTTGCCTTTGCCTAGATCTCACGCACGCTTTGGCGCTCGACAAAATAGGTCGATACGGCCGTCTTGCAGGTATAGCTCTTGGGATTGCGGATGTTGCCCACCAGGCGGCGCACCGCGATCTCGCCCACCTCGTGCTTGGGAACGTGCACCGTGGTGAGCGGCGGGTTGGAAAAGGCGCCCAACGACAGGTCGTCAAAGCCGATGATCGAGACATCCTCGGGCACGCGAATACCGTGCTCGTTCAGCGCGCGCATGGCGCCTACGGCGAGCACGTCGTTTTCGGCAAAGAAAGCCGTCGGCAGGTCGTCGCGCGAGACGCTGTCGAGCCATGCGCCCATGTCGCGATAAGCACCTTCGAGCGTGGTGCCCAGTGTGACGCGCCATGTCGGGTTGGCCTCAAGATCCGCGTCCTCAAGCGCTTGGCGATAGCCGCGCTCGCGGTCCTTAAAGTTGCGGATCCGAAGGCCGCCCGCCAGATAGCCGATTTGCCTGTGGCCTTTCTCGATAAGGTACTCCACGGCACGCAGCACCGAATCGGTGTTGGCGATGACTACGGCATCGAAGTACTGGCGATCGCTCCAGCCGTCGAGCACAATCAGGTGGGCGGCAGCGTCGGCGAACAGGGCGTAGTCCTCCTCGCCCAGCTCGGTACCCATCAGCACGATGGCGGCCGACGGGTCGGCGATCAGGCCCTCGACCTGCGGGCGCACGGCGTCCAGGTCGCTAAAGTCGAGCGAGACAAAGCTCGTGCTCATGCCATGGCGACGCGCCTGGCGCTCCACGCCCTCGATGACCGCGGGATGGAAGGTGCTCTCGTCCAGGATGGCGCCCGTCTTGCGCGCAAGCACAAACTGGATGCTCTCGAGCTGCGTCGACTGCTGATAGCCAAGCGACTGCGCGCACTCCAGGATGACCTTGGCGGTCTCCTCGCTCACGCTGCGCTTGCGGTTGAGCGCGTTGGACACGGTTGCGGGCGAAAATCCGGTAATGCGGCTGATCTCGCGGACGCTTGCTTTAGCCATCGTTCCCCCTAGCATCGGTCGCGGCCGAGCATCGTGGCTTGACCGCCCCGTGGCTCGGCAACTAAACGACCGCAAATTCAATCTAAACAGAATAGTAAATGTTTAATAGCTAGTTTGGCCTGTTGTCAAGCGAAGTGGCACGACTATTCCCCCAACGGGCGCATTTGTCCATCTTAACGTTATTACGCAAGGTCTTCGCCATTGCTTGCTATTACGCGTCGGTACCATTCGAAGCTTTTCTTTTTACGTCTCTCAAACGAGCCCGCACCGCTATCGTCTCGATCGACATAGATAAACCCGTAGCGCTTACGCATCTGTCCTGTGGCGACCGAAACCAAATCGATCGGGCCCCAACAGGTATATCCCATGAGTTCCACCCCGTCGAGCTCGACGGTCTCCCTCATCGCCTCGATGTGGGCCCGCAGGTATTCAACTCGATAGTCGTCTTCTATTTCACCCGAATCTTCCGGCACATCAGGAGCACCCAAACCGTTTTCGACGATGAACAGCGGCTTTTGATAGCGATCCCAGATTTCATTCATGGTGACGCGCAGCCCTTTGGGGTCGATAAACCTCCCCCAAGGCTCCTGTTTTAGATACGGATTAGGCGCCGAGCGAAGAAGGTTCGAATCGAACTGACCTTCCGCATGCGCTTTTGCGACGCGCGTCGAGTAATACGAAAACGAGACGAAATCGACCAGGTTTGCAGCCAGTACTTCGCGGTCATCATCCCGATAGGGCACCTCAAAACCATGGCGGGCGTATTCCTTGAGAACATAGCTCGGGTACGCACCGCGCACCTGGACGTCGGTAAACATGTAATGGCTGCGATTCTCAGCCTGCGCAGCCAGCACATCGTCCGGATCACATGTAGCCGGATAGAAGACACCTGCGTTGAGCATGCAACCGATCTTCGCCCCGGGGCACAGTTCATGACACGCCCCGACCGCACGGGCACTCGCAACCAATACATGGTGCACGGCCGTGTGAACCGTTGCATAGCGATTCTCCCCTTGCTCGAAGATGATCCCCGCCGCCATAAAGCACGCCTGCGTCATGATGTTGATCTCGTTAAAGGTCAGCCAATAATTGACCAATCCCCGATAGCGCTCGAACACGGTACGCGAATATCGATCGAACAGGTCGACCAACCTGCGATCGCGCCATCCGCCATACGCATCGACGAGATGCATGGGGACATCATAGTGGTTGAGCGTCACCAAAGGCTCAATGCCATGCGCGCGGCACGTCCTAAAAACATCCTCGTAAAAGGCAAGGCCTTCTTCATTGGGCTCGGCTTCGTCTCCTTTGGGAAAAATGCGGCTCCAGGCGATTGATAAGCGCAGGCATTTAAAACCCATCTGGGCAAACAGTTCAATATCCTGCTTGTACCTATGGTAAAAATCAATGCCCTTGCGAGCGGGATAGAAGCTGTCGGGTGCCAACGCACGCGGATCAAGGTCTCCCCGCATGACGTCCATGCGTTGATCGCCAAACGGCAGCATGTCGGAATTGGCTAAACCGCGACCGCCTTCGTTCCATCCTCCCTCGCACTGGTTTGCAGCCAGAGCCCCGCCCCATAAAAAATCTTCTCTAAACATTATGGTGTCGTCCTTTCTATCAAATTCCCGGCCCACACTGTCGAACGCAACGGACTCGGCAAGTGCCGCGCAACAGCACAGTACCGTTGCGCGGCCAAGGGGTCGGACCGCGCAACGGCTGGGGAGCATATTTGTGTAGTAGCCTCTTATGCTTCGACGGATTCAACGGCCTCAGAATCGCCGCTCTTGGACTTCAACGGCATCTTCTCCTGTCCTTCAAATCCAAAAATCATCGCCAACGCAAACGTCACGGCACCGCCAGCAAGACACCCGATGGTGCCAGGGATGATATCCTGAGCAAACATGAGCACGTTCATCCATGGGAAACCAACGCCAGTGAAGATATAGACGTTGGCATGAAGAAGGCTTACCAGCAGACCACCGACAGCACCACCAATCATGTTCCAGGCAAGAGCCTTCTTGTCGCGAAACAGGATGCCGTAGATGATGGGCTCACTCACGCGACCGAAGGCATAGGTGATGAACAAGTTCCAGCCCATGGCTCGACTCTCCTTGTCCTTAGCGCGCAGGCCATAGGCGAGCGCGATGGCAAGCGTGGTGTAGGCTACAACCGCGGCGCCGGGGTATAAGATGGCGTCGTAACCGTTCTGGAGCGCGGCGGGCAATATGGCGGTATAGATCGGCACGTGCATGCCGGTGGCGATGATCAGATTCCAGAATGCGCCGATAACCGCGGTCGCAGCGGGACCGGCAACAGAGGCGAGCCAAATGATGAAATCGGCCACAAGGCCCATGACAAATTGGACGGCAGGGCCGCAGAGGCACAGCGCGACCGGCAACATCACGAGCACCGTACCCACGGGTACGATCAGAACGCGCAACATATCAGGCGAGATCTTCTTAAAGAAGCGCTCAACATAGGACTGGGCCCAGGTGATCAAGATGACCGGAAGAACAGCCTGGGTGTAGTTGACGAGCTGCATGGGGATGCCGAAGACGCTGAAAAGCTTTCCGTCCTCAACAATAGCGAGCATGTCGGGGTAAATCATCACAACGGCGATGAGCAGTGCCAGCACAGGGCTCGTTTTGAACTTCTTAGCCGAACTGTAGGCAGCAAATACCGGGAAGTAATAGTACGCCGCATCGCCCACCAGGGAAAGGATCCGATACAGGTCGCTCGTTTCGGACATAAAACCGGCGCCTTCGGGCCCAAACAGAATGACGAGCATCTTGAAGATACCGGCGACACAAAAGATCGGAAGGATCGGGGTGATAGCGCCGCTCACGGCATCGAGCAGCTGATTGAAGAGGTGCTTGGGTGCCAAGCGCTCCTTCCAGCTAAGCTGAGGGCCATCGAGTTCCTCGTCAATCGATACCGTGACCTCGAATCCGCCCTGCTTACAAACCTCGTCGTAGACCTTGTCGACCGTGGGCCCGATCACCAGCTGCACCTGCCCTCCGGCGTGCACGACGCTGATGATAGACGAGATGTCCTCAAGCTTCTCATCATTCGAGAGGCTTTCATCCTTGAGGCTGAAGCGCAGGCGCGTCATGCAATGCGTAACCGAAGCCACGTTTTCCGCCCCGCCCACAGTGGAGAGAATCTGTCTGCCACCTTTTGTATTTGCCATCATTGGCTCCTTGCACATCTTGGCTTACTGTCGAATCGGCAAAGGTCATGCCCGAATGGCTACGGTTACAATCCTTTTTTGGAGATGATCCGGTTGAGATGGATCATCAGATAGAGTTCCTCCTCCTCGGAGAGCGTGGCGTCCCACGTTTCACGACAATAGGAACCGATATGCTTCACGCACTCTGCCAACTGCGGAAACTCCTCACGAAAGTTCTTGTACATCTGCATGTTGGCGCTGTTCAGCGACTCGCCGGCTTGAATGCGCTTGAACAGGTACCGCAGATGCGTGGCGAAGCGGGTGAAATCAAAGGAATCGCGGTCGACAATAATGCGGAAATCGCTTTCGAGAATCTCGATAACGTCCTCGAGCATATCGTCGAACTGCTTTGCGGGCTCGGCCGTGGCTTTGACGGCTTCAACAACCCGTGCGTTCACGAGATTCATCGCAATACTGGCAATCTCATCCTTGGGAAGCCGCTCTCCGAGCTCCTTCTCGAGTCGCATGACGATAAACTGGGCAGCCTTGTATTCCTTCGGATACGTCTCCCGCACTTCATAGGCAAGAGGCATCGCGATGCGGACCCCCTTTTTGGGCTCGCGCAACGGCAAACGACAGGTGATCAGCCATGAACAGCGTCGCATTGGTCGAGAGGTCGTAGGGCAGTTCGTTGGCAACGATGTCCATAACTTTCGCCGCAAACATCACGATATCCGAGGGAAGATCCCTCATGACATCTTGTCCTTTAGGATCAATGTCGTAAAACGTATGCTCGATTTTAGAAAGAGGGAGCTCTCGAGGAAAATCTCCGCCGAAACCGACGCCCCTGCCCATGGCGATGACATCTCGCCCCTGTCCGTCACGGCAAAGAACCGCGTTGTTGTTAAGCTTTTTAATTGCAAGCATGGTGAACCTCCTTTCAAGAACACTCACAGAAAAAGGCATGATAGCCAATAGCAGTGCTATTGCGGTCATGCCTTACGTAACAATCTGTGTTGTATTGCTCTTGGGCATGCCTCCACACAGGAGTAACAATCCAAGATGCAGAACGCATTATAGCGCTCTCCCCGCCCCGGGGACCATCGGGCTGGCGAACGGTAGATGTCGGCCCGCCAGCGGCCACATCGAGCAGATGGGCGTGCTTCGATCCCGAGCCTAGCCAAGGACACGGGCCATACGTGTCTTGAACTCAGACAGGAAGCGCGGGGCATCCACGGTCAGTGCCACAAGCGCGCTCTTGTCCGGATCGGATAGGCGGCGCTCGTCGCAAATGGTGCGGCCGCGATACTCGCCCAGCAGATCAACACGCAGATTGCAGCCGAGCGCACCCACGAGCGTGGGGTCAATCGCCACAGCGACGGCAAGCGGATCGTGCAGCGCGCAGCCACCCAGGTAGGGGGCGTTCATCTCGTACGAGCCAATGTAGTGCTCCACCATGCTCGCAAACGCGCAACCGGCCATGGTGCCCGAACCCGTCCAGCCGGCAATGTCGCGACGCGTGAGCACCACGCGATGCGTCACATCCAGACCCACCATAGTGAGCTTGCGGCCCGAACGTAGCACGGCATCGGCCGCCTCGGAATCGCTTGCCATGTTGGCCTCGGCGCCCGCACTCACGTTTCCGGGCACGGTCAGGGCGCCGCCCATCACGACCACGCGACCGATAGACATCATCGCCGCCGCATCGCGCTCCAAGGCAAGTGCCAGGTTGGAGAGCGGACCGGTCGCCACGTAGATCAGATCGGGGCCATAGGTGCGCGCGGCATCGATCAGATAATCGACCGCCGCGTTACCGTCGGCCGACGTCGCCCCCACCGGCTCATACGGCGACGCGGGCACGCTCGCCCCGCCAATGCCGTTTTTGCCATGGATGAGCGTGGTGGACGCCGGCGGTGTATAGGGCTCAGTCGCCTTAATGGGACGATCGGCGCCCAGGTACACCGGAACCTCGGGACGACCCAACAGGTCGAGCACCGCCAGGCAGTTATGCGCCGACTGGTCGACGCGCACGTTGCCAAAACACGTGGTGATGCCCACGAGTTCCACCTCGGGGCTCGCGATGGCATAGGCCAGCGCCATCGCATCGTCCACACCCATATCCAGATCAAGGATCAGCTTCTTGATTGCCATTGTTCTACTCCGCTTCTCCGTCTTTATCGTTTAACCAAACCAATGTTCAACTTCGGCGCGCGTGGGAATCGATTGCTGAGCGCCTAGGCGCGACACCGTCACCGCCGAGGCGCGAGCACCCGCGGCCATGCACTCAAAGAGCGGCAAGCCCTCCAGGCGAGCCGCGGCAAGCGCACCGATAAACGTATCGCCCGCGGCCGTCGTATCGACCAACGTGTTCGAAAGTGCCGGCAGACACAGCGGCTCGCCGTCATCGCCGAGCGTAACCGACCCGGCGCCGCCCAACGTGATGACCGCAGCCCCGGCACCCTTGGCGAGCAGGGCATTGAGCGCCGCGACGCAGCTCGCATCATCCGCGGGCAAGATGCCCGTCAGCACCTGGCACTCAGTCTCGTTGGGGCAGACCAGGTCGACCGCAAGCCAGGCCTCCGCAGGCAACTCGCAGGCAGGCGCTGGATTAAAGACCGTATAGAACCCCAGCTCGTGAGCGCAGAAAAGCGCCTCGGCAGTCGCTGCAAGGTCACATTCGCCCTGGGCGATAAAGACGCTTCTTCCGGCAGCCGGGGCAATATCGCTGGCGTCGCCGTCGAGCTCATCGGCCACCAGGTGCCTCAGCGCGTGAGCAACGTCCTCGCCCGCGAGCGCATGGTTGGCGCCCGGTGACAGCACGATGCGGTTGTCGCCCTCGCAGCGAATGATGGTCGCCGTTCCCGTCTCCACGTCATCGCGACGCGCCACAAAGTCACAGTCCACGCCGGCATCCTGAAGCCCCGCCACGAGCGATGCACCGAACGCGTCGCGGCCGACCGCGCCAATCATGCACGTGCGCGCACCCATGCGCGCGGCGGCGACGGCCTGGTTAGCGCCCTTGCCACCGGCGTTGGTGATAAAACCGCTGCCACCGACGGTCTCACCCGCGCGCGGCATGCGCTCGCACGCCACCGAAAGGTCCATGTTCATGCTGCCGAACACCGCAACGATGCCGCGATCTGCCATGGGAACCTCCTCATCTGCGGGCCTTATGCCCACCGTCGGCCGTCGATCGTGCGCCCTCGCACCTCTATAACTTTAGTTCACTTTGATGTGAACGCGCCCTTGAGGTTGCGCCAGCAGCAAGCATTCACAGGAGCAGGCAGCTACAATGAATATGTGCTGATTATTCTCGTCATTGGATGATGTTTTATGGAACAATTCCCACCATCGAGCCCACGCGGTCCGCGCCGCGCGCCCGATAACCAGGCGCCGCACGAACGCCCACGCGCCGACCGCCGCGCCGGCAAATCGCGACGCGGCCCGGTCCCGCATCGAACGCCCACCAACAAGGACGCCCACACTAACAGCGCCGCAAAAGAACAGGCGCCTGCTCGTCCCAAATCTCGCTATATCCCCGCCCTCGACGGTCTGCGCACGCTCGCCGTCGTCGCGGTGGTGCTCTATCACCTCAACCTCACGTGGGCTCAGGGCGGCCTGCTCGGCGTTACGATCTTCTTTGTGCTTTCGGGCTATCTGATCACGCGCTTGCTGCTCAACGAAGTCGCTAAGACCGGCCACATCGACCTTAAGAGCTTCTGGATTCGCCGCATCCGTCGCCTGGTCCCCGCCGTGGTAACGGTAGTGTTCGTGACCTGCGCGCTGTGTACCATCTTTAACCACGTGATGCTCACCAAGATGCGCCCCGACATCCTGCCGTCGCTGCTGTTCTTCAACAACTGGTGGCAGATTGCCCAAAACGTCTCGTACTTCAATGCTCTGGGCGACCCCTCGCCGCTCACGCACTTTTGGTCGCTTGCCATCGAGGAACAGTTCTACCTGATTTGGCCGCCACTGCTGTTTGCCATGGTATCCATGCATGTGAGCAAGCCCAACACGCGCCGCGTGGTTCTGGGCCTTGCCGCGGTATCTGCCCTCGCCATGATGGTGCTTTACAACCCTGCCGCCGACCCCAGCCGCTTGTACTACGGCACCGACACCCGCGTGTTCTCGCTGCTGCTGGGTGCCTGGATGGCCTTTATCCCCGATCGCGACCTGGCGCCGGTGCGTCTCGCTCATCGTTTGGGGCTCAATCGCCTGGCTGGCGCCGCCAAGCACGGCAAGAATGCCGAGGGCAAGCCTGGCGAGAAGGCCGACGAATCAGCCGAGACCGCCCCGGCACAGCCGAGCGCCCTCGTGCGCTTTTGGTCCTCGCCCGCATCCATCGATGTGTTGGGCGTCGTGGGTCTGGTTGGCCTTGCCGCCATGGTCGCGCTCACCAACGGCTACACCGCGTTCCAGTATCGCGGCGGCACGCTGTTATGCTCCATCCTCACACTCATGGTCATCGCGGCCTGCGTGCAGCCCCAGGGAATGGTTGCTCGCGCGCTGTCCGCCGAGCCGCTCGTGTGGGTTGGCAAGCGCTCGTACAGCATCTACCTTTGGCACTATCCGCTGCTGTTGCTCATGAACCCGGTCGCCAACATCAACGATACGCCCTGGTGGCAGTACATCTTGCAGGTACTTGTGGTAGTCGCCGTAGCCGAGTGCTCTTATCGCTTTATCGAAACGCCGTTTAGGAAGGGCGCCTTCGGCCGCACCGTCACCGAATTCCGCAATGGAACTACCACACCCGCCAACTGGGCACGCGCGCACGTCCCTGTCTGCGCAGCCTGCGCTATCGTGTTGGTCGTCGCACTGGGCGGTCTGATCTTTGTGCCCGAGACGTCTGCGCTGAGCGGCGAGGGCGCCGAAGTTCTGAACAAGGAAGCCAAAAACACCGCGCCCACCGACCAGCAAGCGGCCGACGACACCGACAAGGACAACGACGGCTTCCCCGATGGCTCCTACGACCTGTTGATGATCGGTGACTCCGTGTCGCTGCGCGCCGTTGATTCCTTTGACGGCGTGTTTCCTCACAGCCATATCGATGCCGAAAAGGGCCGCCAGTTTGATGCGGGCCGCGCGACATTTGAGGGCTATATCCAGCAGAACCTTGCCGGTAAGATCGTGGTCTTTGCCCTGGGCACCAACGGTTTGGTAACGGACGCCCAGGTCGACGCGATCATGGCCGACGCCGGCGAGCAGCGTATTGTCGTGTTTGTAAACACACGTAGCCCGCAGCCGTGGGTCGGGTCCACGAACCAGGCCATCGCCAACGCCGCCACGCGCTACAAGAATGTACGCGTTATCGACTGGTACGGGCATAGCGCCAACCGCAACGACCTGTTCGATGGCGACGGCACGCACCTGTCGACTACCGGCGTGGCCGAGTACCTCAACCTGATCCACGATGCAGTCAAGAAAGACCTGCCCGTGCACCCCGAGGACCACGTCAACGATCCGCAACCGGCAGCCGTCAAGTCCGCCGCCGACGCACTCGTCAATGCCCTCGCCTACAAGCCACACAAGCTGGGCATCGACAAGTAACACGCAGCAAAATCTGCGTACACCCGCAGGGGGCGTCGGACACGGCCGACGCCCCCTGCGGCAGTTAGGGACACTCCTTTTGCACCAACACCCGGAAGCACTCCTGGCGCAGCCAATGAAGACCTCTACGGATGAATTCCAAGCCGCTCCGCCCCTCCAGACATCGTTTCCGTGCCTCGCGCCTGCCCCAAAATCAAAACAAGCCCTTTTCGCCGCAACCTCAAAGGTCTGTGGGCAAAAAAGGCCAAATATGAGTACTGTTACCATTTTAGTACCAGGCAAAACCACCCAAAATGACGTCCGAGCGACCCCTACAACCCCCTAAAGCAGCCAACCCGACTGGTTTAAGGCATATTGGAGCCAATTTTAATGAACATACTATAGTTTATGTTCATTATCTTCTTGGATGTAAATGCTATTCACTTAGCAACAGTACTCATATTTGGCATTTTTTGCCCACTGCCATATAACTAACACCCTATAGCAGACAGAAAACAGGCAGCAGCCCATCGCTGCGGCCTGTTCGAAACCCAAAAGAGGCGCTACGCGCTGTAGCCCATCGCTTGCAGCACAAACATGACGACCGTCAGCACCGTAATCACGCCGATAGTCGCCCAAGTGAGCACGTTCCATACGCGGCCGTTGCGGTTGGCGCCCATAATGTGGCGATCCGCCGCGATAACCACCTGGAATACCAGTACTACGGGCAGTAGCACGCCATTGATGACCTGCGAGGTCATCATGATCTGGAACAGATCGACGCCGGGCATGAGCACCAGCACGGCAGAGATGCCAATGATGGCAGTAATGATGCCGCGATAGACCGGGGCCTCGTCCCAGCTGCGGTCGGCACCGCGCTCCCAGCCAAATGCCTCGCAGATAGCGCTCGACGTAACGCCCGGCAGCACGCAGGCAGCCAAGAAGCTCGCCGCGACCAGGCCCGAGGCAAACAGTACCGTAGACCACTGACCCGCAATAGGCTCCAGCGCGCGGGCAGCATCGGCAGCATCGCTAATCTGAATACCCGCCGGGAACAACACCGTGCCGGTCGTGATGATAATAAAGCCGGCAATGATATCGGCAGCAAGCGAGCCGCTCACGGTATCGATGCGCTGCAGCACGATATCGTCCTCGCCCGCGTTCTTATCGACCACGTTGTTCTGCGCCAAGAAAATCATCCACGGCGCGATGGTGGTACCGATCGTTGCGACCACGAGCGACACGTAGCTGGGGTCATTTTGAATGTTGGGCACGACCAGGTCGACCGCGACCTCACCCCAGTTGGGGCCAGCCATAAACGCGGCGACACTATAGGTCACGAACACGCAGCTCACCAGCAGCAGAATCTTCTCGATGCGCTGGAAACTCCCCGACATGGTAAGCATCCACACCAGCAGCGCCACCAACGGCACCGAGATGCTCGCCGGCACGCCAAAGAGGGCAAGGCCGCTCGCAATACCCGCAAACTCCGAAATGGTCACAGCCGTGTTGGCGATCAACAGCGCCGCCATAGCAAGTACACTCTTGCGCACGCCAAAGCGCTCGCGAATGAGCGATGCCAGGCCCTTGCCCGTCACGCAGCCGCAACGCGCCGCGGTCTCCTGCGTCACGATGAGCAGCACAGTCATGACGGGAAGCATCCAGAGCATCTTGTAGCCATAGCTGGCACCCGCACTGGAATACGTTGCAATGCCGCCGGCGTCATTGCCCGAAAGCGCCGCCAGCAGACCGGGACCCATAGCGCCAAAGATGGCCGCGATGGTCAGCTTTTGCTTGGTGCCCGACTTTTGCTTGGTATTTTGCACGCGACCACCTAGCCCATGACTGACATGGCGAGCAGCACCGCGGCGATGCAATACGCCACACACGAGATCATGACGGCAATAACGTTCATGGCGGTGCCCGACGTGTTGAGGTCATGCTCGTCACGCCAGAACAGCACCATCAGGTAAATCACAGCACTCATGTTGCCAACCAGGCAAATGATGGCGGCAATGTTAAAGCAGCCGGTAAAGAGCTGCTCCTCAAACATAGAGGCATCGGGGAATGCAGCGGTGCGCACCAGCTGGGCGCACAGGTAGGTCACGAGTGACAGAATCAGGCCCATGCCCGTGCTCTGGAAGAAGAATCCCAGATACGGCTTGGGCTCGTCGTCGTGACCGTCATACTCCAGGAAGTAGTTCTTGACGAACGACACCATGCGCGAGGCCGCCAGCAGCACGAGCGGCATGGCGCACATGGGGAACACCACCAGATGCGCGGAGCCGAGCGCCGTTCCCAGCACGGTCGCCATGATGCACGACGCGATGCCCCATACAACAACCCAGTACTGGCGATGCACGAACCAGCTGAGCACGTTCGTCGAGTCGTCCGACGCGCTATCGCCCGAGCCGACACCGGCGATCTGCAGGTCCTCCTGATGCTCCTCGGCGATAACGTCCATGGCGTCGTCGAAGGTCACGATACCAAGGATATGACGGTTCTCGTCGCAGACAGGGATGGCAACCAGGTCGTACTTGGTCATCTCGTCCGTCACGTCTTCCTGGTCCTCGTCGGGCGACACATAGACCAGGTCGCGATAGGCCAACTGACCCAGCGTGGCGTCGCGGTCGGCTACGATCAGCGTGCGCAGCGAAAGCACGCCGGTCAGCATGCCACTCGGATCCTCGGTATAGACGTAATAGACGCTCTCGAAGTCCTCGTCGAGCTCGCGAATCGCCTCGATGGCGTCACCGACCGTTGCCGTAGCGGGCAGGGAGACAAACTCCGAGGTCATGATGCGGCCGGCGGTGTTGTCCTCATACCCCAGCAGGTTACGAATCGCCTTCTCCTCCTTGACGCCCATCAGGCGCAGGAGTTTCTCGGCCTTCTCGTAATCAAGCTCGTCGATCAGGTCGGCAGCGTCGTCCGGGTCCATCATGGCCAGCATCGACGATGCGTCGGTGTCGGACAGGCCCTCGAGCATCTCGGTCATAAGCTCGTCGTCATCGAACTCCGAGATGGCCTCGGCGGCCTGGGCAGTATCGAGCTGCGCAAACACCTGCGCACGCAAGCGCGGGTCGAGCTGCTCGATAATGTCGGCGATGTCGGCAGGGTGCAGCTCGCCGAGCGTCTTGTGCGACACCGAGAGTTGAATGTTCTTGGTCGAGCGGTCGAGCAGGTCCATGTAGGACCAGGCGATAATGTCCTCGCTGAGCGGCTTGCCCAGGTGCTTCATAAAGCCCTCGACGACGTGCTCGAGCGCGGGGCTGATTGCACGCAGCAGACCGCGGGCGCCGACCTCGGCACCCAGCAGGCGCAGCTGATTTTCGCCCGACATGGAAAACTTGATGTCGTTGACGCGCACGACCTTCATGCCCTGCGTGTCGACGATCTGCTTATTGAGAACGTCGCGCGCCAGCAGGAGCTCGGTCGGCTGCAGGTACGAGAAGCGAATATTGGTGGCAGACGTATTGAGATACACGCCCGTCTCGTCGATGCGGTCGACCCATTTGCGCCAGCTGATCATGAACGGCGTCTTGCCGGGACCGCGGAACGCGAGCGACGTCACGTGCGGAAAAACTTCGCCGGTTGCAATGCCAAAATCGTTGACCACGCCGAGCTTTTCGCCGTCGACGTCCAAGACTGGCAATTTGAGCATCTCACTCAGATAATTCAATGGTGCTCCCCATCATTATTCCTCCGGACGCGGCCGCGCGTGCGGCGTCCGGGGGCTTCTGGATATGTATACGCATGCGCGGGCGGCACGCCGCTCGACGCTTACACCCCGTGCATGCGCAAAAAGCACCTGCATGGGGTCATCGACTGTATGGTCGAGGTTTGGATTTCACCTGTAACCTTTCTCTTGACCCTCATTAACCGCAGTAACTATAGCATCAGCATCGCCCTGCGGCATCGAATTTATGCGCTGCACATTGCAGGCATACCAAACGCTGACGCATCCGTGACATAGTCATTGGGAACGTTCTTAAATGACTACCCAATAACTACTCTGTGGTGTCGTTGTCCTCGGCAAGTTGGGGGAACACGGCGTCCTTGGGCATGGTGGCCTTCGTCAGCGAAGTGAGCTTTTTGCTCAGCGACGTGTCCGTCTTGACCAGGTCGCTGAGCGTCACGATCTTGTAGCCGTCGGCAATGAGGCCGTCGATAATCTGCGGCAGCGCCTCGAGCGTCTGCTCGGCGCATTCGTCTCTATCGGTGAGCAGCACGATATTGCCCGGCGTCACCGAATCGAGCACCGTCGAGACCTGCTCGTCGGCACCGTTGAGCAGCCAGTCGCCCGAGTCAATATTCCACGAGACCACGGCGGAGACCAGGTCCATCGCATCAATCCAGTTTTGCTCGTCAAAGGCAGCGTAGGGAGCACGCAGCAGCATCGTCTTCACGCTGGTCGCCGACTTAATCGCATCGGTGCCTTTCGCGATCTGCTCGCGTACCGCCTCACGGTCCTGGCCCTTGAGCGAATCGTCGCTGTAGCTGTTGGATCCGATCTCGCACCCGGCATCGACAATCGCCTTGGCCGTGGCAGGCGAGGCCTCGGCCGCATCGCCCGAAAGGAAGAACGTCGCGGTGACGCCCTTTTCCTTGAGCACCTGCAAGATCTGCTTGGTAGCGCCGCTCGGGCCCTCGTCAAACGTCAGCGCCACGTACTTTTTGTTGCCCTTGGGCGCCACGCCGGCGCACGCAACAACGCAATCGGTGGCGGGCACAACCTCGCCGCGGTCTTGCGTCTTGCCCGACTGCTCACCAACCCACACCTCGGATCGGCCCTGGACACCCCATGTCTGCACATACTCGATAGCGCCCGTGCCCTCGACCTTGAGCTTGGGCTCGATAACCGTAGCCTGAATCTCGTGCTTCTCGTAGGTGTTACGGCCATCCTTGACCGTCACCTTCTCGCCGCCCTCAAGTTCGCGGCTATCCCATTTACCCTGTTTCACGCGCTTGCCGTCGACCTTCACCGACAGCTTTTCGCCCCCATGGCGCTTGAGCACGCTGTCATCGACGGCCAGCAGGTCGCCTGCGTCGTAGGTGTCAGTCAACTCCTGGTCGTCGATGAGATTCTGCAGCGTAGAGCCCACGCGCACCGCGGTCTTCTGGCCGTTGAGCTCCACGTCCACGCTGCGGTTGACGTAGCCCACGACGGCAGCGATAAACAGCACGAGCGCACAGCCCACGGCAATGAGCGCGTATGGCAAGCGAGACGAACGACGGGGCGTACGGCTGTTGCCGATGCGAGCGCTGCGGTCGCTAAAGCCGCGGCTATGGTTGAGATACATCGCGCCGGGCTTACGGTGACGCTTGCGCTGACCGCTGGGCAGCTGCCCCAGATCGCGGCGCGCCGTCGGACGCGCACCCGAACGCCCGTTTAAGTTGGATCCGCTTTTGGCGCATGTGCCCTCCCCCATAAACACAGCAAGCCGGAGCAACAGGTCTCCGGCTTGCCTCCCATCATTTGGTACGTCGCTATTTTGTAGCTTTTGACGAGCCTCCGCTCGCCTTTTGGTATTCGTCCTTAAAGGCCTTGAACATGCCGCGCGTCTTGCCGAGCTGCTTGCCCAGTGCGCGACTGCCCTTGTCCACGGCAACCGATCCCTTGTCGTCGAGCACCTTGGCGCCCTTTTTGACCTTGTCGCCCACCACGACGCTGGCCTCGGCGGCCTTGGCAGCCGCACCGCCCGAATACCCGAGCGACTTGACCTCGTCCGAGACGACCATCGCGCCGTTCTCGTAGCCGCGCAGCATCGTCGGCGGCACCTGCGTGTCACCAACCAAAACACTCGAAGCAGCACCGGCGGTCACATAGAATGCCTGCACGATGCCCGAGCGCGGCTTGAACTCAACGTCCGAGCAATAGCCCACGACGTCGCCCGATTCCGTGCGCACGTCCATACCGACCCAGATGATGCAATCGTCCAGGTTGATGTCGAGGCGCTTGGCCGCAGCGGTATCGTAGGTGCCCTTGACGTCGTCAACCGCGATGGCGCCCTCGTAGACACCAATGGCGTCGAGCGCTACGAATCGGTCGGGACGCTCGATCATACCCGCGATATCGGACTGGCGGACCATAAAGCCGACCACGCGCGTACCGCCCGGGGTAAAGACCGGAAAGTGAATCTTTCCGAGCTTTTTAGGGCTGCGCGGTGTGCCGTCCTTTTTGGGTACGCTTGTCCTCAGTAGGCTTGCGATAGATCTTGGCGCCGACAAAATCCCCGGCGCGCATTATGCCTCGGTCGAGGGCTCCGCAGCCTCGGTATCAGCCTCGACGGCGTTCTCGACCACGACGTCGGCGGCAGGCGTCACGTTGCCGCCCGAAATGGCGTCGTTGAGCTGCTTGCGCAGCTGGTCCATGCGCTCGCGGGCCAGGTCGACCTTGGCGCGCAGGTCGTCGGTCTTGGCGTCGACCATCGGGCCAAAGTCATTCACCGCAGCACGGGCCTCCTCGGCGCTGTGCTCGTAGGTGTCGCGCATATTGTCCCAGGCGTCGTTGGCGATATCGGCAGCCATGGCGCGGGTCTCGGCGCCCGAGCGCGGGGCCAGAGCAACGCCGACAATAGCGCCGGCAGCGGCACCAAAAAGTGCGCCGGAGACAAAGCTGAAAGTCTTACCCATGATCATTCCTCTCCTGCGGGCACGTCGGTGCCCACCGTTTGAATGCTGTCCATTATACCCGCAGCGCATCACTTGCCGCTCCGCTCATCTGCGTACGGCAAAGGCGCAGGTACGTGATGGTGATAAACGCGTAGGCCTACTCCTGGGGCATAGCCGGCATGGCCACCGTGGCGCCCGGGTCCTCGCCGGCGCCGTCCACGAGCGGCAGGCCGCCCTCATGCGCAGGTCCTGCCGGAACCGTCGCAGCACCGCCAAAGACGGCAGCGGAGGCCTCGTGGTTCTCGGCAACCGCGCCCTCGGTATCAATCGCCACCTGGGGCTCGTCGTCAAAGTTGGGGACGCCCTGGGGCTCGGCGGGAACGGGCTCGGCGGTCGCATCGGCAACGAGCTCGGCGTCGACCGGCACATCGCCCTCGTCAGCGCCCTCGTCCTCGGCAGCATCTTCGCCGTTCGCAGCGGCGACGGCCTCGCGAGGATCCTTGCCCTCGGCCTCGGCGCGCATGCCCAACACCAGGTTGCGCAGACCCGCGACCGTGCCTTCCACGTCGGGGGCAGGCTGGTCGGCGTGCAGGTACGCCCAGTCCATCATAAAGGTGGCCGAAGACAGCGCACCGATGGCCAGCGCGTCGTCGGGGCACGAAAGCTCAACCTCAAAGACGCGCTCGTCGTGCTCGCTTACGCGCGTGCGGCCGCACGAGATGCTACCGGCAAGACCGGTCTCGTTCATGAGCTCAACCGTCACGTGCTCCAGCAGGTGGCAGAGCTCGGTCTGGCCCATGCAGTCCTGGAACTCGCGACCGGAATCACCCAGGCACAGGTGCTTGGCAATCGCCGGCACCAGGTAATACACGCGCGCCGTGGCCTCGATATCCTCCGAGGTCATGAGCGGCATGCCGGGGTTCACCAGCACATGCGCGCAGATCTTGTCCTCGCTGACGGTGACCTTAAGGATGTTGAACAGGCCTGCCATAACTCTCCCCTACTCTTCCTTGTCCTACTCGTCGCCGTCGTGTGGATTCGCGGAACCCGCACCCGACGACGTCGGCTCGTCTACCGAAGACTCGGAATCCTTCTTATCGGTTTCGGCCGGAGCGATCACGCGAATGAGCGAGATGCGCTGGCCACGCATCGACTGCACCTTGAACTTGTACCCTGCAACCTCAAACACCTCTCCGATGTCGGGCACCGAGTCGCAAAGCTCCAAAATCCAGCCGGCGATGGTCTCATAATCATCGCTTTCCTCGAGCGGCCAACCAAGCTCAATCGCGTCATCGCACGAAAAACGCCCATCAACGAGCCACTCGCGGCGCGAAAGGCGCGTGAGATACTTGTTGTCGGGGTCGAACTCGTCCTCGATCTCGCCGACGATCTCCTCGACGATGTCCTCGATGGTGATAATGCCGGCCGTGCCGCCGTACTCGTCCACGACCACCACGATCTGGTCGTGAGAGGTCTGCATCTCGGACAGCAGCGGCAGGATGTCCTTGGTGTCGGGCACAAAGGTGGCGTCGCGCAAAAAACCGGCGATGGGCTGGTCGCCCTTGCCGTCGAGCGCGGGCTGAATCAGGTCCTTGATGTGCGCGATGCCCGCGACGTTGTCGGGGATCCTCGTGATAGACGGGGATGCGGCTAAAGCCGGTCTGGCGCATGGTGGACAGCACGTCGGCGACCGTCTCGTCGTCCTCGCACATGGTGGTGTCCACGCGCGGCACCATGACCTCGCGGGCAACGGTATCGCCCAGGTCGAAGATCTCGTGGATCATACGCTTTTCCTCGTCGAGCAGGTCGTCCTGCTCCGAGACCATGTACTTGATCTCTTCCTCCGAGACGTTTTGACGGTCATCGGCGCTCTTGATGCGTAAGACTCGGGCTAGGCCATCGGAGCAAGCGCCGGTCAGCCACACGAGCGGACGGGCGATCTTTTGGAAAAACGACAACGGTCCCACGACCTGCTTGGACACGCCCTCGGCGTTAGCGAGGCCGATGCGCTTGGGCACAAGCTCGCCGATCACGATGGACACAAAGGCGACGGCGACGGTGATGATGACCGGCGCCAGGCCGCTTGCGATGGCGGAAAGCGGCGCGATGCCAAAGCTCATGAGCCACGTGGCGAGCGGGTCGGACAGGCTCGTCGAGGCGACGGCGGACGAGGCGAAGCCCACGAGCGTGATGGCGACCTGGATGGTAGCCAACAGCTGATCGGAGTCGGCGGCGAGCTGGACGGCGCGCTCGGCGCGCTTATCGCCCTCCTCGGCATCGTGCTCCAGCACGGCGCGCTTAGCCGTGGTGAGCGCCATCTCGGACATAGAGAAGTAGCCGTTGATGAGGGTCAAAACGAGGGTGGTGATAAGGGAGATGGTTATGTCCATCGGGAGTTTCTCGAACCTCCAAGATTCGGGACGTTGGGTAGTAAGCGTAGGTGACGGATAGGGCAATTGCGCCGGTCGCCCGTGCGAGCGGGGCCGTGGGCGCGGTCGCTAGATTACGAAGAGGATCACCGCCATGAACTGGAAGATGCTGCCGGCGAGCACCCACAAGTGGAAAACACTGTGCAGATAGCGCACGTTTTTGGCGATATAGAACGGCACGCCCGCGGTGTAGCACACGCCGCCGACGGCGAGCAGGGCAAGTGCCACGGGGTTGAGCAGCGCCACAAGTTCGGGCAGCTTAAAGACAACGAGCCAGCCCATCAGCAGGTAGACCAGGCCGCTTACCCAGTGCGGTTGACGCTCGCGCATAAAGCACTCGAGGGCGATGCCGATAATGGCGATGGCCCATACGGCAAAGAACAGCACGGCGCCGCCGTCGTTTGCGAGCGTGATGAGGCAAAACGGCGTATAGCTGCCGGCTATGAGCAGGTAGATGCAGCTGTGGTCGATGATGCGGAACACGCGCTTGGCGCGCGCGGGTTGAATCGCATGGTAGAGCGTGGAGGCTAGGTATTCGAGAATAATACTGGCGCCGTAGACGATTGCCGCGGCCATGTGGGCCGGGCCACCGCCGCGCAGTGCAGCGAATACGATCAGGAGCACCAGACCCGCGATACCCAGCAAGCAGCCGACACCATGGGTGACGGAGTTCATGATCTCCTCGCCCACCGTGTAGTGCGGAACGGCCGCGGCCTTGGGTCGCGGCTTGGAACTGTCGCTCGAATCGGACATGCCGGTTACATCCTCCAACGTAAAGAGTTCTCAACACTATATCAAAGCGTCTGGGTGCGTGCGAAATTTGCACCATACGTGACCCTTTGTTTACCCATTCTTTGCCTGTTGACGCATCAACGGCGAACGTCCATAATGCGCTTGCATTAAATGTTGATGCATTAACATCTTATAGGAGAATACCGCATGGCTCAAAACGCACATTCCCATCGAAAGCTCAAGATAGCCGGCATCGTTGCACTGGTGCTCGTTGTCGCGCTGCTGGGGTTTGCCGGCAACTTCTTGTTCGACTTTGCCCTGAATCCCCAAGCGCCCTACACCATGAAGATGATGCAGGACGGCAAGGACGCCGAAAAGGGCGAGCAGATTGACGCCGAGGAGGGCGAGGCACGGGCGTGGTTTAAGGAAAACCGCGAGAGCAGCAGCCTCACCGCGGACGACGGGACCGAGCTTGCCGCCTGGTATTTTGCTGCGTCGGAGAGCACGCACGACTACGCCGTCTGCCTGCATGGATATACCAACGAGCCCATCGGTATGGCCCGATACGTCAAGCGATTCCACGACCGCGGCATGAACGTACTCGCACCCGCCGCCCGCGCCCACGAGCGTTCCGGCGGTGACTACATCGGCATGGGCTGGCCCGAGCGACTCGATGTCGTCGCGTGGATCGGGCGGATTGTTGCGGCCGATCCCAAGGCGCGCATCCTGGTCTTTGGCGAGTCGATGGGCGCGGCGACTGCCATGAACGTAGCGGGGGAATCTCTGCCCGCAAATGTGAAATGCATTATCGAGGACTGCGGCTATACAAGCGTTTGGGACGAGTTTTCTCTGCAGCTCAAGGATGTATTTGGCCTGCCCAGTTTTCCCTTGCTCGATGTGGCCAACCTGGTATGCAACGTGCGCGCAGGCTACGACTTTCATAAGGCGAGCAGCGTGGAACAGCTCAAGCGCGCGACGGTTCCCATGCTTTTTATCCACGGTGACCAAGACACCTTTGTACCATACAGCATGCTCGACCAAAACTACGAGGCGTGCGCCAGCAAGGTCAAGCAAAAGCTCACTATCCACGGCGCCACCCATGCCAAGAGCGCGCAAGTCGACCCCGAGCTCTACTGGAATACGGTCGACGACTTCCTCGACGAGAATTTTTAGGCAAATAGTACGGTTTACTGGTCTATCTGACCCCTAGCACTTCCGAAAATCCGCCCGCGAGCGCTGTGCTCGCGGGCGGATTTTGCTTGAATTAAGCCACGAATGCGCTTGATATGTCCAATAACTAGATGCTATTTGACCTCGATGAGCTCGTACTTGCTCGTGCCCAGGCCGATCTTCTCGGCATGCGCGATGCACGCGCGCCAGTCGGTGTCGGGATGCGTGATGCAGAAGGGATCCTTGGCCTGCTCGCCCTCCAGATGCTCGTGATTATGCTCCATCTTGGCCGCGCTGTCGGTAAGCTCGGTGTTAGGCAGCGGCTCGGACGCCAGGACGGCGTCGGCGCAGGCCTGGTCGATGGCGACCGGGTCGAAGCTCGCGAACATGCCGATGTCGTTGACGATGGGCGTGTCGTTTTCGGGGTGGCAGTCGCAGTTGGGGCTGATGTCCATGGCAAGCGAGATGTGGAAGCTGGGGCGATCCTGAACAATGGCCTTCGTGTACTCAGCGATCTTGTAGTTGAGTACGTCGGCCGCGGCATCATAGTCGGGCTTGATGCAGTCCTGGTTGCACGCCGCAATGCAGCGTCCGCAGCCCACGCAGCGATCGTGGTCGATGGCAGCCACATGAACCGTGCGAGTGCTGCCGTTGGCAAGCTCGCGCTCACGCGTACCGTCAAACGTGATGGCGCTGTGCGCGCATATCTTCTCGCAGGCACGGCAGCCAACGCAGTTGGTGGTATCGACGCTCGGCTTGCCAGCGGCGTGCTGCTCCATCTTGCCGGCACGGCTACCGCCGCCCATACCCAGGTTCTTCATGGCGCCGCCAAAGCCGGCCTGCTCATGGCCCTTAAAGTGGGTGAGGCTAATCACGATGTCGGCGTCCATGAGTGCCTGGCCGATCTTTGCCTCGCGCACGTACTCGCCGCCCTCGACCGGAACGAGCGCCTCGTCGGTGCCCTTGAGGCCGTCGGCGATGATGATCTGGCAACCCGTGGCATACGGGGTAAAGCCGTTCTGGTAGGCGGTGTCGATGTGCTCGAGCGCGTTTTTGCGGCTGCCCACATAGAGCGTGTTGCAGTCGGTGAGGAAGGGTTTGCCGCCCAGCTCCTTCACGACGTCTGCGACGGCGCGGGCGTAGTTTGGGCGCAGAAAGCTCAGGTTACCCAGCTCGCCAAAGTGAATCTTGATAGCGACGAACTTGTTCTCGAAGTCGATCTGCTCAATGCCGGCGCGGCGAATGAGGCGTTTGAGTTTGTCGAGCTGGCTCTCGCGAGCATGCGTGCGCAGGTTGGTGAAGTACACCTTTGCCGGTGCTGCGGGTGCGGTTGCGGTCATAGATCTATCCCCTCGGTCTATATGGCGTTACAGACATAGAGGATGGTACCCGTTGAAGTGGGGTTGAAGTCAAGCGCAACGCCGAGTCGCTAGGCACTCATTGGGGACAGACTTAAATGAGTGCTTGCCGCCCGGCCAGCGAGCCGGCGATCCGGCAAAGACTGTCCCCAACGACTAGTCGTTTAAGAACGTCCCCAATGACTACTCCTGCACCTTGAGGGCTTCGGCCAGGCTGACGCGCTTGATAGAGCGCGTGTGCAGCAGCGCCACGACCAGGTAGGTCGCAAAGCCGATGCCGATGCATGCAGCCATGGACCAAGCGGGCACGTAGATCTCGATATTGCCGTTGTAGGCGAGCAGCATCGAGCGGAAGATGGCCGTGAGCGAGCCAATAATGACCGGCAGGCTCAGCACGAGCGACGCCGCCACGCACAGCGTGATCGAGCGGATGTACAGATGCGAGATCTCACCATCGCGATAGCCAAAGACTTTCATGTAGCTGATCGAACGGGCGCTGTGGTCGATCACCGCCTTGGTCAGCAGGTACATAAACAGCAGGAAGATAAACACCGCGAGCCCGACCATCATGCCGATCATTTTGCTCATCATGCCGATGAACTGGTCACCCACGGCGCGCATGTCGTCGGGCGTGGTGTCACCGGCAAAGTAACGAGCATCGAGGTCGAGCTTCTCGTCGCTCACATAGCCGTTAAAGTAGGCGGCGTCGTTGCCGAACAGCTCGTTAAAGTCATCGATGCTCATATAGATATTCATGTCCGACTTTGAACCCCAGATGCAGTCCTTACCCGCGTACTCAAGAGAATAATCCCGAGCCTCGTACTTGTCGCGAAGCTCGACCTTCTGGCCCTCGCTCCAGCCAAACTTATCGAGCAGACCGCCGCCAAAGACGACGCGCCCGTCGCCGACGTTGAGGTCTTTCCAATAGCGCGAATGAGATGAAATGCCGTAGACAGAGATGGCCTCTGTGCCGTTTCCCTCGCCGCGGTCGTATTGCAGCTGGTAAACGGCATATTTCTCGGCCTGCGCGATTGCGCCCGCGCCGTTGTCGGTCGTGTTGATCGGGTGAATGTCGTCGTTGTCGGTGTCGATCTTAGAGGCCTTGTCGATCAGGTCGATGGCCTCATCGCGGTCGCAGCCGAGGGCATCGGCAAGGTCATCGAGGCGCGCATAAAGCGCATCTTTCTTGTCCTGGACCTTGGCGAGCGCGTCCTGCGCCGCGGCCAGGCTCTCGGCAGACGGAGATGCGGTCGCGGCATCGGCTGCCGTCTGCGCCGCATCGGCCGCGTCGTCAAGCTCGTCATCGGCATCCTGGGCGGCGGAGAGCAGCGCGCCGTCAATCGACTGCAAGCGCTCGAGCGCCGCCCACTGCCCGCGCTCCTCGGCAGTACCCTCAAGCTCTAGCGGAGCCTTGAGCGTGTACTGGTGCTCGGCGACCAGGCTTGTCTCCAGGTTGTCCGCATAGTGCGTCATCGTGGGCAGGATCGCCAGGCCAAAGAGCAGCAGCAGCGAGGCAAACGCAATGCCCACGAAGAGCGTGGCGAAGTTGCCCAGGTTGAGCAGGAAGATGCGCAGGCGAAAGCGCGAGACAAAGCCCATGCGCTCCGGCAGCTGCAGGCCGCGCTTGGTGCCCGATTTGCCGCTCGCCTCGTGACGAAGGAACTGCAACGGCGTCTTGCCCATCTTGCGAAGCAGGCCCACCAGCGTGATGAGGATGAGCGCGGCAGCGGGAACCACGGCGCACTTCACAAAAATCTCCCAGCTCCAGTACACCTGGAAGGGAGGCAGGCTGTACGAACCGTAATAGAGGCCGCGCATGGGCTCGGTAAAGAACGCGACGCCGAGCGCGGTGCCCAAAAGCGCCGCGACCACGCCCACGATGGCGGGAAGTGCCAGGTAGTGCAGCACGATCTCGCGGCGGCGATAGCCGCTGGCGAGCAGCGTGCCAATGATGGCGCTCTCCTCCTCGATGGTGGCGTCGGTAAGGACCACAAAGACGAACGCCATGATCACGATGATAATGTTGAGCAGCGTCATCCACATCATGGAGTCGCCGTCTACGTCGTCGCGCGCGTAGCCAATACCCTGGTTGGAATCGGCGTCGATCAGATCGTCCACGCGCGCATCGGCATCGGTCAGCGCCTCGACCATATCCTGCTCCGCATCGATGCGATCCGCGGTGGGGAGGTCGCGATCGGTAAAAGCAAAGGAGTAGGTGTAGGCAGGTGCACCACCGGCATCCTCGAGCGCGGCAAAGCCGGCGTCGGTGACCTCGGCCACACCATAGGTGATGGTGTTCACCGTAAAGTCCGAATTGTTGAGGAACAGCGCCTGGCTATCGGGCTGGGTCATGATGCCGCAGATGGTGTAGGTGCGGCCCTCAAGCTCAACCTTATCGCCCACGGCGAGGTCGTTGTTGGTGGCGAAGACACGGTCGATTGCCACCTCATCGTCCGTCTTGGGCTGCCTGCCTTCGCAGTAGGACGCAATGTCAACCTTGGTGCGATGCGCGTAGGTGCGCAGGGTGCGCTTGGTGCCGTCGTCGCCAGCCGCCTTTTTGATGATGGCGTCGATGGAGAAATTCTTGTAGAACGTAACGCCGCCGACGTCCTCAGCCGCGTCTTCGGCAGCCTTGAGCTGATCTTTGGTGGCCTCGAAGGAGGTAGTCACGCGGCCGTCCTCAATCGTGTAGTCGTCGCGCATGTCGTCAATGAGGCAGCCGATGGAATGCGCCGCGAGCAAAAAGCCCGACGTGAGAGCGATGCTTCCGCACATAAGCAAAAAGATGCCCAGGTACTTGCCGATATTGCGGCGCAGCTCGCGCGGGAGACGTTTTGCGAGAGGTGTCATGGCGCCGCCTACCAATCGAGCTCGGCGGCCGCGACGGGTGACTCGTTGAGCTCATCCTCGACGATGCGCCCGTCGCGCAGGCGCAGCACGCGATTGGCCATGCGCGCGATGGCCGCATTGTGGGTGACGATGATGATGGTGCAGCCGTAGGTGCGGTTGACGTCCTCCATGAGCTGCAGGATTTCCTTGGATGTCTTGTAGTCGAGCGCGCCCGTGGGCTCGTCGCACAGCAGCAGGCCCGGATTTTTGACGAGCGCACGGCCGATGGCGCAGCGCTGCTGCTGGCCGCCCGAGACCTGGCGCGGAAACTTGTTGCGGTGCTCGTAGAGGCCCAGCGAACGCAGCAGATCGTCGACATTGAGCGGGTTTTTGGACAGGTGCGCCGTGACCTCGATGTTTTCCTTGATGGTAAGGTCGGGCACCAGGTTGTAGAACTGGAAGACAAAGCCCAGCTCGCGGCGGCGGTACTCGCCCAGATCGGCAGGCTTGAGCACGGTGAGGTCGCAGCCGTCCACCATGATGGAGCCGCCGTCGGCATCCTCCAGGCCGCCGATCAGGTTGAGAAAGGTCGACTTGCCCGAGCCCGAGGGCCCCAGCATGACGCAGATCTCGCCGCGGTTGATGGACGTGTCGATGCCGTCGAGTACCGTCAGGCGCGCATCGCCGTCGCCGTAGTGTTTCTTGAGTCCGTTGACCTGGACGTAGGCACGCTTGTCGCCATGCTATCCCCCGTTGTTAGCCTTCTGCTACTTTCTAGGCTGATAGTAAACCCGGGCGAACTAGTTTTTAAGCGACGTGCGCGAACTATTTTCCAACCTACTCATTGGGGACAGACTTAAATGAGTGAAATCGCTCATTAAGTCTGTCCCCAATGAGTGGTCCCCAAGTGCCGACATATTGGGACAGTCCCTGCCAGCCCTGCCGGCGGATCGGCAAAGATTGTCCCCAATGACTAGGTGGCTAGACGCTGGATTTGTTGTGGGCGAGGGCTAGGCCTACGGCGGCGATGGCGGCGGCGAAGAGCACCGTGACGCCCAGGTCGCAGGCGATGTCGTCCAGCGCGGCAGACGTCAGGTCAGAGGTAAGCGCCTTGCCGATCGCGTCGTTCACCCAATACGTCGGCACAAAGTGCGCCACCGTCTGCACGGCCGAACCCATCAGCGACAGCGGCATCCAGGCGCCACCCAAAAACGTCATGAGCATGCCGAGTAAGTTGCCCACACCGTTGAGCAGCTCCTCGCGCGCACCCAGGCTCGACAGCATAAAGCCAACAGCCAGCGGCGTGCACGCCAGGGCAAACGTTGCCGCCAGCGCTAGGCACACGCGACCCACGCCGACCTCGGCAACCGCGCTGGCAAAGCCCACGACGCCCATCATGCTCGACACGAGCCAGATGCAGACGGCGAGCACGGCGGCGGCCGCGAACACAGCGAGCGAACGCTGGCGCTCAGAGACCGGGCTGGCATCCATGCGGCGCACGCGCTCGGGCTCGTTCATGCCCGAAAACACCAGTCCCACCGACACGATGACCGACGAGATGATCGCGTACGCGCCAAAGTTGAAGTACGACTCGAGCGTGGTAGCAGCAGTCGAGTCGACCTTGACCTGCTCGATCTGGACCTCCGCGCGCTTTGCGGCCGCGTGCTCGGCCGCCTTGGCGACGTCACCGTTGGAGGCAGCGGGTTCAAGCGCCGCCGCAGCGCCCGCGAGCGAGATCCAGCGCGAGGCCTCGGCGGACGAAAGCGCCGCCGCCATGGTGCCGGAACCATAGGTCACGTCGAGCTTGGGCAGGGCCTCCCCCGCACGGGCGGCTGCAACAAGATCGTCCTCAAACCCCTCCGGGATAAAGAACACGCAATCGGCACTGCCCTTGGCGCTGTTGCTCTTGGAGAGCGCGTCGGCAAGGTCGTATGTGTCGTCGCCGACGCCCGTGACCAGGTCAAAGCGTGAGCCCAGGTGCTTGGTAAGCGCCCGCGAAAGGTCGCTATTGTCGCGGTCGACCACGATCACGTTGGTGTCGTAGGGCTTGTACTCGGTAAGCTGCGACGAGTTCCAGCTCACCGAAGCCGCGATGAATACGCCCATGAGCGAGATGAACACCGTATAGATGAGCAGGTAGAACGGGTGCGCCAGCGCCATGCGAAGCGCGGTCTTAAAGGTGCTCATAGCGGCTCCTTCCAAAGATCAGCGTAGCGGCGGCGACAAACACCAGGGCCATCAGGACGAGCGCGCCGGCGCGAACAGCGAAGGGCCCCAGGTCCTCAAAGAAATACAGGCGATTGAACATGTCGCAGATGAGCTTGACGGGGTTGAGCCAGCACTCGACCGGACAAGCGCGGGCGACGTCGTCGGCAAGCGCCATCGCCGGCTCGCCGTAGAGGCCGGCAAACAGGGCGCACGTGGTGGCAAAGCCCGTGAGGATGCCCGACTTGGATGCCTTGCCGCCCTTAACGGGAAGCGTGCCCACAAAAAGCCCCAGGCCCGTGGCGGCAAGCGCGGATGCAGCCCCGCCCAGCAGGCACAACCCCTCGCGCCCGCCAAAGTCGACGCCCACGACCAGGCGCACGTAGCCGATCGCAACCGCCATCGATGCAAAGGAAACCAGCCACGAGCCGACAAAAATGCCGGCCAGCGACGCCGTCTTGGAAAGACCGCCCACGCAGCGGCGCGCGCCAAGGCCCGACAGATTAGGCTGCAAATCGACGACGCTCAAGGCGGCAAACTCGGCAGACATCATCGCGACCAGGCCAAAAATGCGCGTAATAGTAGATGACCGTGCCATCGGGCGTGGCACGAGTCAGGCTCATGCGGCGGGTTCCGCCCTCGAGCGACAGGGCGTGCGCAACCGCCGCCGGATCGGCGAGCGCCGCCGGGTTGTCCTGGGCAATCTGGCGCATGAGCTCGACATTTTGCGTATACGAGCTTGCCACCGTTTCAAGGATGCTGCGGTCGGTGAGCACCGACGAGGCGCGCGAGCTGTCGTAACTCGACAGCAGCGTGAGCCTGGGCGTGCCCGCGGCATCAACCGTATAGATGCCCGCGACCTCGCCGGACTTGAGCGCACGGTTCGCGGCGTCCACATCCTCGCACTCGTGGATCTCGAGCAGCTGATCGTTGTCTTCCTTGGCAAGCGACGTCGCCACGCCCTTAAAGGTCGAAGCGTCCCAAGCCTCGTCCGCCACGACGGCAACCGGCACCGGGTCGATCTTGCCGTCGGAGCTGAGGTTAGCAAACATAAACATGAACATCGTGGAAAGTGCGACGGGAAAGAGAGCACCCCAGACCCACGTGCTCGGCCGGCGCAGCAGCGTCTTGACCGTAGTGATGATGGTGTTGAACATGGCTGCCCCCTAGTCGCGCAGCTCGCGGCCGGTGATCTCGAGGAACACGTCGTTGAGGGTCGGCGGTTCGCTCCACACGCGGCCGAGCGCCACGTCGGCAGCACGCAGCGTGTCGAGGATGTCGACCAGATTGTGCGGGCTCGCCTCGCAGGTGCAGACGAGCTCGCCGCCGGACAGCTCGGCCGAAAGCACGTGCTCGAGGGCGCGCAGTCGCTCGACCGTGGCGGCCTCGACGGCACCGACCTCAACAGTCACGCGCTCGCCCATCTGGATCATGCGCTTAAGCTCGTCGTTGGTGCCCTGCGCCAGCACGCGGCCGCCGTCCATGATCATGATGCGGCTGCAGATCTGCTCGACCTCCTCCATGTAATGGCTGGTATACACCACCGTAGCGCCCTCGTCGCGCAGGCGGCAGATGCCCTCCAGGATGGCGTTGCGGCTCTGGGGGTCGACCGCCACCGTGGGCTCGTCAAAGAAGATGAGCTCGGGCTTGTGTGCGATGCCGCAGGCAATGTTGAGGCGGCGCGCCAGTCCGCCCGAAAGCTTGCCGGGACGAAACTTGGTAAAGTCGCCCAGCCCGACAAAGTCGATCGCCTCGTCCACCAGCGCGCGGCGGCGCTTGCGGTCGTTAACGTAGAGGCTGCAGAAATAGTCGATGTTCTCGCGCACCGTGAGCTCGTCAAACACCGCCACCTGCTGCGGCACCACGCCGATGCGGCGCTTGAGGTCGTAGCGGGCGGGCGTCATGGGCTCGCCGAACAGCTCGATGGTGCCTTTGTCGTAGGCGAGCAGCTGCAGGATACAGTTGATGGACGTGGTCTTGCCCGAGCCGTTGGGGCCCAGCAGGCCAAAGATCTCGCCGGGGGCGATGCTCAGGTTAAAGTGGTCGAGCGCAATAAGATCGTCATAGCGCTTGACGAGGTTTTCGACATGGACGATGTCTGTCATGAGGCGGCCCTTCTGTTGGTCGTGGCCCGGTACGATTTCATCATCGCAGGAGCGGGCGGCGCGCACCAGTGAGCTTTGTCACGAGTGAGGGGGGCGGAGGCGAAACCCCCGCTCGCGCGAGCGATCGACGCCGATTTGCCGCGCGGGAGGAATGTCACGGTTGCCCCGGGCGGCCCCTCCACCACGCGCGGCTTCGCGTACAATACCCGTATGAACAGGCTTTTCGACAAATCGATTGTGCTGGCGTGCTGTATCGCAGCCGCTCTGGGCCTTGCTGTGGACGCTCGCCTGGTCGCGGCGTTTTGCCTTGGCGTTATTGCCACCTCGCTGGCTGAGCTCGCGCAGGGGAAAAGCGCCCGGCGCGCGAGCGAGACCGCGAGCTGCGCTTACATCATCGCGGCTGTCTTCGTGCCGCCGTTTGTGCCGTTTGCGCCTCTCGCCCTCTATGACATCGCGCGGCGGGTGCGCCGTGAGCACGCCTGGGCCGCGCTGGGCATTGGCGCCACCTTTGTCTTTGCGCTTGTCGCGGACCTTCGCACCGACGCGCTCACCGCCCGAACGCTCCTGCTGACTGCCATCCTTTCGGTTGCCGCTACCTTGCTATCGCTGCGCACCGCCCAGTTGGAACGCGAGCAGCAGCGCATGCGCCGCACCCGCGACGAGCTGCAGGAACGAGCCCTCGCGCTCGAAGCGCGCAACCGCGATCTTGCCGATCGCCAGGACTACGAAGTCGAGCTCGCGACGCTCGCCGAACGCGCCCGCATCGCGCGCGAGATCCACGATAACGTCGGGCACCAGCTCACGCGTACCTCGCTGCAGACCGAGGCCCTGTGCATAGTCCACGCCGATGAACCCGGCGTCGCCGCCGATTTCGCCGACGTCAAGCACACCGTTGACGAGGCGCTCCAGCTTGTGCGCACCAGCGTCCACGCGCTCAACGACAACGCCGTCGATCTTTCCGTGCAGCTCGAACGCATTGTTGAAGGCGCACGCTCGGACGGCGGCCCGCAGATTGAGCTTGAAGTTATGACCGAACATGCGCCCGCAAACGTCGCCAACTGCTTTGCGGCGGTCCTGCGCGAGGCGCTATCCAACACCATGCGCCACGCCCGCGCGCAAAACGTTGCTGTGCGATGCATGGAGCATCCATCGTTTTACCAGCTCATCGTTACCGACGATGGCATGGGCGGGACCCAGACGGGCGGTCGCGGCGCCGCCGAGGGCATGGGGCTCGGCTCCATGCGCGAGCGCGTCGAGGCGCTTGGCGGCACCTTCACCGCCGGCCCGCGCGCCGGCGTCGGCGGCTGGCGCGTGTTTGCCACCGTCCCCAAACAGCAAGGAGATGAGGCCCGATGAGGCTCATTGTTGTCGACGACGACCGCCTAGTGGTCGATTCGCTCAAGATTATCCTGGGCGCCCAGCCGCAGATCGAGGTAGTGGGCACCGGCGCCAACGGCAACGACGCGGTTTCGCTCTATGCCGAACACGCACCCGATATTGCACTGCTCGACATTCAGATGCCGGGACGCGACGGCCTATCGGCGGCGCGCGAGATCCTCGAGCGCGACCCTGCGGCGCGCGTGGTGTTTCTGACAACATTCTCGGATGACGAGTACATTGTGTCGCGCTCAAGCTGGCGCCCGCGGCTACCTGATCAAAACCGATGTCGCCGCTATTCCACCGGCGTTGGCGCAGGTCATGGACGGCAAACGTGTGCTCGAGGGCAAGGCGATCGAGGACATCGATTTTGACGGGACAGGCGCCGATGCCAGCACGCCTCGCCGACCCGCCGCCTTTGCCAGCCTGACCGACCGTGAGTTCGAAGTCGCCGAGCTCATCGCCCGCGGCCTCGATAACAAGGAGATTGCCGCCGCCGCTTACATGGGCGAAGGCACGGTGCGCAACCACATCAGCTCGATCCTTGCCAAAATGGGCCTACGCAACCGCACGCAGATCGCCATCGCCTACCTGCGAGGGTAATTACCCAACAACCGACCACCCCGGCATAGCAAAATGGCTGCTATCGATTTAATGCCATTTCAAAACTATGTCGGTTTACTACGATGAATCGCCCACCTTCGACCACGGCAAATTGCGCGCTTCCAAAACCGCAGGTAGAACGCTTGCGATATTTAGAAAAATGCAGTCATGGTCGGGAATGTCGAGTTCATCGTAGTAAACCGGCATAGTTTTGTTCGGGCGGCCCTGCACGAGCGCCTCCGCAAGCCTCGCGAGACCAAAATGATCCGTTTTCCTCCGTTCCCAAGGGATCAGCTGGAACCGCTCGCCACGAAACCTGCCCATCTACTACGTTTGACTCGATACCCCCGACCATACCCCCGTTTTCCGGAAAACCGCAGGCGTTCTACCTGCGGTTTTGTTTTCACATTTTTTGCCGTGGTTGGGGATTGGCGCCCAAAAGTAGTAAATGGGCCCATTTCGTGGCAGGCGGGTCATTTTCGGGCTGGACGGGTCGCGTGGCGGCCCGCACACGCGTTCACGCGCGGGGCCGGTGGGGCATTTTTGCCCCACCGGCCCCTATTCCAGTTCTATTCCAGCGCTATTCCGGTTTGGTTTCTACTGTGGGAGTCTTGTCCGCTGCGACTGGAGTGCGGGCGGTGTCCATAGTCAGGCAGTGCTTGGGGCAGCTCTCGATGCACTCACCGCACACCACGCAGGCATACGGGTCAATCGACCACGTTCCGCCCTTGCGATCGACCGCAAGTGCACCCGCCGGGCAACGGCGCGCGCACATGCCGCAGCAGATGCACACGTCCATATCGTTGACGATATGCCCGCGCAGGCGCTCGGGTGCCGCGAGCTTCTCCTGCGGATAGCGCACCGTTACCGGCTGCTTGACCATAGAACCCAAGGCCGTCTTGGCAAATGTCAGCAAACTCATGCCGTGCCTACCTTTCCGTGCAGCTAATGCAGGGGTCGATGGTCAGGATAATCATGGGCACGTTGGCAATGAGCACGCCCTGCAGCGCATGCGTCAGACCCGCCAGATTTTGCGACGTCGGCGTGCGCACGCGAAAACGGTCCAAGTTCTTGGTGCCGTTGCCGCGCACATAGTAATACGCCTCGCCGCGCGGCTGCTCAATCACAACCTCGCCGCGCGCGCCGTCGGCTGGCGTAAGCTTGGTGCGCCCACCGATACCGTCGTGCGGAATCTTGCCCACAAGCTCCTTGATGATGTCCATAGCCTGCGTGACCTCGGCGCAACGCACCTGGCAGCGGGCATAGCAGTCGCCATCGGTAGCGACAATTGGCTCAAACGCAGCCAGATCCGCATAGGCGCCGTCGCCAAACATGCGCACGTCATAGTCCACGCCCGAGGCGCGCCCAAACGGGCCGACCATCGAAAGCTCCAGCGCGTCCTTCTTGCTGATCACGCCCACGCCATGCAGACGCTCGCCGCAGCTGTCGTCGTCCAAAAACGTATGCACCAGGGCCTCGTAGTCGGGGCGCATGGCGTCGAGCGTCTGGACAATGCCCGCCAGCTCGGAGTCCTCGATATCGTGCTTAAGGCCGCCGATCTCGTTAATCGACAGAATCACACGCCCGCCGCACGTGCGCTCAAAGATCTTGAGAATCTGCTCGCGCAGGGTCCACGACCGATAGAACAGCGCCTCAAAACCAAAGGCGTCGGCGAGCAGGCCCAGCCACAGCAGATGCGAGTGGATGCGCGAAAGCTCGTGCAGAATGGTGCGAATATACTGCACGCGGCCGGGCACCTCGATGTCGAGCATGCGTTCGCAGGCGCTGGCATAGCCGCAGCTGTGGCCCACGGCGCAAATGCCGCAGATGCGCTCGGCGATGTAGCCAAACTGATGCATATCGCGCTTTTCGGTGAGCTTCTCGAGCCCGCGGTGCACAAAGCCGATCTGCGGAATTGCCTCGATGACGCGGTCGTCCTCGATCACCAGGTCCAGATGAAGCGGCTCGGGCAGCACCGGGTGCTGCGGGCCAAACGGAATAACGGAGCGATGTGCCATGGGCCTTACGCCTCCTCTTTCTGCTTGTCGCGGGCGGCCTTGGCGGCAAGCGCCGCGCGGACCTTGGCCGCTTTCTCGGGATCCATGGCGGCGAGCTTTGCCTCCATCTCGGCGGCCTTGAGCGCGGCCTTCGCAGCAGCCTCATCGTGCTGAGCATCGGAGCCGGTTGCCGCAGCGGGCTGAGCAGAGGCGCCCGCAGCATCGCCAGCGCCCACAACGCCCTCCCCCGCAGCGGCCGCAGCCGCGGCGGCCTTCTCGGCCGCGGCTTTGCGCGCCTTGGTCTCGGCAGCCGCGCGGACCTTCATGGCCTTCTCGCGCGCAGCCTTCACCTCGGGCGTGATAACGCTCATGGGCTCGGCAGTCGAAACCTGGTAGAAAAAGCCTTTAAAGTCGATCTGCATGTCGGTGATGGCAAGCCCAAACAGGTCGTGCGCTTCGTTCTCAAACGGAAATACCGCCGGATAGTACGAGCTGATGGACGGAATCTCCTGGTACTGATCGATGCCCTTGACCACCAGGCTCTCAATCGCATAGCTGCCGTCCTGCGCAATATGCTTCTGAGCAGCACGAACGTTGATAAACGTATAGACCAAGCGATACGAGCCGTCGTCGACGCTGCGCTCGGCGTGCATTTGCACAAAGCGTGCACCGACGCCCTTAAGCGCCTGGACATGCGACAGGAGCTCGTCGATCCCGACGGTGGTATAGATAGCCTTTTGCATTACTCGGCCTCCTTTGCAGCGGCGGGCGTGGCGGACTTCCCGGCGGTCGCGTCGCCGGCCCCCGCAGCTGCCACAAACCCGTCCTCGCCCAGCTCAACACCACCGTCCCAGGTAGCGGCACCGCCCACGGTAAGCGGATCGCCGCCGGCGCGCATCACGGCCTCCTTCTGGTCCAGGATGCCGCACGCCTCCACGATGGCATCGATCATGGTCTCGGGGCGAATGGCACACCCGGGCGCGTACACGTCCACGGGGATTGCGCGGTCCACGCCGCCGATCACGTTATAGGCATCGCGGAATACGCCGCCCGAACACGCGCAGATGCCGCAGGCCACCACGCACTTGGGCTCGAGCATCTGGTTGTAGATCTGGCGCACGACGGGCAGGTTCTGGGCATTGACCGACCCCGTCACCAAAAAGATATCCGCATGCTTGGGGTTGCCGGTGTTGACCACGCCAAAGCGCTCCGCGTCGAACAGTGGCGTGAGCGAAGCAAGCACCTCGATATCGCATCCGTTGCAGCTCGAGCCGTCGTAATGAATAACCCACGGCGAGCGCGACATTTTATGATCCATGGATGCCGCCTCCTAAATAAACACGTCGACGAGGATGGGCATAAGGTTGAGCAGGCCAAACACCAGCGCCACGCCCCAGCCGAGCTTAAAGCAGCTGCGCCAGGTGCTACGGGCGAAGGTGTTGTCGATCAGCACCTCGACAAAATACGTCGCGGCCATGACGACCAGGGCGACCACCCAGCTCACCGGGTTGTCCCAAACAAAGAACATGCCCACCCACATCAAAAACAGCACGGTCTCGCACCAGTGCATAAGGGTCATCTTGGCCAGCGTGCTGCCGCTCATCTCGGTGGCGACGCCCTGGACAATCTCCTGATGCGCGTGATGCGAGTACGAAAGGTCAAACGGCGACTTACGCAGCTTGATGGTGAGCACCGCGAGCAGCGCAAGGAAAATGGGCGCACTGTACACGATGATGGGCGCCGACTGCCCGGTCACGGCGATGGAATCAAAGCTATCGGTGGCGAGATACAGGCCCACGCTCATCAGCAGAACGGCGGGCTCGTAACTCATGACCTGCAGCAGCTCGCGGTCGGCGCCGACCTGGGCAAACGGGCTTTGCGTCGAGGCGGACGCCAACACCACAAAGATCGCGGCGAGCGTCACCATAAAAGCGCACAGCAGCGTGTTGGAACCCGACACAAAGATGCCGCCGCCTACCACGGTAAAGATGAGCGCACATGCCATATAGGTATCGTCCATGGTGTTTACGCTGGCAGGGGCCTTGCGCAGCAGTTTGGCAACGTCGTAGAAGGGCTGCAGCAGACGCGGACCCACGCGGCCCTGCATGCGAGCCGAAAGCTTACGGTCAAGGCCGTCGATCAGGCCGCCCACAAGCGGCGCCAGCAAAGCAAACGCCACGGTGCCAATAAAAATGCCCACGACGCCCGAGCCTTCGAAATACTTGCCGCGCAGCACCGAGGGCGCGCTCATGGCAAGCCGCTCGGGCCCAATCCACGCGCAACACAGCAACGCAAACAAGATAATGCTGCAACACACGACGCTACCCGCGGGGCCAATACGCTTCTCGCCAAGGGCGTCCTCCGAGTACCAATTGCGCTTTTCGGCCTTCACCTCGTGTCCCATCGAGCCACGGAAATGGCGATATTTGTCGGTCCCCACACCCGAAAGGTACACGTTGACGTGCGGTTTGTTGCTCACGCGGAATGAAGTCAGCAGCACCACGGCGATAAACGCCACGATAACCACCATCAGATACATGGAGTCCTTGCCAATAACGTACGGCACGCGGCCAAACACCATGGCCAAGTAAGGCGACACCAGGCCGCTCGAGATGAGCGGGAACGCCACGCAGCACAGAATCAGCAGCGCGGCGATGGTGTTGAGGGCCATCCATTCGGTCTTATGGACATTGACCTCAACGTTTTGAGCCGTGGGGTCGACGCCCGAAAGCTTGGCAAGCCACTTGCCCCAGAAGAAGAACGTCGCGGCCGAGCCAAAGGCAAGCACCATGATCATGAGCACGTTGCCGGTCTGCGCGAACGCCACCAGGGCGCCCCACTTGGACACGAGCATGCCAAACGGTGCCACGAACATGCCCATGATGCCCAGCATCATCAGACGCGTAAGGTGCGGCATGCGGCTGAACATACCGTCCATGTCCTCGATATTGCGGCTGCCGATATGATGCTCGGCCGTGCCCACGCACAGGAACAGCAGCGACTTGGCCACCGTGTGGAACAGGATCAGGAAGATGGCGGCCCATACGGCCTCGGGCGCGCCGACACCCAGGCAAGCACTGATGAGGCCCAAGTTGGAAATGGTGGAGTACGCGAGGACGCGTTTGGCGTTGCTCTGCGAGATGGCCATGAGGGCAGCGAGCAAAAACGTGATGGCACCCACGCTCGTGACCATAAAGCCGGTCACGGGATAGATGGCATAGAGCGGGCTGAGCTTGACCATCAGGAACACGCCGGCTTTGACCATGGTTGACGAGTGCAGCAGGGCACTCGTGGGCGTGGGGGCAACCATGGCACCCAATAGCCAAGTGTGGAACGGCATCTGTGCGGCCTTGGTGAGCGCGGCAAGCGACAGCAACAGGACCGGCATCACCAGCAGCGCGGATTGCGCGGTTCCGGCGCTGGAAAGCTCGATCATGCCCGAGATGGTCAGCGGCATGCCGTTAACGTGCAGGTACATGAGTCCGGCCAAAAACGCGATGCCGCCCAGCATGTTGAGGATGATCTGGGTGAAAGCGTTTTTTTATGGCCTCGGGCGTGCGCGTGTAGCCAATCATGAGGAACGAGCACACGGTGGTGATTTCCCAGCCACAGAACAGCCACTCAAGGTTGTCGCTTGTCACGATGACGAACATGGCCGAGAGGAACAGGAACATAAGCGCCAGGAACTGCGGGCGTCGGTCGGGCGCCGCCTGCCCGCGCAGCGCTGCCTCGTGCTCGTCGTGGGCCTGGAAGTCCTTCATGTAGCCCAGGGCGTACACGCAGATAAGGCTGCCGACAATGCCGACGGCAAGCACCATGATCACACTCATGTAATCCAGGTAGAGCGGCGTGGCGGTGACAACCTCGGCCGCGGGCAGCGTCATGGCAGCGAAGGCAACCGAACCCACCAGCTGCACCACGCCGAGCACCGTGGTGAGCGTGCTCTTATATTTACGCGCGTTGTACAGGATGACGGCGCACAGGATCACGTCGATGACGGAGCTGATGATCGAGAGCACATGCGAGGTGCCGGGGGCAACCTCGAAGCTCTGCGGGCCCGTGCCAAAAAACATGACGGCGACTACAACCGTCACCGCCATAATGATGCCAGAGCCTACAAGCCCTACCGCATCGCGGGCGCGGTCACCGCGCGCGAGCAGCATGCCCAGCGCCGGTACCAGCGGAAACAGGGTAAGGAAATACAGTAGCGTCATACCATCACTCCCCCATGCAAAAACGCTGCAATTGTTTAACGTTATAGCTCAGTTGAGGAGTAGCGGCGGCGGGTTTTCGGTCAACTGGGGAGTTTTAGGCGTACGGGGTAACGAGTCTGTCCGCTTTGGAGCAGAGAGGCGACGCTCCCCCTATCGCGGCGGCGGGCGCACGGGCCACTGCGCGCGGTTTATTAACCACTTTGGAGGATGTTCCAGTAGGCTCACGACGGTCCAAAAAGTTGGCGCGGCAAGAAAAATGCGCCCCTGTGGGCGCACCATCCCGTTCGCTATTCCGCCTTTTTAACGCGCGGCTTGCGACCGCGCGGCTTATCAACCAGCGCGGACTCACCGCTCTCGCGATACTGGCGGCACCAAGCCTTGACCGAAGACTCACTGGGAATCTTGTGCTTGATCATGGCCTCGCGAACCGTTAAGCCGTTTTCCAAGCGGTCCTTGACCACGGCGAGCTTAACTTCGTACGAATAGGTGTGATGATGCGAACCGGCGTTGAGAACGGCGTCGGCACCGCCTACGGCATACGCGCGGGCCCACTGACGAGCCGTGGCCTGGGGAATGCCAAGCTCCGCGGCGAGGGCGCGATGACCGACCCCCTCTTGGAGGATCTCGACGGCGCGCTGCCTAACCTCGGGCGCATGCGTGCGAGTCCTAGTTGCTTCCGACATACCTGCCACTTCTTAGCCTTAACCGTTAATCTGCTTTCTTACGTGCAAGTTAGATAGTAGCATTTTACTGTTTGCTCAAAGCAGTTAATTAAAATAGACGCGGTGTTATCTGGGCATTTGGCACCAATTTACGACATTTCTTTATCGATTATTTACGCTGGTAGCTGGCTCGCAGCTAATCGTCATTCGCTTGTCAACAAAATTGACATCTCTTTATGTCCTTTGGCATAGAGGATATAGTTATTAACCCCTCCCCCAATAATTTTGAGCAATCGGCAAGGCAGTAGACGTCCTTACTCCTCATGATTACCGCACAATGCCATCCACCGGAGCAAAACAAAAAGGGCGGGGCCTGCTGCGCTTGCAGGCCCCGCACCGGTTGACACCCGACGGGACGCAGCCGGGCGAGGCGGATCCGTGCTACCGCCCCGCCCCGCCGCGATGTTAGCTACAGCTCGTTGGCCGCGCGATACGCCGTGCGGATGGCGCTCGCAATATCGGCGGTGCGCTCGCCCGAGCAGTCGCCCACGCAGGTCACGGGCACCGTCACGCCGTCCAGGTCAAACGCGTTGGCCTTGGAGCCCACGGCCATCACCACGTAATCGCAGGCGATCTTCACCGGCTCCTCGGCGCCGTCCTCGGTGGTGCGAACGGCCTCCACGCCCTCGTCGGTAATGGCGGTCAGGCGGGTCTTAACGTGCTGCTCCACGTTGTGCTCTGCAAAGTCGCTCATAATCAGCGGCAGAATGGTCTCGGACTCGCCTGCGGCAATCTTGTCGAGCATCTCGACGATCGCCACCTCGCAGCCGTGCTGCAGCAGGTACTCGGCAGTCTCGGTGCCCACCAGGCCACCGCCAATGACGGCGACGCGCCCGCTGAGCTCCACCTTGCCGGCCAGCACGTCCCAGCTCGAGACGACCTTGTCCGAGTCGGCACCCGGAACGGGGATGACCACGTCGTGCGCGCCCACAGCCACAATCGCGGCGTCGGCGGCGTTGAGATCCGTGGGGTTAGCGGCATGGTTGAGCTCAACCTTCACGCCCAGGCCGGGCAGAATCTTCTCGTAATACTCGACCGAGCGCATAATCTCATCCTTGCGCGGAGGCGCGGCCGCCAGCACAATCTGGCCGCCCAAGTGATCGCTCGCCTCATAGACGGTCACGTCGTAGCCGCGTTTGGCCGCCACGCGCGCGGCCTCCAGGCCGGCGATGCCGCCGCCCACCACGGCGATCTTCTTGTCGCCCTCACCCGGTTTAATGGCGATGGTCGCCTCGTCGCCGTTCTCGGCATTGAGCACGCACGAGATGTACTTGCGGTTTTGAATCGCGTCGACGCAGCCCTTGTTGCAGTTGAGGCACTCGCGGATGGGCTCGCCCGTGGCGGCCTTCAGCGCAATGTCGGGGTCGCACATGAGCGAGCGGCCATAGGCGATAATGTCGGCCGCGCCGTCCTCAAGAATCTTCTCGCCGGCCTCGACCGAAACAACACGGCCGACGGTGGCCACCGGCACGGAGACCAGGGCCTTGACGCGCTCGGCCACCGGCAGCGTCCAGTTGTAGGGCATGGCACCCATGGGCGGAATGGTGTCGCCCATGTTGCCGGTGTGGTTGGCCTGCGCGACCTGGATCATGTCGATGCCCGCGCCCTCGAGCAGCTTGGCGAACTCGCAGGCCTCGTCGGGCTGCAGGCCACCCTTGCCGCGCGGCGTGCCGTCGGGGTTCTCCATGATCACGGGGAGCTTGTACTCCACCATCAGCTGCGGCGCGGCTTCCTTAATGGCGGCGACGACCTCGAGCGCATAGCGAACGCGGTTCTCGAACGAGCCACCGTACTCGTCGGTGCGCTGGTTGAGGATGGCCGAGCACAGCGAACCCACCAGACGGTCGCCGTGAACCTCGATGGCGTCGATGCCGGCCTGCTGCGCGCGGGCGGCCGAGGCGGCGATGGCCTCCTTGATCTGGGTGAGCTGCTCTACGCTCGCCTCGTTCACAAAGTGCTGCATATCGTGGTGCAACTTGGCGTAGGCCTGCTTGCGGATCTCGTTGGACTCGGCCATCTTGGCGGCGAAGGTCTCCTCGTCGCCGGCGGCCTTGGCCTCCTGCGCGGCCTTGGCGGCGGCCATGGAACCCATGACCATGCGGCCGACACCGGGCACGTCGTACTCGGGGTGGAACAGCTGCAGCGCGACCCTGGCGCCGTGCTTGTGGACGGCGTCGGCCAGCGCCTTAAACGTGGGAATCTGAGCGTCGGTCGCCAGCTTGGGCGTGGGGCTCGCGGTCATGACGGGAGCGACGTCGCCGATGACGATGTAGCTCACGCCGCCACGGGCCAGGCGCTCGTAAAAAGCCAGGCTGCGCTCGCCAATGGAACCGTCGCGCTCCTCGTAGCCGGTGGTAAGCGGCGGGAACATAATGCGGTTCTTGAGCTCAAGGGGGCCAACCGTAATGGGCTGGAGCAGCTTGGACGCAGGTGTGGTCATGGACATTCCTCTCTTATAGGCGCGGCGGCGATGTTGCCGCGTAGTTGTCTAGAGGATATGACATGGAAGTGCAGCAGCACAACGGAAATCGGCGGATAGCAGGTAGCGGCAGGTGGATGGGGCGGGGCGGCCCGTCGGTTTGTCTCAATCTGTAACAGTTAGGCCCACTTTTGGCCTCCACCTGTTACAGATCGAGACAAACCAACCCGGCCCGCTAGAACATCTAAATCTGTAACAGCTACTCGGCAAAATCCGTCCCTCGTGTCACAGATTCAGATAAACGGAGCCCGGCTGCCGAAAAATCTCGTTCTGTAACATCTATCGGCCAAAAACGGCCCCACGTGTTACAGATCAAGACATTCCCCTCAGCCCATCCTCAACAATCTCAATCCGTAACATCTAGGCCCGCTTTTGACCCCTACCCGTTACAGATTGAGATTTTGTTTGAGATTTGCCGAGGGACTATATCCACGCGTCATCGAAGCCACTGCGACAGAGGTGCGACATTACTGCGACAGAGGTGCGACATTACTGCGACAGAGGTGCGAAATAGATCGACCACCTTACCTTATCGTGTAGAACTGTTTTGGGTCGTTATGGGATGAGCCGTGCCATTCGAGCAGCCCGTCTTCCTCAATTAACTTACCAAGCACCCGGCTTGCTGTGCGGCGATTTCTCCCGATGTGCGCTGCAAGCTCCCTTGCTGTCACCCTTCCGTTCGCAAAGGCCAACCTGACGGCGGCGAGCTCATACTCCCCCAATGAGGCGATCACCTCCGGTGATACCTTGTCCTCGAGAGCCTCGCTTCTCCTTACGGTTCTGGCAACGATATTGTTCTCAAGCGTTAGCTGAACCCTTGCCCCATCAGGTTCCGTGTAGACCGGATCATTGAGCAGAGAGTTTTGCATCTCGGTATAAATGCGCTTGACGCCCTCGTTTAGCTCCCGAACCCAACCAAATTCAACCAGCGTGCGCGCGATGCGTGGGTTGCGCGAGTAACGAGTGGTCCTCATGTTGTCGAGCGTCACGATATTGGGAAGCGCGCCTGGACTGATGATTTCCAAACGGTCGTCGAACATCGAGACCCGGATGTAGTCGCCGCGGAACGAGTAGTCGCGATGTGTCACCGCGTTGACCAAGCCCTCGAACCAGGCGAACTCAGGATACTCAGGCACGGTCTGGAATTTCCCGTCGGGCCCCAGGAACTGAAATTCGCGGAGCATGCTCGAGATGAGTTCGTAGGCGTCTTGGATCACCTTAGGCAGCGGCCCACAGAAGCTTCGTTCTTTCGTGATGTTGAGACGCTCGCCCGTCTCCATTTTGACGCCGTCGTAGCGCAGGACACGGACTCGCGCCTGTGGCATCATCGCGGACGGATCCAGCGCGAATAGCAGGGCTCCAGCAACGGTCAGCTTTCCGTCACGCATAAAACGACGACTTCTAAGGACCTGCTCGTCGGAAACTTCGGTTCCAAGAATCCCTTTGTAGCGATCAAGCACTTCATGGTCCACGTCATCTAGGGAGGAATCCTCAACAAGCTCGTCCTCGAAGATTCTCTGCCCCTTATCGTACTCGAGGGCAAATACCTGTTCGCGGCTGAGCCTCACGCTCTTGTCGTCCTGCCGCAAGAAAACCTCGCCGTCGCTCACGCGAGCAACAGAGTGGTTGGTCGAGGCATCGATGTCCAAAACGAGAACGAAGTCCTCCTCGCCCGAAGAATTGACCACGGGGATTCGGTCTTTGCGAACAATAGGGGTTGGCGTGCAAGTCGTGAGCGCAGCGCGCTCGAATTTCTCAATGTCGCGCGCGCCGTTACGCTTGAAGCCCGTTACCTCACCATTATCCTCGATACCGATAACGAGCTTGCCTCCCGCCGAGTTGGCGAATGCACTAATATGCTTCGCAATCTCCTTGTCATCCTTGCGGGCGCTCTTTCGATCGAAGTACTGATTCTCCCTGAGAGTGGAAAATAGAATCACATCGTTTGTCGCGATGGGTTGCCGCATTGCCGCCTCCTTACATGGCTCCATAAAGAAGTGTAAGTCAAAGGCATCGTATAGACGGCCCCTACATAGCGGCCCCTTTATTGTTTTTAAGACGTCACTGTTTCTAGTTAAGGATCGTTAAGGGTCGTCGCAGCTCCTTCCAATTGGAATCTATCAATCGACAAGTCAATCCATCCAGCCCGTGATTATCGATAGCCCGTCCGCCTCACATAATAAAAAGAGTCAAGATTCACTCATAAAGGAGAGCAACAACAAAATCTCAATCTGTAACAGCTACTCGGCAAAATCCATCCCTCGTGTTACAGATTTAGACAAACGGGGGCCGGCTGCCGGAAAATCTCGATCTGTAACATCTAGCCGTCCAAATCGGGTCTACGCGTTACAGATCGAGATTTTGTTTGAGAGGTTGAAAACCGTGCCGAAAACATGGTCGTCAGATAACAAAAAAGGCTCGCCGGCTAGGCCGACGAGCTGCAAGTTCTTGGTCGCGGGGGCAGGATTTGAACCTACGACCTCCGGGTTATGAGGGGCATTTTCTACGTAGGCCATGTAAACGCATGAGAGTTGATTAGGGGTATCTACCTCGTAAAATGGCAACGGGAAGTAATTCTAGGGAGCCTGTGGTAGTCCGTGGGAGCGGACCTGCTGCCACAAATCCTGCCACAGGCTCTGCCACAACTGACGTAAGGATTACTCCCATGAACGACAAGACGAACAACACCCAAGAAGGCGGCGAGCACCGCAACGCAATCGGACGCCGCAGGCGAATCTACGTCCGCGTCACCGAGAACGAGCTCACCCGCATTCGCTCGCGCGCGTGCAAGGCGGGCATGAGCATTTCCGCCTACACCCGCATGAAGACGTTGGGAGATCAAGAGGCACGGCCAACGGCGGACCTCGACATCGCTGAACTTCGCAAGGCGTTCGCGGATTTGAAGCACGCCGGGTCGAACTTGAACCAATGCGCTCGCGCGCTCAATACCTTCGGGGCAGACGAGGACTCCGCAGCCAATACCGACCGCGCGGTGCGCCGTGTCTCCGCAGCCGCGGACAACATCTGCGCGCTTATCGCCGCAGTGCGCAGTTAGGGGGAGCAATGGAAATCCTTACCCCCTCCCTCATCAGCGCTCTGGCACTCGGAGCGTTTTGCTGTCCCGCGCTTGCCCGGCCAGCGGAATGTCTGCTGAACGGAGACGGTGTCACCGTCATCCCCGCTTTCGATCTCACCGCCGTTCCCGACTGGTGGCTATCAGGCGGTTTCGCTGCTCACCCGGCCGGCACCATCGCCATCCTTGCATTACTCTTCCCCATCTCCCTGCTCTTCTTCGCGACCGAAAGTGCCAAGGGCCGCGCCGAAGACGGCGGCGTCTTGGGAAACGCCCGCGTTAAGGAGGGCCGCGAGGTCATCAAGGGCTCCATGACATGGGACGGCAAGAGCGAGCCGAAGGGCCACGGCTACGTCTACGGCTTCTCGCGAGGTCTGTACCTCTTTGAGCCCGACCGACATGTCATCTGCATCGGACAGACCGGGTCTGGCAAGACAAGGTTTCAGAACATCCCGAGCCTCGACCTGCTCACCTTCGGCGAAAGCGCCGAGAACGTAGTGGTCTCGGACGTGAAGTCGGAGCTCATCGAGCTGTGTGGCGATGCCATCGAGGCGCGCGGCTACGATGTCCTGCTCCTCGACACACAACACCCCTCGCGCAGCTCTCGCTTCAACCCGCTCAAGCTCATCGTCGAGCTTGCGGGCCAAGGGGATTCGCAAGCCGCCGAGCAGGCGGCGGAGGACCTGGCCTCGGCGATAGTACCCGCCGAGCGCGAGGGGCAGGGCTCCCACTGGGTGAACTCGGCCAGGGGCCTCTTCTCCTCCGTCGCCTACTACGTCTCCACCAGCCCCGACTGCCCGGACTGCTGCCGCAACATGGCGACCGTGTGCAGGGTGATCAACGAGGGCACCGAGGCCGAGGGGGCCGACCCCGCAGCCCCGCTCAAGGCTCTGCTGCGCTCGCTGCCCCACGACCACCCGTCACGCATCTTCGGCTCCCAGTTCCTGAGCAGCGGGGGCAACGAGATGCGTAGCGTGCTGTCCACGCTCAAGGTCAACCTGCGCATCTACGCCTCTGGTCCCATCGCATGGCTCACCTCTGGGGACGACATCGACGCGCGCCGCGTCCTGACCGAAAAGACCGCGCTGTTCCTCCACGTGATGGACGAGGGAAGCCCCTACAATCGGCTGTTCGAGGTGCTCTTCGACCAGCTCTACAAGGCCGTGTACGCCATAGCCGACTCCAACGGCGGAAAGGTCCCGAGGAGGCTCACCATCCTCGGCGACGAGTGGGGCAACCTCGGCGCGGTCAAGTGCCTCCCCGCCCTGCTCTCCCTCGGCCGCTCGTATGGCCTGAGCTGGTGCGGCAGCGTGCAGAACATCTCGCAGCTCAATAAATACGGCGAGCGCGACGGCCGCCGCAAGATCCTTGCCAACTGCTCCGTGAAGGTCTTCCTCAAGTTGGGCGAGGAGGAGGACAGGCGCTACGCGAGCGAGCTTGTCGGGAAAACGACCCGGCACACCATGGGCACGAGCGCAAGCAGGGGCGCGTCCTCATCGAGCACCACGAGCTACAGCGAGCACGCCGACGACGTGATACGACCGCATGAGTGGGTCGAGATGGCGCCCGACAGGGAAGGCGCCATCGTGGTGAAGCAGGCTATGAACGGACTACCCGCATCCCGCGCGGGCGCATTCCGCGCGCCGTTGACCGACTGCACCAAGACGCCCACGAAGGCGCACTTCGGGCTCGGCACCGAGGATGAGGACGCCGCGAAGCGCCTCGCCTACCAGAAGAAGCTCGACGGACGCGGTGCGGGCAGAGTGTCGGACGTCCGCACATGGTGCCCGGACTTCCCCGAAGCAATCGCCGACGCCGCCGACGATGACGAGTGGGGCGCGCTATAACCCCCGGGAAGGAGGAAAATGACGGCCGTGAAGCAGGTGTCCGTCTGTAGCGAGCGCCATTTGAGGAACATCAGATCATATCTGGACTGGAACCGGGAGAAGGTTCTGGCGCACGACACCCAGAACATCATCGACGAGGGCAGGTGGTTCGAGGAGATGCACGCCACTCGCGAGCAGTTCCATCACAACGAGCCGGGCAAAGCAGGCGCGCGCTGCACATACATGCAGCATGTCACCCTCAACTTCAATCCCGACGAATGCAGCTGCAACGGCGGCAAGATGACGCCGGAGCGTTGCATGGACTACGCCCGCGATTACATCCAGACGCGGTACGGCACCCACGAATGCCTCGTCGTCCTGCATCGGGAGCACTGCGGGGCCGACGGCACCGACAGGTTCTCCGCGCATGTGGCCGTAAATCGGAGCGACCTCGCCACCGGGTTGCGCCTTAACGAGGGTCCGGCGCGGGCTGCTGCGAAATCACGCGCCGAGACTGTGCGCGCCCTTGACGAGAAATACGGGCTCAGGCAGCTTGAGCGTGGAAAGGCGAACTCCCGCGTGCACGGCAGGCAGCCCGGCGCGGAGGAGCGCGACATGGCCCGCAAGGGGCAGGCCGAGCGCTCCGAGAACGAGCGCGTGAGGCGCACGGTCGCCAAACGCATCGAGGAGGTCGGGCACATGCCCGGCTGCCCTGACCGCATGGCCGAGCTCTCGCACCGCCTCGCACAGGACGGCATCATGCTCAAACGCTCCAAGAACGGCGACCTCCAGTACCGCTTCCGCTCGAAGTCGCTGGGCGGCGAGCGCAAGGTGAACGGGGCGCGGCTGGGCTACGTCGTGCATCGCAGGACCGGGCGCACGATTCGCTTCACTTACCATGGCGTCATGCGCGCGATAAAGCTGTGCGTGCAGTTGTACCGCACGATGGACTACATCACGAGGGACATGTACTAGCGAGGTTTCCGCGACAGACGGAAACCTCGAGACCCCGGCCGCCCATGCGCGGTCGGGGTCTCTTTGTGATGGGAGCGAACCGTAGCGAGCGGCCCATCACCCGGCGGGAGCGAGCCGTAGCGAGCGGTTCGCCCTCCCCCTGCGCCGTGCGCAGGGCAAGATCATTGCGACGGGCAAACCGTAGGAACGACGGTTTGTACGCCGCAATGCATATCTTGCCAGCCCATCGGGATGGTGAGCGGAGGGCTTCCGAAGGCGACCCTGAGGGAGCGTTTGGAAGCCCGCAGCGAGAGCCCGAGGCGCGCGACACGGCGGAATGATCGCGGCCATGAGCAAGCGATCGAATGCAGCCGTTCGCGGGACACGGGCGGCGCGAGCAGAGCGAGCGGGGAAGGCGACCCCGAGGGAGCGTTTCCTGGTCGCGCAGCGAGAGCGAGGCAGAAGCGACGGACCGCCGTGCCCGAGCAAAAGCCGAGCGGGCGCAGGGCCCCCTTGCGGGCCCGGAGCACCGCGCCGGGAGGCGCGGCACCCCGTGGGAGGTGCGGCCGGACCCACCCCTCGGGATTCGTCTGAATCTGCCCCGATTTCGTTGACAGGTACTGAGCCGCCTTCGAGCGGCTCTCTTCCACCTCCTTTTTCTCGAACTCGCCGGCGCTGCGGGCCGCCACGGACGAGCAGGTGAGACGATTCCGCACGGTCGTCGAGGGCGCGCTCTTGAACAAGCTGGGAAAGGTCGCCTAGATTGGACGACAATCGACGGTCCTGAAAGTGGCGTACACCATTTTTCGCCGCACGGCTATAGGATTTGCGCAAAAGTGGAGCGAACTCGGCTAAATCCCGAAGTTCGCTCCACTTTTGCGCAATCTGGGCTGATCGAGGCGGCAGCGCCCTTGCCCCACCCTCGTCTCGGTCGTGGGACATTCGAACGTGGTGCTTTTGTCCCGCTCAGGCGCGCTTTTCGCGCAGGCGGCGGCCGATGTGGACGGCAATGGAGCCGCCTGCCACCAGCAGGCACACCACGCCGATAACGTAGTCGCCGGTCTTGGGCAACCAGCCGGGCGTGCCGCGATCAGCCTCAGTGCCGCCACCGTTGCCACCTGGATGGTCGACATCCGTCCACTCGAACTTAGGATCGACGTCCACGTCATAGGTAAACGAACCGTCCTCGAGCAGCGGCACGGAGACCAGCACGGGATCGCAGGTCAGGCTCTTGTTGGCATCGGCCGCGCCCGTGCGAACCACCAGGTACAGGCCGCTATCAAGACCGGAAAACGTCAGCGTGCGCGCGCCCTCCGGCACCTTCCGGGGCACACCGGCATCGAGCGCGCCAGCATCGAACGCGGCCTGCGCCAAATTTTTCGCAGCTGCGGCAACGTCGGAGGCGGACAGCGACGCCCAGTCGCGGTCGTAGCGCTCGAAGCCCGCGAGCATGGTGTACGTCACGCCTGTGGACTGTCCGCTGCCGCCATCGTGCACCTGTGCCGTCGCGACCTGTACCAGGGTGAATGTATCCCCTGCAAGTTGATGTGAGCCGTTGGAATCCTGAGTAACGACGGACAGGGAGATAGACCCCTTCGGCGCGGCAGCCGCCGTCTGCGGAGCGGCCACAGCAGCCGCGATCACCCAGGCGCACGCGAAGACTGCAAACGCCAAGACAAGGCACGCACGCCGAACCGCGCAAATCCGCGCGCCCGCGATGGCACCGTCGTCGAAACGGCGCGAAGCCATCATCCCGCTATCGCATGTGCTTGCCACCATGGCCGCCCCTCCTTGTAGAATCGTGTATCTCGTGCGCGCCGTGCATTCCGCGGCCCGCGTGAGCCCCACGCGCCCCGTGGCCCGAGCCGCCGGGACGCGTCACCACGCTCGTCTCCCCCGTACCAGCCGCGTCGCACGAGCTCCCCGCCTGCCGTGCACCGGCCACGCGCGAACCCGCCGCTGCATGGGCGGCGTCGCGCCGCGCCTCGATCGCACGCCCGATTAGCAACGACGCGAGCAGTACGGCAAGCACCGCCAACGCGATCATCAGCGCAAGGTACGGCAAGGGAATGTTGATTGGATTGCCGGACACGCCCACCTGCGAATCCATGTCAGCCGTATACGGTATGGCATGCCCTCTCACCAGCAGACGATGAGAATTTATGCCGTACGGTGTACAGGTGACGAGGGTCAGGTAGTCGTCCCCGGCGGTGATGTTGAGCGATTCCGTCTGATCGGGCAGGACGGTCTCGATCTGGTCGACCTGGTAGGCGAACGTGCTCTTGAGCACGCGGACGAAGAAGATGTCGCCCTTTTTCATCCGGTCCAGGTCCGTGAACAGCTTGGCGGACGGCAGCCCGCGATGGCCGGACAGCGCCGCGTGCGTGCTGGCCCCGCCCACGGGCAGCGACGACGTGTCGATGTGGCCCACGCCCACCTGGAGCGTGGCCTCGTCGGTGCCGTGGTAGATGGGCAGCGTCTCATCCAGACGCGGGATGGTAATGTAGCCCATCACGCCGTCGCCGTTGAGGTTGAGCAGCTGGTTGTATTGCTCGCGCAGCTGCGTGGACGAGACGGTGCCGGCATCCGCGCCACCATCGGCAGCGGAGATGCCGGCAAGCCCCGCGAGCCGGGCGTTGTAGGCCCACGCGGCATCGAGCATCGCCTGGGCGTCCTCGTCGGACAGCGCGTCGACGGCCTCCTGGTAAGCGGAGACTACGCGCGACGCGTTGCGCTCGACGAGGAAGTTCGAGATGGTGGGGTACGCCATGATGGCGAGCCCCACCAGAACCACAAGCAGCGGAAATATGTCGCGCAGTCGCTTCAAAGCGTGTCAGCCCAGCTCAGATAGCGTGCGCTAGTTCTGCGCGCGACGACGGGCGATGGTCCACGCCACGCCGGCGATGACGATCGCAGCACCCGCGACGGTGAAGATCACGGTGCCCATGCCGCCGGTGGAGGGCAGGAGGGTGCCTTTGTTGTTCTTGACGGTGACGGTCGTGCCCGTCGCGCCGTCGGCCGTCACGGTGTAGTTGATGAGCGTGCCGTCGGCGTTGTAGGTCGCGGCGATGGTGACCTTGACCGGGGCGGCGAGCTTGTTGTAGCCACTCGGGGCCTTCACCTCAGAGAGCTTGTAGACGCCCTCCTTCAGGCCGGTGAACTTGATGATGCCGTTCTCTGGGGTGGTCACGTTCGTGTTGCCACCGGTTTCGCCGGTCTTGATCGGGCGGTAGCCGTCGTTGCCGTCGGAGATGAGGGTGATGGCGGTGCCGTCGGTGCCAAGAAGCTGGAACTCGGCGCCGGAGAGGACGGCGTCGTTGTCGCCGATCTTCTTGAGGTCGAAGCCGAAGTCATAAGTGTGGGTCTTGCTCGGCTCGGAGGTACCGGTGCCAGTGCCACCGGGATTGTTGCTGTACTCGACGTGGGCGGTGTTGAGGTTGTCCTTGCCCACGACCGCGTTCTCGTTGAGGGTGGCGGAATAGGTCACGACGATGGCATTGCCGGCGGTGAGGTTCTTGATGTCGTTCGAGAAATCAAGCGAGAGAGAGCGCGTTGCCTCATCGTACTTCTTCACGAAGATGGTGTAATCCCTGCCGCCAACAGTCACCTTAACGTCGTTATTGAAGGTGAGGCCGGTGGACAGGGCATCGTGGATGACGAACGTGTAGGTGTTGTACTCGGAGGTATCGGGCACCGCGGACCTGAGGGTGAAGCTCACCTTGTCGCCCACCTGGGCGCTCGAGTGGTTATCGTTCTTGTCGCCGTTCTCAACGGTCTTGGTAACACCGGGGTACACGCTCTTGAGCTCGACCGGGTCGGACATAGCCGAGACCACGTTGTAGAGCATGGCGTCGTTGCCGCGCATAGCGGACGTGGAGCCGCCCTGCGGGGCGAAGATGTAGTAGCCGTACTCAAGGCCGGTGAAGGTGGCCTTATAGTAGCCGTTGTCAGCCGTCGTCGAGGCATTGGCGGTACCGGCAGCCGTGATGCCGCTGTAGGTCTTAGCGTAATCAGCCGCTTCCTTGGCGAACGTCACGAGCGTGGCGCCCTTGTTGCCATCGACAAGGTCCTTTACATAGCTGTACGCCTTTTCAGACAGCGCAGCGCCCGTATCAGAGGTGCTGAGCTTACCCCGGAAGAAACCCTCCCACGCGGTGTTCAGCGTGTAGGTCGCACTCGTGACCTTGCCGTTCTCAACGACTGGGTTCTCGACCGTGAACATCTGGTACGCCGTCACTGTCTTGCCCGCGAACTCGGCATTCTTGCTCTGGATCGTGAACGAGCCCGTCGCGGCCTGAGCCTCCGCCGGGGCTACCGCCACAGCGCCCACGAGCGCCACGGCTACCAGCGCGAACAGCACCAGCGCTTTCTTGAAGATAGTAGTCATCTTTCTTCCCTTCTCGCTATCTCCCTTATTGATCACATAGCTATATCCTCGCGGAGCCGGTGTTCCCGACCCGCGTTGTTTCCCGTTCGCCTATCCCGCGCGTGGCGCCCCTCTGTCGAGAGGAACCCCCGGAGGTCGCGCGAAGCGCCCTCCCCCTGCCGCGCACGCCCGTGCGCGGCAGCCCGCTCGTCGAATCGTTCATCGCGCACCCCCGTCACGGAAGTGGCCCCCGACCGGCCGCGGCTGCAGCGCGGTAACCGTAGCGCCCGCAGTCGGGGCGCCCGCCACGGCGAGTTGTCCCGCGCGCCGACGACGCCACGCCTCGTAGGCTCCGGCGCAGCCCAGCGCCGCACCGATCATCAGGAACAGCCAGATGCCGCGGCCGCCCGTGTCGGGCAGGGCATCGCGATGGGTGTTGGTGACGGTGATCGTGAGAGTGTTGGCCTCGGAGCCCACCGCGGAGCTGTAGCCGGCCTGCTCGGGCGGCACGTACGCGGTGTTGCCGCCCTCGACCTTGCCGAACCGCACGCCAGGCTGCGCGGCGGCGCCATCATTCACGGCCTCACCTTGCACGGCATAGTTCAGGTAATGTGTGGCGCCGTCAGCGTCCTTCACCGCCACCGGCAGCCCCTCGATCACCGTGCGCCAGGTGTCGGACCAGTTGGATGCGTCCTTACCGGTCAGCTCCACCTCGTGCGGGTTCGTCCAGGTCGACCCATCCTTCAGCGTGATCGCGGGCGTCACGACATTCCCGGCAGCGTCCTTGTACGACGCAACCACGGTCAGCTTGATGCTCGCAGGCCGCAGGCCGGCCTTGTTGCCTTGGTCATCCCACACCTTTTGCAGCGTGAGCTTCACGTAGGTGTCGCACGGATCCTGCCCCTCGCCCGGCTCGGGCGTGATGCCGCCGGCGTTGTCGGACACCGGGGTGTCCCGCATCAGCACGGCCTTGGCGGCGGATTCATAGGCCTTGAGCTCCTGCCTCTGGCTACCGTCCGCATTCTGGCGCACGGCGTCCTTGATGCCGAGCCAAGCGGTGTCCGCGTCACCGGACGCCTCGCTCGTGGGCACGGTGCCATCGTAGGTGTTGACGGAGGCCTTGCCGCTCGCGTCCACCGGCTTCAACAGGCTCACCGTGAAGGCATCCATGCCGGTGCCATCGGCGTTGCCATCGCGCTTGGCGAAGGTGGCGCTCGCCGCCCCACTCTTGCTGTTCGACGTGAATGCGTCGGCCAGGCTCTCGTTCCTGGAGCGGTAGATCTTGTACGAGTTGTAGTTGCCGTCCTTCTCGCCCACGATGTCGCTCATGGAGTTGAAGTCCCACACGCTCTTGAGCTTGGTGTTGGCGAAGGGGTCCACCAGGCCGCTCGTGCCGCGGATCACGTCGGCGAGCACCATGTGGTCGTTCGCGAGTACGCCTTCGTCGTTCAGGCCGGCGAAACCGCCCGCGTAGCCCGTGGTAAGGCCGTCAAGCCCGTCGCCGTTCTCAGCCTGGCTCGCGCCGCCGCCGAAGACGTCATAGCCCACCGCGATACCCGTGACCGAGGAGTTCTCCACACGCGTGCGGTTGCCCTTGATGAGCTGCGCGTCGATGTTGGCACGATCGCCCTTGGTGTCCACGCCGCCTTTTTCCGTACACGGCAGCTTGATGGTGGAGTCGCCGATGGTGATGATCGCCACGTCAGTCTGCTGCTTGTTCTCGGTATCCGCGCGGGACAGCGCCACGCCGACCTTCAGGCCGAAGAGGTTCACGTAGAGCGTCTCGCCCTCGGCGAGCACCTTGAGGTCGAAGACCTTGCTCACGCCGGGGAACCACTTGCCTATGTCGATGACGCCCAGGTTCTGGAGCTGATTCGCGTAGAGTAGCTTCAGCAGCGCGTTCACGATCACCAGCAGACCGTCCACCAGCACGGAGCTAACCTGCGCATCCACCAGGTATGCGCGCTTGGTCTCGCCCACGAAGCCGCCGGCGACCTCATCGCTCGCGACCTTCTTGAGGTTGGTGACCGTGCAGTCCTTCACGCGCGCCAGGTCGGCGTAGCCCGCGAAACCGCCCGCGGCCTCGCGACCGCTCGCGGCCTCGGTGCCGCGGCCGTAGTCAGCGCCCCGATGCGTCGACGTCACCGTGTAGCCGTCGGCGATGCCCGTCACGCTGGAGTTCTCGACGTGGGAGCCCCAGATGTCGAGCACGCCCGCGGTGGCGCCGAGGAGGTTGAGGTTCGACAGGACGCCGACCTTATCCGCGTCCACCGTGCCACCCTTGCCCAGATGCCCGATGAAGCCGCCCGTGTAGTTGACGCCCTCCACGGAGGACAGGTTGGCGACGGTCGCGTTCTTCACGCTGCCGTTGATGAGCGCGCCGCCGAAGCCACCGGCCACGCCTGTGAAGCGCGTGGAATCGAGCATGCCTTGCTTGCTGGCATCGTGCGCGCGGACCTGGAAGCCGTCTGCCACGCCCGCCACGTTCGCGTGGTACACGTAGGTGCGGAAGGCGTCGAGCGCGGAGATGTTGCCAGCCTTCAGCAGCTTGAGCAGCAGGCTCGTGGACTGGTCGCCGTTGGCATCGCCGTCGCCGCCCGCCACGGAGGCCACGCTCTCGATGTCCGCCTGGCCGAAGAATCCGCCCGCGTACTGGCCGCCCTCCACGCCGCGCAGGCCGATGACCTGCAGTGTGTTGGTAACGGCGTCCGTTGCGCCCTCGTCCCGGTCCTTCGTGCCCGCGACCACGGCCTTCATCGATCCCGCGAAGCCGCCCGCCGCGCGGGCGTACTTGGTGGCGTTGCCTTCCTTATAGGAGCCGTCGACTGTGAAACCCCAGGCTGCGGCGTTCTGCTGGGCCTCGGTCGCGCCATCCCCCGCCGTCACGGCGGAGACACTCGCACCGCGCACGGTGGAGACCGTGGCGTTCAGCACCTGCGCGAGGTCGTTCGGCGTGGAGATGATGCTGTCCAGGATCTTCTGCAGCAGACCCGAAGACGCATTCGTGTTCACGTCCGCCACGCCCGCGGCCGTCATGAGGCCCGCGTAGCCGCCCACGCAGTTAGCGCCCGAGACCTTGCGCAGGTTGGTGACGTTGTCGCCCGTAGCGGTGTAGCCGCCATGCGTGGCGCCGATGGACCAGCGGTTGGCATCCTTGTCGGCATCGGAGAACGTGGCATCGCCCCACAGCTGCGCGCCAGAGGCGTAGCCCACGTAGCCGCCGGCAAAGCCGGTCTCGTGCTTGAAATCGGTTCCCGTAGCCTTGACGGCCATACCCGTGCGGAAGCCCTGCACGCTGGAGCTCTTCACCACCGGAACGAGCACCTGGGCCACGTTGAGCAGCTGGCCGAGGTTGAGGTTCAGTCCGAGCACCTTCACGCCGCCCAGCTCCACGGCACCGCCCGTCTCCATGCGGCCGGCAAATCCACCCGCCGCGCGCATGGCGCGCACGGTCTTGGTGTCGAAGGCCCGGCCGTTGGTGACGGTGCCACCGCGCATGAGGCCCACGTAGCCGCCGGCCACACCGCCGTGCATGGTGTTCGCCTTGTTCTCGTATGCAGCGCGCCCAGCAACCACATTAGTACCATAGACGTAATCAGCGAGGAAGGCCGCGAGCTCATCCTCGGTGGTGAACGTCTTGCCGTAGAAATCGCCGCCATAGTAGCCCTTAGAGGCAACGTGCTGAGACCAGCTATTCCACGTCTCGAGGCTGATGCCGCGCACGGGGCCCGTGACCTGCGTGTTCTCCTCGGTGGGATAGGCCACCTGCAGAGCGCCCAGGATATTGTTGGCCTTCACCAGGCCGAAGAGCAGGCTGACGCTCCCCGTCTTGGCAGTGTCGCCAGGCTCCATATAGCCCGTGAAACCACCGGCCATCTCGGCGCCGTAGACGCTGCGGATGCGCTCGGCCATGGCGTCGCGCCGGGTGCCGGTGTAGTGGTTGCTGCCGTCCTTCTCGGACTCCCACGACGCGGCGCTCGTCCACGGCGCGTTGCTGGTGCCCCAGATGTGACCGCCGAGGTTATGCCCCACGTAGCCGCCTGCCATGCCGCGCTGCACGCTCTCGGTGCTGGCGGCCTGCGCGCGCACGGCGCCGCCGCAGGGGCATGGACGTGGTCTCGGAGTTGCGAACCGTGGGCACGAAGTCCTGCACGAGCGACGCGAGGGCGCCGTTGGTGCTCACCAGGCCGTGCAGCAGCTTGGCCAGTGCGGACTCGTTGTCCTTACCGGTGTTCAGCTCGCCCAGCACGCGCGCCACGTCGCCCGGCTCGATCTGCCCGGCATAGCCGCCCGCCGAAATCTGGCCGATCACGTAGGAGAAGTTGTAGGAGTTTGAATCCTGGATGTGCCCGCCGGAGACAAGGCCCGCGAAACCGCCCGCGTCGCCGATCTCGGAGCCCGTGGCACCGGAGCTCGCGCGCACGGCGAAACCGCCCGTGCCGCCCGTCACGTCGGAGTGCTCGATGGTGGAGACCACGGCACGCACCACGCCGAGCACGTCGGTGAGCCGCAGGCTCGTTCCCAGCAACGACAGGCCGTCGCCCACGGAGGCCGCAGAGCCCACGTCCATGTGGCCGATGTATCCGCCGGCGTAGCGCGGGGCGGTGACGGCGTAGGAGCTCTTATTACCGAAGTAGCTGCTGCCGTCCGTGCCCTCGAGATCCTTCGGCTCGGTCACCGCGGTATGGCGCAGTTGCGTCACGTTGGAGTGGCTCACCTGCACGCCGGAGCCATAGCCGATATAGCCGCCGGCCGTGCCGGACTGGGAGGCCGTGTCATCGAGGCGCGAGGCAGAGACGACGAGGCCAGGGTTGGCGGCATCGCTCGGCCTGGCGCCCGAGGCATCCGCGGCCACCGTGTCCGCGTTCGACAGCACGCCGGAGCGGTTGATGAGGGGCACGTACCCCTCGACCACGTCGAGCAGCTGGGCGATATCCACTGTGCCGAGTTTGCCGAGCAGGCTGATTCCGCCCTTGCCCGCGCTCGCGAGCGCACCCGAGGTCACGCGACCACCCCAGCCGCCAGCGTACGCGCCGCCTGTCACGTGGTCGATGTTGATGACGCCCCAGGGGGACTGCTCGGCCGCGGTCTTCGCACGGGCGTACGCACCCGTTGCGTCCTTGAGGTCATCGTCGGTGTAGATATTGACCTTACCGCCCTGGAAGTCTCCCGCGAAACCTCCGGCGATATCTGCTTCAACGCTACCGCCGTTCACGAACGTCACCGTGGCGTTCTGGTAGTTAGGCAGCAAGTAGGGAACGGCGCCCACGAGACCGTCGACGGAGATGAGACCACCCTCGAGAAGGTTCTTGAGGACTCCCGAGTCCTCGCCCTCACCGTTCACCGCATCCGCAAGGCCACCCGTAGTCGAGACGCCTACGAATCCGCCCGCCGCACCGTCCGAAGTTGAGGCGTCAGCAGTGACCGCCTTTACGGCCGTGGCGTGAACGTTCGCCGACTTGGTGCTGTTCGCGCGTCCGAAGAAGCCGCCCGCCGCGTAGACGTTCGTCTCACCCGCGGCGTTCACGCCGGTCGCTGCCACCGTCATGCCGGCTGTGACGCCCGCAACGGAACTGTCGGTCACCTCGACCGCCGAATACTTGGCCACCGAGAGCAGGCCCGAGACCTTGATGAGGCCGAGGACGTCGAGGCCGCCCACGTCGGCCGCGTCGCTCGGGCCGGAAAAGCCGATGAAGCCGCCGGCCTCGCCCTTGGCCTCGACCCGCTTCACGCCGGTGAGGGTCGTGGCGTCCACGTCGCCGCCAGTCGCGCAGCCTATGGCGCCGCCAGCGTAGCACCCGTCCACGGAGACGGTCGCACCGTCCGTGGCGCCCGCAACCGTCACGTTCGAGACCTCGAACATCTTGAACTGGCCGTCGCCGAGCTTCTGGCCAATCGCACCCAAGCCGAGGGTGTCGTTCAGCAGCGCCGCCACGGCACCGGGGACAAGCATGCCCGCGATGCCGCCGGCGTAGCTGCCCTTGGCCGTGACGGAGTCAAGACCGGTGAGCGAGGTGGTACGGCTGGCGACCGCAGTGGCGTCGAGCTTGCCCTGCTTGTAGAACGCGAGGCCGCCCACGTGCGCCGTATCGGAGCTCGCGATGACCGGGCCTGTGCCGCGCCCCACCATGCCGCCGGCATAGTCATTGGCCGAGGACACCATGAAGGTGCCGGCCATCTGCGCGCCGAGGATCTCGGACTCATTCAGGCCCGCAAGGGAAAGCAGGGTCGATGCCTTGCTCTGATCCTCCGAGCCGAGCAGGCCCTTCAGCAGGCCGCCCACACCATTCAGCAGATTCGTGTTCTTGTAGTCACCCGCGCCGAGGTCCATCGCCCAGCCGAGCGTCGCCGCACCAGTGAAGCCGCCCGCGTAGGCGAGCATGTCGGCCGTGCCGTCCTGAATGCCCGAGGCCGTGACGTTGACCGCACCCGTAAGGCTATCGTTCACCGCGTGGCTGCCAGCCATGGCGCCCGCAAAGCCGCCGGCATACGAGCCACCCTCGACCGTGACGTCCGCAGTGAGCGAGGAGGTCGCGACGATGCTCTGCGGAATGGCAAGCCTCGCGAGGCTTGGCAGGTCTACGCCCAAATCGGAGAGCGCGCCCTCCATCACGTCGTCGCGGATGACGCCCGCAAAGCCGCCGGCGTATGCCTTGGCGCGCACGGTGTAGGCGACGTCACTCTGTATATAGGCGTCGGTGACGATGGTACCGGCCTGCACGCCCGCGAAGCCGCCAGCGTAGTTCTTGCCAGCGGAGCCCAGGACGGTGCCGCTGGCGAAGTTTACGACGCCCGATTTCGAGATCGTGGGGTTGTAGTAGGCCACGGGGAGCAGCTGGCTCGCCTTGATGATGTTGTTGTTGAGCAGCAGGGTGATGAGGTCCCCCAGGCCTAGGCCAGGGATGAGGTTCAGGATGTTTGTCAGGAGCTTGACGATGTCGCCCAGCGCATCGGAGAGGATATCGTACTTGACCTCTCCCTTAACGTAGCCTGCGAAGCCGCCCGTCATGTCCGCCGCACTCGACACGCTCGCGCCCTCGACCTCGCATTTGTCGACCGTGACCTCACCCACGATGCGCCCGGCGAAGGCACCCGTGGCGAGCGAAGAGGGATCGGCGGCGCGAACGTTCAACAGGGACTCAATAAGGCCACTGAGGTCAACCTTGCCGAGTGTAAGAATCTTCAACAGGGTGCTGACGAGGCCGCCCACCACGGTGCCGAGTACGCCGAGGAGTGAGCTGATGAGCGTCTGATCGACCTTGACCTTGGTGGATTCGTTAGTAACAGAGACGTCCCGAAGCTTGATGTTGTTCACGTATGCGGGTGTAGCGGACCCGGTAAACGGATTGGTTTCGCTGAGCTTGTGCGAAACGGTGCCGAAGAATCCGATGCCCGTGTGGCTGGAGACATCGAGCTTGCCAGTCTGAGTGACGTTTACATTGGAGATGACGGGACGCTGGGCAGTGTCGTTGGTGGAGATGCCGTCGGCGTTAATGGTGGACCAGAGCGCGCCGGCGGTCTTAGCGGCGTCGGTGGTGGTCGCCGCGCCGAGCATGGTGCCACTGAACATGAGCGGGGTCCAGGTCGCGTTGGATGAGGTGCCGCTGGCCGCGTCGGAGCCCACGTCGATGTTTCGGAAAATTATGTAGTTGGCGTCGGCGGCGTAGGTCAGCGTCGAGCTTGTCGCGTTGCCGTCGGCCTTGACCTCGTTGCCATAGTCGTCAAGGGTCACGTAGCGTTTGCGAGTGTGACCCGCAAGGCTGACACCCAGCTCATCCGATTTCTCGCTCGAGCCCTCGTCCAATTTGGAGGTCGCGGAAAGGTCCGCGTCACCCGCGTAAATCTCGGTTTTGGAGCCCTCGACATCGACCCAGCCGCCTTTAGTCAAGCCCGTCTTCCGGTACTCCTGCGTGATCTCCCAGACCGGACGTGTGACCTTCTTGCCCGAGCCTATCGCGCGCAGCTGCTGCTCGTTGCCAATCAGGATATAGGTCTTGCCGTTGATGGTTTTGGTGACCTGGCCTTGAAAGTCGCGGCCGGCGAGCTGCGCCAGGTCCTGGGCGGCGTCTTCGACGGCGGCGTCCGTGGCGGTTTGGGCGGCGGGCTGAGCGGTGGGCTGGTTGGTTGCCGTGATGGCGTCCGCGGGAGCGGGGGCATCGGCGGTCGCGGCGTCGCTCGTGGTTGCGGGGGCATCGGCATCCGCGGTGACATCGGCGTTGGAGACGCTATCCGCTGAGGCACCGGAGCCGGTCGCGGCGGACGAATCCGCGGCATCGGCTCCGCTGGCCTCGGTGCTTGCAGCGGTGTCTACCTGGGGCGTTCCCCCCCCCGCGTTTTCGGAGGTATCGGCATACGCGGTCGAAGCGGTGAGGGTGCTCATCAGCTGGCGGACAGCGGCGGCGTTCTGGATGGTCAGCGCCTGGGAGATCTGGGGCACCGGCGATGCTTCAAACAGCATGAGTCCGGTCAGCGCTATCGCGACAGCTCGTTTCGCCCGCATGTTCTCCCCCAACTGTAAGACGGCTGTTAATTACAGTTTGTAAATTCTTGCATTCCTCGATGCGTAAGGCAACAAAAAAAAACGAGATTGCGGAACTCTTACTTTAGTCTACCGAAGCATTTCTTAGGAGTCGTCGGAAAAATCGATATCTCGGCGATTACAGTTTATTGATTCATTACTGTCGGCAGGGGGGGTTATCTTGTGCGTGTTAACGTTCACGCCTCGTTGCCGCCGCACCTTTCCCCATGCGGCGACGCGACCCGTCCTGGGTAGGCTCCCATGGATGCCTACGAGTCCCTGCTCGCCCGCCGCAGCCGCCGGCCCGTCCGCTTCGTGGTGGTGCTGGTGGATACGTCGGCGCCGACGTCGCAGGACGACGGCACGCTCGCGATGGGCAACCTCCATAGTTTTGCAGTTTAAATAGTTCGATTCAGCCCTCGGCCGTATTTCCGCCTAAGCCTTTCATGGTTTAGATGGCGACGTGGTTCGCCTCAATTGCCGCCGCCTCCTGCCTGATATAGCCGCTCATCGACGCCAGAACACGGTTTCTCAAGGAAGACACGTCGTGCTCATCGGCCCCCGCATTTCGCAACATCGTGCAGTACTCGCGGAGGCCGAACTGAGTCGTAAAGATGGTTGGCAACATCGAGGTGTAGCGTTTATCGACCACCTCCCTGACGACAGCGCACTCTTCCTTGCCCTGCCTCACGCAGGTGCCCAAATCATCGAGCACAAGCAGGCCGCAGTTCGTCAGAGGCCGGATAGAACGCCACTTGTTTTCTTCGCCGTAGTAGCTCGATCCCATCCACGTATCGCGAACCAAGTCAGCTACAGGCACAAAAGTAACATCCAACACTGCGCCGTCCTTCAATGAGCGTTCTACTAGTGACCTCGCCAGCCAACACGCCAATGTCGTTTTCCCTGAACCACTACCGCCGCTCACCCAAAGAGAGGGAGTCTTCTTCCCTTGATAGGAAGACAGCCAGTCGAGCGCTTTCTCGGGGATACGACTCGGATCAAAACTCTCATCCGACAAGACGCTCAAGACAAGCTCCGAGAAGCCGTTGTCCCTCAACAGCGCTCCGGAGTCTGGAGGACGGCGCTTCATCTTGGGCAACCCCATTAGTCCGGCACCACGCAAGTAATCCAGCGTCTGCTTTGACATGACATTAGGACTGCCGAAACGCTCTGCGTCTTTCTCGAGCAGGGATTGAAGAAGACTCGCCTCTTCGGTCTCAGGGGTTTTCTGGGTCCCTTCTGTCGAGAATGGCTGCAAGGTCTTCGATGTCTGCTCGCTCACCAATGTGGAGAGTGTATTCAATGTTTCCCCTTTCTGTTGGATGACACGGATGACATGCTTGAGATGACAATGTTGGCGCGTCAAAACCTTCGCTGGGTGACAGGCTTGTCGTCACGCTCGCGGCAGGTCTGTCACCTGACAAGGTTGTCAGGCGACAGATGCTGAATTCGCTTCCTCCTCGTATGAGTGCGTGCTTGATGAGACCTTCACTCTCAAGGTCGTCCACCGCCCGCTGAACAGTGCGAACAGATAAACCCAAACGTTCAGACAGCCAACGCTGGCTTACTCCGACCTTGTTTCCACAAGCAAAAAGCACGTGAATGAAGCCAAAAAATAGATCGCTACAGAACTTCCCCTGAGCTTGGCGAGCTTTGGAGCAACCGCATCGGCATCGCCCTCGAAATTAGGCGTGAACAGATCTTTCATGGTCTTCTCCCCGATAGTCTACGTCGGAGTCCTTGGGGCTCGCGGAGCGAATGTACTCCTCGACCCACTCACGGCGAATGCGATAACTTCGCCCACAGCGGATAGCGCGAATCTTGCCTTCACGAACGTACAAATAGACCGTCTTCTCGTGAAGGCCCAGAAATTTTGCAACATCGACTACGTGCAACACGTCAGGGAGACAAAACTCTCGATGATCAAAGCAGTCCATTAGCATCTCCTAGAATGGATTGGTGTTCCTTTTCCATCCATTTTGTGATACCATGAATGAGAAATGAAAGTCAATAGTTGGATTGGATTAGATTTTGAGTCCATTAGTTAACTATGAACGCCTGCCCCTGTCGCTTCGCCAGCCCATCAAGCTCGAAGTCAATGCTGCAAGACCGTGGTTGCGCTACAACTTTGACCGGCTGTGGGGAACCAGCACCGATGGCGAGCGTTTCGCATACTATGTCGAGCATGGCAAACCCACTGTTATGCAATTCGAGCATCTGGAAAACGAGTTCTTCGCAAGCAGCCTTCAGAAGGTCAACGTCGAGCGCACGGAGAGCATCGTTCGTTTCTGTGAGCGTTACGGCTTCCCCGTTTCCAGCGGCTACGACGGCGCTCAGCGTCTTTCTCTTTTCCGCAACCGTTTCAAACTCCTCAAGACAGACTTTCAGCCGTTCAGGAGCGAATGGGGCATTCTGGCAAGCGAGAGCGCATCCGCCGCAGGCATCCCCTTGTTCAGTAGCGCCTACTCAGGAGACGACGAAACGCTACTGGGACGCAGGCCGTACTTTCTCTCCGAGGAAGCTCGCCGTATCCATCTAGATGACCGCTCGGTCGTGGGAGCTATTTCCGAAGCGGAGGTAATTCAGACGATACGGGCCCTCCAGGTATCGACCGCCTTGATTACCGCCGTTGCATATGGCTTGGAAAACACCGACACCTGGGGTGCCGACGATGTCGCCGATTACCTTTCTGACCGCTCGCACATGGCACAGAGCGGCATTAGCTTTTTCCTTCTCTCCAACAGCGACGCTCTATTGGATAACACTCGCCTTAAGTCATACGATTCGCTCATTCTCGAGAGTCCAGAGTTCAAGTCGATGGTGCAGCAAGGTGAAGATGCGGGCTTCAACACACGAGAAAGCTATACATCAACTCTTGCGGATGGACTGGTGATCGCATCAAACACTGCAATCTCCTTCCTAGCGAACTCTCTCCTCTCTTATCGCTTTGATGGGACAGGCGAAACTCCCGATGAAGCCGAAGGCGACAGCGGTGGACCCCTCGCCGCTTGGTCCCACGCGCTTAAAAAAACTCACCGAAGTCCGACGGGCATACATTCCTACGGTTCCCTCTCCGAGGCGATCATCTCCCAGTTCGGCCTCCTCTACGACGACCCCGCCGAATGGCGCACCTGCGATAACTGCGGACGAATCTTCAAGAAATACCGCGAGGAGAAGCCGGGCAGGGTGATTCAGAAGACTCGCTTCTGCAAGCGCAGCTGCGCCAACGCCTACAGCAAGAAGAAATCCCAGGGGCTCATTACCGAGCAATCGGTTTGAGATAGCACCGTCAGCCACCAACGCACCGAAAGGAGGTGAAAACCATGAGAACAGTCAGCAAAGGCTACGACCCCGTGAAGCGCGGCAAGGACTCCTGGCTGCTCAGGGTCAGCGTGAGCGAGGACGGCAAGTCCTCTAAGCGCTTGAACAAGACCGTCCACTGCCGCACCAAGACCGAGGCAAAGCGCCTGCTAGAGGAGTGGCGCGTCGAGCTCATGACGGCCCGCACGCGCATGGACCGCTCCAAAAAAATCCCTTGAGGAGTTCCTGCGCGAGCACGTCACCTACCTGCACGACGTGAAGCACCTGAGCGCCAACACGATTCGCGGTTACCGCGACATCGTCGAGACGCGCTGGGTACCGAGACTCGGCACGACCCTGCTAAAAGACTTGAAGCCCTACATGATCGAGGATCAGCTGGCATGGATGCGCCAAAGCGGCGGCCTCAACGGCAAGCCCCTCTCTGGCAACACCTGTCAGAAAGCCCTTTCGTTCCTGAAGACCGCGCTCAAACGCGCCCGCCGCCTCGAATACATCGAGTCCAACCCCTGCGAGCTTGTGGACGTCCCGTCCAAGGAGAAGAAGGAGGTTCGAGTCATCGATGAAAACGAGGTATCCCGCATGAAAATTGCCCTGCTCGGATGCCCGGACTACCGCTTCGCAGCCGCCACAAACCTCGCGCTCGACACGGGTATGAGACGCGGCGAGCTGTGCGCCCTCAGGTGGCGCGACGTCGACCTCGATGGAGGCGTCATCCGCGTCCGCCGAGCGCTCGCCGAGGCGCGCGCGACGGACACCTACTGCGGCGAGACCCTGGAGGAGAAGCTGCCCAAGAGCAACCGCTCGAACAGGGACGTCACCATCCCCGAGGGGACGGTCGAATTCCTGCGCCATCACAAGCAGATGCAGCTCTATCGCCTGATGTACAACGACATCGAGCAGGGCGAGGACACCCCCGTGTTCTGCAGTGACCTCGGCGAGCTCTACCGCCCGTCGAAATTCACGAGCGACTTTAGCCGCTTCGCCCGGCACAAGTCATTCGCGGTCACGTTGCACGGCCTGCGCCACACGCACGCCAGCCTTCTCCTGAAAAAGGGCGTCTCGATACAGTACGTCTCCGCCCGTTTGGGCCACGAGAGCATCGAGATCACCTACAAGACCTACTCGCACTTCCTGCCGGGAGACGACGGCGGGTCTTCGGAGAAGTGGGGCGAGTTAGCCGCGCTGCCGAAGGACATCTTCGGCCTGCTTCCCGCTGCCTGATTCTCATTGTTTGCCATGGTTTACTGCCACAATTCTGCCACAAGCCCTAAAAAGGGCTGCCACAACAAGAAAAAAGGCCAGCCGACTAAGCGGCTGACCTCTAACTTCTTGGTCGCGGGGGCAGGATTTGAACCTACGACCTCCGGGTTATGAGCCCGGCGAGCTACCAGACTGCTCCACCCCGCAATGTCTGGGCGCCTCATGTGCGCAAGAAAGAATATTACGCGGGAGTTCGGTAAACGGCAAGGAAAATCTCGTAGAGCATAATTCCTTCATATTTAAACCCCTCAGCCCCTATCACCGTAAACGAATCGCGGCCGAGCGCCGTCGACGGCGCGTATACAATGGTGCGCGTCCTTTTATGCCAACACTGGGAGTAGACATGCTGCTCGCTATCGATATGGGAAACACGCAGACGGCCATGGGCCTGTTCGACGGAGACGAGCTGGTGCAGTCGTGGCGCATGCCCACCGACCGCTCCTATACCGCCGACGAGATCCACGTGCGCCTGATGGGTTTCTTTAAGATGTACGGCCTCTCGCTCGATGCGGTTGACGCGATCGCCTTTGCGGGCGTGGTGCCGCAGCTCTCGCGCGAGTGGCACGCCGTGGCCGACCGCATTGCCGCAGACGCCATCGTCATCGGGCCGCAGACGGCCGCCGTGACCAAGCTGCGCGCGGCGCGTCCCCAAGCCGTAGGCGCCGATCGCGTCGCTAACGCCGTTGCGGCCGAAACTTTCTACGGCGCGCCGGCAATCGTGGTGGACTTTGGCACCGCGACCAATATCGACGTCATCGATGAGGACGGTTATTACATTGGCGGAGCGATCGCGCCGGGCATCCGCATCTCCATGGACGCGCTTGCCGCCCGTGCCGCCAAGCTCGCCAGCGTGCCGCTCGAGGCGCCCGAGCATGCCATCGGCCGCGATACCGAGGAGTGCATCAAGGTCGGCGCCGTGGTGGGCGCTGCTGCCATGGCCGAGGGCCTGGTCGAGCGCATGAAGCGCGAGCTGGGCCGCAAGGATGCCACCGTTATCGCCACGGGCGGTCTCGCCGGCATCGTCGCCGATTCGACCGACGCCTTCGACATAGTCGACGGGCAGCTCACCATCAAGGGCATCTGCGAAATCTACCGCCGCATGCAGGAGCTGGGGTAGGACAGGGGCTTAAGTCGAGCATGCCCGATGCCACAGCCCCCGCAAACGTTCGCCAAGCCTATTCCTCAAAACTGAATTATTTTCAATTATGAGGAATAGCGGCTCCTCGAATACACCCAGCACAGCGATATCGTGCATGTTTCCTATTCCTCAAAAACGATAATTTTTCAGTTTTGAGGAATAGGGCGCTGGCAACCCATTCACCAGATAGGCGAAACCCTCCCCGGCACAGGCCGAGGAGGGTCTTGTTGTCATCGTTATCTTTGAGCGCGGGCGCCTCGCGTTACAGTCCGCGAATCCGTACGGCCTCGGGCGGAAACTCCTGCTCGCCGACATCGGTCTTGATGGTCGCGCGATCCCAGATGTCCAGGCCCGCAAACACACCGACCGCAAGCGGCAAACCGTTGGGCGACACCGCCGCGACCTGACGACCCAGCAGTGGCACCATGTCAAAGTACTCGCCCAGCACCGGAGCCAGCGGGCCGGCAGCGCCCTGCGGCGTGTTGGCGGCAACCGCCCAGGCGTCAACGCGGGTCAGCACAGCGGCGGCCAATGCCTCGATCAGCGCCTCATCTGCCATATCCACGCCAAGCTCACCCAGCGCCGCACGCTCAATATCAACCGTCACCGCGGCAAACATGCCCGCAGCACCGGCACCGCCGTTCACGGCAACACGCGCGAGCGACGCCTCAAACGCAGGCGCACCGCACACGATATCGCTCGGCCACTCAATGCCCACCTTGCCGGCAAGGCCCAGGCCCGGCGTCGACGCCGTGCCCACGAGCGCGTCCATCATGCCCATCGCCGCCACAAACGGCAGGCCGTGGAAGGCATGCATGTTCACGTCCGGGCGCACGACCAGCGAAAACGTCAACGACGCCTCGCCCACGCTCCACGCGCACCAGCCCGCGGACACGCCCTCGCGGCCCGCGTCACGCGCCGCGTCGAGCTCGGTGCCAGCGGCAACAGCATTCATCTCGATCATCTACATACGCCCCAATTCGCCCACGATATGGCCCACGCGATCCTCGGGCTCCTTGACCTCGACGCCGTTGTAGCGGAAGAACCGCGCCGGGTCGTGCATCAGATCCTCGAGCGGCACCAGCACAAAGTCACGCTCGCCGATCAGCGGATGCGGCAGGCGCAGCTTTTTGCCGCCGTGGGTCTCGCCGTCCATCCACAGCAGGTCCAAGTCGATGGTGCGCGGACCGTTGGCCTTGGCCTTCTTGGAGCGGTCGCGCCCCAGCTCGGCCTCGATCTTCATAAGCTCGTCGAGCAGCACCAACGGCGCCAGCTCGGTCTTAATCTCGATGACGGCGTTGGCAAACGCGTCCTGGCGCGTCTCGTAGGCCGGCTCGCTCTCGTAGATCTTGGAGGAGTTGGACACGCAGGTGAGTGGAATCTCGGCGATCATGTCGCGTGCGGCGCGGATGTTGTCACAGCGATGCCCCAGGTTGGAGCCCACGGCCACAAACGCGCGGCGCGGCTGCGGCTTGGCAACCGCCCAGTAGCCGTTCAGGAACTGCGCAAAGCCCGCGGCGTCGTGCACGCGCACAATGTTGGCACCGGCCTGGATGGCGCCCAGGCACACGCCAAACGTAGCGGCATCGCGCTCGGCGGCCTCGGTCACGCCCGAGACGGCGCCCACAAAGCGCTTGCGCGATACGGCGCACATGAGCGGATAACCCAGTGACGCCATCTTGGCAGTCTCGCGCTGGATGACAATGTCCTCGTTGGCCGTCTTGCCAAAGCCCGGACCGGGATCGATGCAGATGCGGTCGCGCGACACGCCGGCGTGGATGAGCGCGCGGGCCTGGTCGGACAGAAAGCCCATGACGCGGCGCATGATGGGCGCCGAATCGGGCAGGGTGAAGCGGCGGAGCTGCGAGGTGGGCACGTAGGCTTCCTCGCGGCGGGCGCTGCGGCGCATCATGGCGGCCAGGTGGTCATTGGGCTCCGATGCGGCCTCGGTGGCCTCGGGCGCGGGCGCGACGGTCTCGGCGGCAGCAGCCTGCTCGGCGGCCGGCGTCTCCTGCTTCTGCTCGTCCGTGGGCTCCGGCGCGGGCTCCGGATCGCCAAACGGCAACGAGGGCTGCACCACGCCGCCCGGAAGCTTGGCCTCCGGCTTAGGCTCGCCCAGCAACTTGCCGCGACGGCGGCGAGCCGGCTTCTCAGCCTCACGCGCGGCCTCGGCAGCCGCCTCACGCGCCTTCTCGGCAACAAACGCCGCAGCCGAGGTATCGAGCTGCACCGTTGCGTGCGTGCGGGTAGGCGCGGCGACCTCGCCGGCATGCATCACGATGACGCCGCAGGTGCTCGTCTTAACAAACTCGACCATCTTGGGGTCGGTGAAGCCGGTCACGTCGTTGACGATCGAGGCGCCGCAGCGCACGGCCGCCTTGGCAACCGCCACGTGACGCGTGTCGATCGAGACGATGGCGCCCTCTTTGGCCAGCGCGCGCACCACGGGCAGCACGCGGCGAGCCTCCTCGTCGGGATTAACCGGGGTAAAGCCGGGGCGCGTGGACTCGCCGCCTACGTCGATGATGTCGGCGCCGGCGTCGAGCATCGCCAGGCCGTACTCGATGGCGGCATCCGGGTCGAAGTGCTCCCCGCCGTCGCTAAACGAATCGGGCGTCACGTTGAGGACGCCCATGATGCGCGGACGGTCAAAGCTGAGCTCATACTTTCCGCACCGCCATGTCTTGCTGTCGTTCGCCATGAACATCCTCCTAAAATGCCCACGCCGCCGAGCTTGGGGAGCTGGCGGCGGGGTCGCTTTGCACTCAGTCTTTCTATTGTATCCGCGCACACGGGCTAGAACGCAAACGCGGCCGCGATGTCGCAAGAAATCAGCAGGTCGGCATTTGCATCCTGATCGGTAGGCGCCAAATTGCAAATGGCCAGCGTATCGCCAGTAAAGTAACGCGTAAGGCCTGCCGCCGGATACACCACGAGCGAGGTCCCACCCACAATGAGGGCATCGGCCGCGGCAATGGCGGCAACGGCACCGGTCAACACATGCTCGTCGAGCGGCTCTTCGTAGAGCACCACATCGGGCTTGATGCGACCACCGAACGCGGGGCACACGGGCACGCCCGCGGCGTCCTCGTGCTCGCGCGAGCAAATCCACTCGGCGCTATAGACCGCGCCGCACGACTGGCAAATGTTGCGATGGACCGATCCGTGCAGCTCGAACACGCGCTGCGAGCCCGCCATCTGATGCAAGCCGTCGATGTTTTGCGTCACCACGGCATCAAGCTTGCCGGCGCGCTCCAGCTCGGCCAGCTTGGTGTGACAGCGGTTGGGCTTAGCGTTAAGCGCGATCATCTTGGTGCGGTAAAAGTCGAAGAACTCGGCCGGATGTGTCTCATAAAAGCTATGCGAGAGCATAGTCTCGGGCGGGTAGGCAAACTGCTGGTGATACAGGCCGTCCACGCTGCGGAAATCGGGGATGCCACTTGCCGTGGAAACACCAGCGCCGCCAAAGAAGACCACGCGCTTGTGGGTGTCAAACAGATCCGCCAGCGCGGCGGACGCCTGCCTGGGGTCCGATATTGCCTGCGTCATATGAGCCCTCCGTCCTTGTTGATCGGGCGGCGTCGGGCGATGTCCCAGCATGCGACCTTTAAGTCAGCATGCGCGGAGCCCACCCCGCCCCTGTTGCGCTAATCTTAAGCCTGCCAACCCCGTCGAAAGGACACCATGCCTCAGACTTACACTTTCGCCTCGTGGAACGTCAACGGCCTGCGCGCCGTGCTCAAAAAGGACCCGAGCTTTATCCAGATCGCGCAAGAACTCGACGTCGATATCCTGGCGCTGCAAGAGACCAAGTTGCAAGAAGGCCAGGTCGATATTGACCTGCCCGGCTATCACCAAACCTGGAGCTACGCCGAGCGTAAAGGCTATTCGGGCACTGCGGTCTTTAGCCGCCAGGAACCGCTGCGCGTGCTGCACGCCGACGCACTGCTACCCTACGCCGGCGAGAACGAGGCGGCCGTACTCGTCGCCCAAGCCGCAACCGAGGGCCGCGTCTGCGCGCTGGAGTTCGACAAGTTCTGGTTTGTGGATGTCTACACTCCCAACGCGCAAAACGAACTCGCCCGCATCGACGTGCGCATGGCCTGGGACGATGCTTACCGCGGCTTTTTGAACGCGCTCGAGCGCGAGACCGGCAAACCCGTCGTGACCTGCGGCGACTTTAACGTGGCGCACGAGGAGATCGACCTTAAGAACCCCAAGTCCAACCGCGGCAACGCCGGCTTTTCGGACGAGGAGCGCGGCAAGTTTACCGAGCTGCTCAACGCCGGCTTTACCGATACCTGGCGCGCGGCAAACCCCGACGTCGAGGGCGTCTACAGCTGGTGGAGCTATCGCTTTAATGCCCGCAAGAACAACGCCGGCTGGCGCATCGACTACTTCCTGGTAAGCGACGCAATCGCCGACAACGTACGCGACACCGGCATCCGCGGCGACATCTTCGGCAGCGACCACTGCCCCGTCACCCTCACGCTAGAGCTCTAGCCCCAGCTGATCCCCTGGGGACGGAGGAAAACGAATCATTTTGGGCCTCGTGGTGGTATCCACGTGACCCATCCGCCACGAAACACGCCCATCTACTACGTTTAAGCCACCACCCTCAACCACAGCGAACAACGCAAAAAGAAAACCGCAGGTAGAAAGCCTGCGGATTTTTCATAAAACGCGGTTGTGTTTGGGGTGTCGGGTCAAACGTAGTAGATAGGCTGATTTCGTGGCGGGCGAGTTCAGCTGATTCCCCCGGGGACGTCTGGAGACGGAAGAAAACGGATCAATTTGGCTCTTGAGGGTCACGACGCCCGTCATATCAGCCGGCCATTCCAAAACTATGCCAGTTTACGGGGCTAAATCGCGAACCCCCAACCATACGCAATTCAGAAATAATAAAACCGCAGGTAAACGGCTTGCTCTATTTCAAAAATAGCCGGCATGGTCTGCTTGTGCCAATCTGGCCCCGTAAACCGGCATAGTTTTAAAATGGCACTTCGGCAGTATTGATTCCCGCCCCGGCGCAACCAGCCCTACAGTCCGTACTTCACGACGACTCGGTTGATGCGGCGACACCAAGGCTTGTACAGGGCGACCAAAAACACGCAGGTCGCAAGGCCGTGCGTGATATCGAACGGTACGGCGGTGGCAAGACGCGCCATGGCACCCGCCCACGTGAGCGGTTGAACAAAACCGATAATGTCGTAGGCGTTGATCACAACGCCGTACAGCAAACCCGAAGCAAAGCCGTAGGTCAGCAGCGCCGGCATACGCACGGTGCCGTCGGCGCGGTCGAACGCACCCGCATGCGCCAGCGCGCCGCCAACATAGCCAACCAGGCCCCAGGCATACATCTGCCACGGCGTCCACATGCCCTGTCCAAAAAAGAAATTGCTGGTCAGCGCCGCCAACGCGCCAACCATAAAACCATTGCGGCGACCAAGCGTCGCCCCCGCAATAATGGCGATGGCACTCACCGGTTTAAAGTCGGGAATGGGGCCAAACAGAATGCGCCCCGCCGCAGCCAACGCCGCCAGAACCAGCGTTGGCATAATCTGGCGTAAGCCCGGGCGCGACGCCTCGTAGCCCGCAAAGAACAGCGCGAGCACCAGCGCCACCACGACAAGCATGGCAAGTGCCGCCTGTTCAACGCCCGCCAGCAACGCCGCAGCCATCACGGCTGGCACCGCCAGCAGCAGCGGTATCTCCAGTTTTGCGAGTAGGCGCACGATGCGATAATCCGCCATCCCATCACGCCCTATAAAACACGTTGTCGGCAAAGAAGTCGGTCGGCGGCTCCATGCAGGCGATCTCGCCATCAAACATCATGGAAATGTCATCGGCAACCTGCTCGGCAAAGTCCAGGTCGTGCGTCGCCATGACGACGGTGCCGCCAGCCTGCGCATGGTCGCGCAGGGCGCGGGCGATGATGCGGCGGCTGGCCAGGTCCAAACCCTTGGTGGGCTCATCGAGCAATAGCAGTTCGGGGCCGATCAACAGCAGCTTTGCCAACGCAAGCAGCTGACGCTGTCCGCCCGAAAGATCGTACGGATGGCGCCCATCCAGACCCGACAGCCCCAAGCTCGCCGCACGCTCCCGCGCCAAGTTCTCGTCATATCCGCAGGTCGAGGCCCATTCCATCAGCTCATCGCGAACCGTCTCGGCAACCAGCAATGCTTTGGGGTTCTGAGGCAGCAGCGCCGCCGAGGCCGCTCCGCGCACCATGCGACCGCGCTGCAGCTTGGCGGTCTTCGCCAGCACCGAGAGCATCGTCGACTTACCGCATCCGTTGCCGCCCACGATCGCATGCACCGCACCGGCCGAAAACGCCACGTCGAGCCCGCGCAGAACCCAACCGCCCGCGCGATCGTAGCGAAACCAGCTCCCTGCCAGGGTGGTAGCCGACCCGCCGTGCATTTTTGGAGTATTCTGCTCCCATCCGTGCGCGGGAAGGCTTCCGAGCCGTTCTCGAGCGACGTTTGCGCCACAAATTCGGACGATTTGTCCAATTCCGAACTTTTTTTCGCGCTCGATACGTCCCCGGGCGGCTCCAGAGAGCCCAAATTGTCCTCACGCCTGCTGAATACTCCGTTTTTTGCACATCGGACGGCACCCCACCCCAACATGTCGTCGGAAAACAGCGATTCTCGACGCCCCAAAGAAGCCATATCCGCCACCTCGCGCACGCGACCGTCCTCAATCCGGTACGCACACGTCGCATACTCGAGCATTGGGCGCGGTTGATGCGTAGCCACAACAAC
>ENA-OPYU01000004-OPYU01000004.1-human-gut-metagenome-genome-assembly--contig:-NODE-4-length-77502-cov-6.066779_pt1 | contig 77502 bp, 64 predicted proteins | sample MGYA00242637_ERZ504482 | MGnify/ENA primary metagenome ERZ504482 (study PRJEB26092, sample SAMD00036237) | human gut metagenome | host: Homo sapiens | study: EMG produced TPA metagenomics assembly of the... | reverse complement strand
CAAATGCCCGAAGCCTCGATGATGATGTAGTCCGAAGTGCCGAATCGGCGATGCCCTGCAGCTGGTTGGCAAGGTCGTCCGAAAGCGTGCAGCAGATGCAGCCGTTGGTGAGCGGGATGAGGTCGTCGGTCTCGGAAAGGCCGCCGTCGGCGATAAGGCTGGCGTCGACGTTGATCTCACCGATATCGTTGACGATCACGGCGGCGCGGATGCCGCCGTCGTTAGCGAGGATGTGGTTGAGCAGCGTGGTCTTGCCGGCACCGAGGTATCCGGTAAGCATGATGATCTTCACGGGTTTGTTGGGCATGTGCCCTCCTTTGTTAGACATGGCTTACAGTTAAATCTTATGCCAAACGCCTGCTCTTATACCCACGCGCCGGCAAATAACACAGGCTACTCCCAGGCTCCCCACACATCGGGGCAATAACCGACGGTGGCCTTTTTGCCGTTGCGCACGATGGGCTCGGCTAGAACCTGCTGGTTCTCGAGCAGTTTATCGAAGCGCTGACTGGGGGTAAGGTGCTGAATGAGTGCGAGCGTCTCCTCGTCCTTGGCTTTGGGGTTGAGCAGCTTGTCGATGCCGCCGACCGCCTGCATCACGCTCGTGAGCTCGCCCTTGCTCATCTCCTTTTCCTTAAGGTCAATAAACTGCACCTTAATACGGCGCTCCTTAAAATAGCGCTGGGCCTTCTTGGTATCAAAGGACTTCTTGGTGCCGAAGATTTGCACGTTCATAGTATGTTCCGCCGTTCTACTTGATGAAGTTGGTCGTTGCGCGATCGGCTTCGGGCGCGTTGATACCGGCGGCCTGACCTGCCTCGATGCAGCGCAGGAGCCAGGCCATGTTTTTGCCGATGTTTCGCATGGTGGCAAGGCCCTCGGCATCCCCATCGGCGTCGCCGGGCACGCGGCCAAATACGTTGTTCCAGTAGGTGGAGGCAACTACGGGCATTTGCTTAATGGTGAAGTACTTGTTGAGCACATCGAAGGTGGTCGACGTGCCGCCGCGACGGGCGACGGCGACTGCGGCGCCGGGTTTGTGCTCAAAGGCATGCCCGCCTGCATAGAAGGCGCGATCGAGGGCCGAAAGGATGCGTCCGCTGGGGTGCGCATAGTAGACGGGTGAGCCAAAGACAAAGCCATCTGCCTGCTCGGCGGCAGCGATGAGCTCGTTCACCACGTCGTCGTCAAAGGTGCAGCGACCGCCAAGTTTGCCGCACTGACCGCAGCCGATGCAATCGCGAATGGGCTTGGCGCCCAGTTGAAACACCTCGGTATCAATGCCTTCGGCATTGAGCTGCTCGGCGACCTCGGCGAGCGCGCGGGCAGTGTTGCCGTTTGCCTTGGGGCTGCCATTGACCAAAAGAACCTTCATCACAAACTCCCTCTGCTGTCGGTGACTTCTGCGGAGGATTATCGCACGAGAGGGCAGATGGCGTGGGGTGCGATGTGAAACGGCTTGTGTTTCACATCGCACCCCACGACGCTAGTTCAGCTTGGTGCCCGGTACTTGTGGTGCCTCTATAAGCCGCGCTTTGAGTTCGTTCAAAATGGAAACGGGCTGACGGTCGACGCCGTCCAGATGGAGCGTGGCCACGCGAATGGGCGGCTGATATTCAAGCGAGCCGATGAGCACGGGAGAACCCAGGAACCGTTCGATTTCGTCTGCGATCGCGTCGGTCTCTTCGGGATCAAAGTCGTCGAAAAGCGCCACGAATGTCGGCCCCGTTGAGCGGAACAGGCGACCCTTGCCGCGCGAGCATTCCATAAGGCAGGCGGCGCTTTCGGCGAGCACGCGGTCGCCTGCATCGAATCCAAAGCGGGCATTGACCTCGGCGATATCGTCGACCTTAATGGCGATGAAGCCTGCCTCGCGCGCCACGCGGCGCATCTCTCCAATAGCGTTGACCAGGGTGTGGACATCGCCCAGGCCCGTTACCGAGTCGGTCGTATCCGCTAGGCTTCGGTTGATGATAATGCCCACGTACATGTTAGGCTCGGTATCAGTGCCGTCCAAGCGGTAGCCCGTGCAGTCGCAAAGCGCGTACGCTCCGGTGGCATCCATTACGCGATACTGCATGTAGTGGAAGTGCCACGTGCCGTTTATCACCATGTCGAGCTCGGCACGTACGTTGTCGCGGTCCTCGGGATGAACGCGGGCGAGCCACATGTCGAGTGAGTTAAAAGGGTGTTGGGAGGGCAGGTCAAAATCGCGCACGGCGTTAACCGACCATTGCGATTCTCCCGTATCGAGATTGAGGATAAACGGATAGCGCGTCTCGGAGCTCATGGAGATCGCTTGGAACACCCGGTCGTTGCAGGGAAGCTGATCGACGATCGGGCGTTGCGGCGCGTCATCGTCTTTCGGTTGCTGCACACGATGCATAAGCTTATAGCGATACATCTTGCGATCGGCATCCATCGTCATCTGGCGACGCGTGTCGCCAGCAAGTGGATCGACGCGCGAGCAGCCAAAGCTAAAGCTGCCGATCATGGGCGCCTTGCCACCTGAGCTCGCCTCGATCAGCCTGGTACGTACCTGCTCCAAGCGTTGCTCGAGTTCAATCTCGTTTGCGGAGGGCGAGATGAGCACAAACTCGTCTCCACCGATACGGAACAGCATCTCATCGTGCTCCATGGTTTCGGAGAGCGTGCGGCAGATGCTCAGAATATAGCGATTGCCTTCGGCGTGGCCAAACCTATCATTGCAATGCTTGAGATGGTCGATGTCAATATAGGCGCAGGTGAAGGGGTCGCCTTTGCGCCAGAGTTGCTCGACGTGACGGTCGAATCCGTTGCGGTTGCCCAAGTTGGTGAGCGGATCGATATAGGCGTTGCGCTCAAGCAGCTGGCGCTCTTGTTGCAGGATGGCATGCGTCTTTTGCAGTTGCTCACCAACGGCGCGTAGCTCAGCAGGCAGCGCGGCAACATCGAGTTCAGCGGTCGAGACGCCGTTCGCAAGTCGCTGAAGATAGGCAATAATCGATTGCTCGCCCAGGCGATATGACTCGTTCATGATGGATAACCTCCTTGGGCGGAACAACGGTTTGTATCATATCCCCAATTCGGTTTGAATTGGGGATATAAGTTAGCTAATGGAGACAAATGCCCCCTTCGACGGTGGCGTTTTGCGCGCGAGCGTATCAGTTGTTATTGCCACCATCGAGCAATGCCTCAAAATCCTTCGCCGGCATGGGGCGGTAGTAGAGGAAGCCCTGAGCGTAGTGGGCGCCCATTTGTCGTAGCATGTTCGCCTGCTCATTTGTCTCGACGCCTTCGACCACGACGGGCAGATGGAGCGACTGCGCCATTTCGAGCATCGATGAAATGATCTGCGTGCTGCGGCCTTGATCGCCGTCGACGGGCGCAATCTGCCAAATGTGCTTGTCGAGCGTCACCATAAAGCCGCTTTCCTCGAGTGCGGGGATATGGGTACACATGCTGTGGACGGCTATTATTCGACAGGCGGTAGCGCGACGATGCGATGTTCGATGAAAATGCGACTGAGACGATATATGTTGACGGGTATACTTGTCCCGGTTTAAAACGCAGGAACGGAGATGGTCGCATGGCACAGCCGGATACGACGCACACGGTGGGGCTTGCGCTCGAGGGAGGCGGCTACCGCGGTATGTATACGGCGGGCGTGCTCGACGTTTGGATGGAGCACGGTTTGACCTGCGACCATATGGTGGGTGTCTCGGCGGGCGCGGCGTTTGGCTACAACTTTAAATCGCGCCAGATCGGCCGCGCCATTCGCTACAACAAGGCCTATTGTGCCGATAAGCGCTATGCGGGTGTGACCAGCTGGTTGCGAACCGGTGACATGTTCAATGCCGATTTTGCCTATCACGAGGTGCCCATCGAGCGCGATCCCATCGACCTGGAGACATATCGCGCCTGCTCTATGCGGTTTACGTGCGTGTGTACCGATATCGAGACGGGCAAGGCCGTCTACCACGACCTGCCCTATGGCGACGAGCGCGATATCGAGTGGATCCGGGCGTCGTCGGCGATTCCCGTGGCGACGCGTCCCGTTGCTATTGGCGGGCATAAGTATCTGGATGGTGGCGTGGCTGATTCCATTCCCAGCGCTTGGTTGTTTGCGCAGGGGTATGACCGCAATATCGTGGTACTCACGCAGCCGGCGGGCTTTGTGAAGCAACCCAACAGCGTGATGCCCATGCTGCGGCGCGTGTTCCGTCACTACCCGGAGTTTGTTGCAGCGCTCGATCATCGGCATGAGGTCTACAATGCCACGCTCGATGACTTGGCGCGTCGTGAGGCTGCCGGCGAGGTCTTTGTGGTGCGGCCGAGCGAATCGGTGAAGGTGCCGTCGCTGTGCCGCGAGCCGGATGAGCTCGAGCGTATCTACCAGGTCGGCCGCCACGATGCGGAGGCGACCTTGCCGGCGCTGGAAGCGTATCTGGCAGAGTAGAGCAAACTGCCGTGGACTCGGCGGAAAGCGCATCCCGGAATCGGCGCTAAAAATGGGATGAGGTTTCCGCGAGAGGCCCGTAGCGGAAAGCGCGCCCCGGAATCGGCATCCAAAACGGGATGCAGTTTCCCCGACGGCGGGTTTTGGAAACGGCGTCCCAGAATTTGCGCCTGGAATGGGATGGGGTTTCCCAACGGAGCCGCATGCGGAAAGCGCATCCCGGAATGGAGGCTCAAACTGGGATGCGCTTTCCATTGCTGAAGATATGAGGCTGCGAATCAGCTGCTCGGCCTAGACTTACGCCTGCTGCCAGGTGTCGACGAGCTCCTTGGCCGCGGCGTAGGGGTCATCGGCGCTGCAGACGGCGCTCACCACGAAAAAGCCGTCGACGCCGGTGGCCTTGAGCTGTGGCAGGTCGGCCGTCTTGACGCCGCCGCCCACCACGATGGGCACGGGGCTTGCCGCGTGGAGGGCGGCCAGGTCCTCAAAGCTCTTGGTGATGATAGAGCCGTCGGCCGCGCGTCCGCAGTCGCGCTTGGTCTCGGTCTCGTGGAGTGGGCCGATGCCCAGGTAGTCGACTAGGCTCATGTCGGCGGTCTTGACGTACTCGAGCATCTCCTCGCAGCGGGCCGAAAGGCCCACGATGGCGTTGGGCCCCAGAAGCTTGCGGCAGACCTCGACGGGAATATCGCTCTGGCCCACGTGCACGCCGTCGACGGCAATACCCTGCTCGCGTGCGGCGAGTACGCAGTCCAGGCGGTCGTCGATCAGCAAGGCGACCTGACCGGTCTTGCCGGCCTGTGCGATTGCCTGCGCGGCGTCGCCGGTCAGTGCAATGATTTCGCGGGCGCTTGCCACCTTGGAGCGCACCTGGATGCAGGTAAAGCCGGCGTCGAGTGCCTGGGCCACTACATCGCCCACGGGGCGTCCCAGCGTGTTTTCGGGGCCGAGTACCAGATAGGCCGAGATATCAAGGTTGTCGCGGATGCTCATCGTGCTTCCTCCTGCTTCTTGATCTGTGCTTCCATGCGCTCGAGCTTGCCGGTCATGGTGTCGGTAAATCCGGGCCGGATATCGGCTTTGAGCACGACTTCGGTGCGGATGCCCTTGCTCGCCAACACAAAGGTTGCGTCGCGCACGACCTGCATGACCTCGTCCCAGTCGCCCTCGATCTCGGTGAACATCGAGGTGGTGCGGTTGGGAAGGCCGCTCTCGCGAATGACGCGCACGACCTCGGCGACCTCGGCGGACAGCTCATCGCCGGTGCCGCACGGGGCGATGGCCACGGCGACGAGTGTATTCATTCCAGCAGCAGTTGCGGGCTCGGACATGGCTTATGCCTCCTCGAGCTCGAGTTGGTTATCAGCGATATCTTGGGCGGTCGCGCGGTAGAGCTCATCGATAAAGGCGACCTTAAAGCTTGCCGGGGCATCGGCGACAGCGGCGGCACGCGTGCCGGCAACGTTGTAGACCGCGGTGCCGCAGATGGCTGCCGTAAACGGGTCGGCGGCACAGGCGTACACGGCTAGCACGCCGCCCTGCGAGCAGCCGCAACCGGTGATCTTGGACATGAGCGGGCTGCCGCCGTGGGACTTGGCCACGGTCGTGCCGCCGGTAATCAGGTCGACTTCGCCCGAGACCACTACGGCGCCGCCGGTGTAGCGGGCGAGCGCCACGGCGGCATCGCGGGCGGCGTCGACCGTGTCGGTGGTATCGACACCGCGCACGCGGCTCAGATCGGCCGCCTCGCCCTCAAGACCCCACAGCCCGGCGAGTGCGATGATCTCGGAGGCGTTGCCACGCACGATGGCGGGCTTGTACTGCTTGAGTTCGTTTACCAGCTGGGTGCGCAGGCTACCGATACCCAGGCCCACCGGATCGAGCACCCAGGGCTTGCCGGCGTCGTGTGCCGCCTTGGCCGCGCGGGGAATCGTCTGTTCGTAGATGGGGAAGAGCGTGCCCATATTGAGGTAGATGGCGCCGCCGCCGGCAACGAGTGCCTCGCCCTCGTCGGGCAGATAGACCATGGCGGCCGATCCGCCCACGGCGAGCTGCGCGTTGGCGACAAAGTCGATCGTCACCGTGTTGGTGATGGAGCCGGCCATCGGATTGGTGGCACGAATCTCCTCCACGGCTTTGACCACATTTTGCTTAAGCTGTTCCGAATCAATCACTGCACATGCCTCCTTGGCATAGAAAAGGGGCGCTGTGCATAGACAGCGCCCCTGTAAAGGCGGCATGCTCCCTACGCCAGCATTAACTGACAGGTTCAAAGGATTGGGCCCCATGCCCTCTCAGCCTTGTGGTTTGCACCGCCGGCACTCCCGCATCGAATCTGTTGTTCCCCTATACTAGCGCACCTGCCCAAAAAGGGACAGGTTTATTTTGGCAGGTAACAACTGGGACTTTGCGTTTTCCCAGATGAAACCTGCCGAAATAAACCTGTCCCTTTTTGGCAGGTCGGTACAATAGATGGGATTAAGAATGACCGAGGGGACCTTATGATCAAACTTGTGCTGACCGATATGGACGATACACTGATTCCAGCCGGGCATGACGGCGCCAGCGACTACGCCATTGAGGGTATTCATGCCATGCAGGCGGCGGGTTTGCACTTTGGGCCGGTTTCGGGTCGTCAGCCGTCCGCGATGGGCTGGATGTTCAAAAACCGTTCCGAGTGTTATTCGACCGGTGCGTTCTGTAACGGCCAGGTGATGTTTGTCGACGGCGAAGTAGTCGCCTCGCGCGCAATCGATAACGATGCCCTTATGCGCTTAGCCGATTATTTTGAACAGGAGACCGACGATACGTATTTGAAGGTCTACCGTCTGGGTGATGACTTTTGGAATAACGATGCCTATTGCGTGACAAGCGATCCCGAGCGTGTGCGTCGCGCCATGAAGTCAGGCGGCAACGCGTGGCTCAAGGGCGAAGAGGCTCCCTGTCGTCCTGTCGTTGACGATGCCCCGGTATACAAGGCGAATATCTGGAGTGCCCGTTCGCGCGAGGAGCTCGCCGAGCTGCGCGAGCGTGTTGCCGCTGAGGTGCCGGAGCTCTCGCTCGTGTTTCCCAACAACCGCGTGCGCCTGTTCGACGTTCTTCCGACCGGCTGGGACAAGGGCTGCGCTGCGCTGGAGCTGGCGCGTGCTTTGGGCCTGATGCCCGACGAGGTGGCCGTATTCGGCGATTCCGATAACGATTTGCCCATGATCGATGCCGTTCCCAACTCCGTTGCAGTCGCCAATGCCAACGAGGCCGTCACGGCTGCCGCACGCTGGCATATCGGCGCTGCGGCAGATGATGCGGTTGCCGGGGCTCTGCATCAGATTGCTGCCTGCGCCGCGACGGGGGAGATGCCGTCGTTTATGAGCCAAATGGACACGGCGGGTTTCGACGTCACAAACGTCTAGGGAGAAAGCCATGAAGCTCCAGCAACTCAGATATGTCGTCAAAGTTGCCGAATGCGGCAGCATCACCGAGGCCTCGCGCCGGCTCTTTGTGTCGCAGCCTTCGATTACCGCGTCGATCCGCGATCTCGAAAACGAGATGGGTGTGCATATCTTTGAGCGCACCAACAAGGGTGTCATTGTGTCCGAGGAAGGCGAGACCTTCTTGGGGTACGCGCGCCAGGTGCTCGACCAGGCCGACCTGCTCGAGGGCAAGTACAAAGGTACGTCCGAGCAGGTGCCGCACTTTAGTGTGAGCTGCCAGCATTATTCCTTTGCCGTTAATGCGTTTGTCGATGTGATCCGCGAGTTCGATGCCGCGCGTTACGACTTCACCCTGCGCGAGGAGCAGACTCACGAGATTATCGAGGATGTCGCGCACATGAAAAGTGAGCTCGGCATCCTGTATCTGTCGGAGCACAACCGCGAGGTTATCGAGCGCATGCTCGCCGCCAACGAGCTCGTATTCGAGGGGCTCTTCTGCGCCGCGCCGCATGTCTTTGTATGCGCCGACCATCCGCTGGCTGGCCGCTCCAGCGTGACGCTCGAGGACTTGGAAGACTACCCGTTTTTGTCCTACGAGCAGGGCAGTTATAACTCGTTCTACTATTCCGAGGAGCTGACCTCGACCTTTGAGCGTCGCAAAAATATCCGTGTGCGCGACCGTGCGACGTTGTTCAATTTGGCCATGGGCCTCAACGGCTACACGGTATGCTCGGGCGTGATCAGCCACGAGCTCAACGGCCCCGGCATTATCTCGATTCCGCTCGACGTGGACGAGTACATGGAGATTGGCATCATCACGCGCAAGAACACGACGCTCACGCGCTACGGTCGGGCCTATATCGACGCGATTCGTCAGCATATCTAGGCTGCTGTGCTCCGCACGGTTCAAGTCTCTTTATGACAGTCCAGACTGATATAGGAAGCATCTATATCAAACTGTTATAAACGTATATTTTACGATGACCATATGAGCGCTCATACTCTGTCCCAGTAAAGCAACCAATGCAAAGGGAGATATCTATGAGCACTTCGATTCAACCGAACGCGCCGTTTCGCGCCGATATCGTCGGCAGTTTTCTTCGTCCGCAGGCTGTAAAGGATGCCCGTGCCGCCTATGTCGCGGGTAAACTCGACGCTTCCGGCCTTAAGGCCGTCGAGGACGAGGCCATCCGCGACTTAGTGGCCAAGCAGAAGGCTGCCGGCCTGCAGGTGATTACCGATGGCGAGTTCCGCCGCAGCTACTGGCACCTCGATTTTATGTGGGGACTCAACGGCATTGAGCGCCGCGCCTCGCGCACGGGCTACATGTTTCACGATGAGGAGACTACTGCCGACACCGCCGTGGTAACCGGTCCCATTAGCGGCGAGAACCATCCGTTCGTCGAGCACTTCAAATTTGTCAAGTCGCTCGAGGGTGAGGGCCAGATCGCGCGCCAGACCATTCCGGCGCCGATCCAGACGTTCTCCGAAGTCACACTCGACCGCTGTGATGGCCAGCAGGAGAGCCTGCGTGCCGTCTATAAGACCGACGAAGAGCTCGCCGATGCCATTGCCGAAGCATACCGCGCCGTGATTGCCGACCTGTATGCCGCGGGCTGCCGCAACATCCAATTTGATGACTGCACCTGGGGCATCTATTGCGATACCGACTTTGTGTCCAAGACCGGCATGAGTCCGGTTGACCTGCAAAAGGTGAGCGAGCTGGGCGTGGCGCTCAACAATGCTGCCATCGCGGGCAAGCCCGACGATCTGGTTATCAACACGCACGTGTGCCGCGGCAACTATCACTCCACGTATGCCTTCGAGGGTGGTTACGATCCCATTGCACCGTACCTGTTTGCGCACGAGGATGTCGACGCGTTCTACCTTGAGTTCGATACGCCGCGCGCCGGTGGCTTTGAGCCGCTCAAGTATGTTGCTCCCGGCAAGAAGGTCGTGCTGGGCCTGGTGACCACCAAGGCCGCTGAGCTCGAGGACGAGGATGCCATCGTCGAACGTATCCACGAGGCCGCAAAGTATGTGCCGCTCGAGAACCTGTACCTGTCGCCCCAGTGCGGCTTTGCCAGCTGTGAGATTGGCAACAAACTGACCGAGGACGAACAGTGGGCAAAGATCGCGCTGGTCAAGCGCATTTCCGAGCGCGTTTGGAAGTAACGCTACCGTTTGCAGGTGACGGCGCGTGCGAGACATGGCGTATCACGTACAATGGTTCGGATCGTATCGTTCGGGCAGGTTATCCGATATGCCTGATCGCCCTTCCATCATGAAAGGACTTCCATGTCCCAATCCTCGACGCCCGCCGTCACCGATGCCATCTACGATGCATCGTCGCTCGGCCGCCCGCGCATGTTTGTGTTGGGTTTGCAACACATGTTTGCGATGTTCGGAGCCACGGTGCTCGTGCCTGTGCTCACCGGCCTTTCCGTTTCGGCGACGCTTCTGTTCGCCGGCATCGGCACGCTGCTGTTTCATTTTCTATCGCGCGGTAAGGTGCCCGCGTTTCTGGGCTCGTCGTTTGCCTTTATCGCGGGTTATGCCGCCATTGCACCCAACGGCGAGGCCGAGCTTTTGCCTTACGCTTGCCTGGGCGTTGCCTGCGCCGGCCTGCTCTATCCGGTGCTGGCGGCGCTGTTCCGCGCATTTGGCGCCAAGCGTGTCATGCGCTTCTTTCCGCCGGTGGTGACCGGTCCCATCGTCATTTCCATCGGCCTGATCCTGGCGAGCTCTGCCATTGCCAACTGCCAGACCAACTGGCTTGTCGCCGTTATCGCTGTGGCCGTGATCGTCATCTGCAACATCTGGGGCCGCGGCATGGTCAAGATCGTGCCGATTTTGCTGGGCGTTGTGGTGAGCTATGCCGTCGCGGCGGTGCTGGGCGAGGTTGATTTTTCGGGCGTTGCCGCCGCTCCGTGGGTCGGTCTGCCCATCGTGTGGAACAACACCGTGTTTGCGCTCTTTGGCCCGCAGTTCGATAGTGGTCTTGCCACGACGGCTATCATCACCATCATGCCGCTGGCCTTTGCGACCATGATTGAGCACATTGGCGATATCTCCGCCATTGGCTCTACCTGCGAACGCAATTACATTGCCGATCCCGGTCTGCACCGTACCCTGCTCGGCGATGGCCTGGCGACCATCTTGGCGTCGCTCTTTGGCGCTCCGGCCAACACCACGTATGGCGAGAACACCGGCGTGCTTGCGCTTACGCGTGTGTTCGACCCGCGTGTGATTCGCATTGCCGCCTGCTGTGCCATTGTGCTTTCGTTCTGCCCCAAGTTTGCTGCGGTGATTGCCGCCATGCCGGCGTGCGTTATCGGCGGTGTGTCGCTCGTGCTCTACGGCATGATCAGCGCCGTTGGCGTGCGTAACCTCATCGAAAACCAGGTCGATTTCCAGAACAACCGCAATGTGCTGGTTGCGGCTCTGGTGCTCGTGCTCTCGCTCGGCATTGCCTACAGTACCGCCGGTGCCATCGTGCTGGAGCTGGGCGGCGTGACGATTTCGCTTTCGGGCCTTGCCGTGGGCTCGCTGGTGGGCATTGCGCTCAACGCCATCCTGCCCGGTAATGACTTTGAGTTCGATACTTCCGAGCTTGAGGAGACTGCTGAATAGTAGCTGCGTTCAGCCAAATTAAAAATGGCGTCCATGCGTATGTACGCGTGGACGCCATTTTTAATGCGTCAGTATCCAGTGGATGCCGCGCGCCATGCGCAGGTCAGTTTGGGCAAAGTGATTGCCGGGGTTGAGCTCCAGCGTTGTTGGAACGTCACGCTCGATAAACAGCTCTTCCATCGCGCGCGTATCGTCGAGCACGTGCCGCATCATGCGGTTGGGCGTCTTGGTTTCCTTTTTACCGAGTGAAAGATAGGCGGCGTCGGGCGTAGCTGTCATCGTGCGCTCGCGCGCGTAGTCGATAAAGCCGGGGAACCACAGCGACCCCGACGCACTCGCCGCGCGCTCAAAGACATCTGTTTGCCAAAGTGCCCACAGTGGAAAAAAGACCCGCCAACGAGTAGCCGGCAATGCCGCGCCAGGTGGGCGGGCAGGGAAGTGATGATTCGGCCTCTGGGATCATCTGCTTCAACAACTCGTCAAGAAAACCAGCAGCCTGTCCACCAAAGGGCTCGGCATCTCGTATAGTTCCCTCACATTCCCAGGGGCTCAGCTCGCGATTCCAATCGAGCCCTCCAATGGCGACAAGGGTGAATGGCGGGCAGTCGAGCTCTCGGCAGCGCTTGTAGACTTCACTACCGTCGCCCATAACCACGGGGAGGTAGATGACGGGCGCGCCTTCCACACACTCTGAATAAACGGTTATCTGCTTATGATGCGCTTCCAAGGCAGGCTTCTCTCGGTGTTGTGATATTGACAGCCTCAATTGTCGCACGCTGGCACGGGGGCAGACGCTAAAAGAAAGGCGCGGAGCCGCTCGATGCGACTCCGCGCCTTGTTGTTTTGCTTTGGCAGACTATGCCGCTACGCCACGAAGAAGTAGACGAGGAAGGCAAGGGCTGCGATCCACATGAGCGGCTTGATCTTGGAGGCCTCGCCCTTAAAGAGCGCGACGATCACGTAGGCGATAAAGCCCAGGCCAATGCCGGCAGAGATGGAGTAGGTGAAGGGCACGCCGGCGACAATCATGAACGCCGGGAAACCCTGCGACACGTCGGACCAGTCGATCTCGGAGGCCTCGCTCATCATGAGGTAGCCGACGTAGACCAGAGCACCGCAGGTGGCGGCGCTGGAAACGATGGTGACGATGGGGGAGAAGAACGCGGCGAGAATGAACAGCACGCCGGTGGTGACGGAGGTGAGGCCCGTGCGGCCACCGTCGGCGGCGCCAGAGGTGGACTCGACGAAGGTGGTGATGGAGGAGACGCCCATGAAACCGCCCACAGCGGCGGCGGAGTCGACGATCAGGATCTCCTTGATATTCTCGACGTTGCCGTCGTCGGTGAGGAACTCGCCCTGCTTGGCCACGGCCATCGCGGTGCCCATGGTGTCGAAGAAGTCACTCATGAGCAGCGAGAACGAGATGACGAGGAGCGCGGGGTCGGTAAGGACCTTGACGATGGCGGGCACGCCGCCGGCGTCGGCGATGGGGCCACCGATGCTCGAGAAGTCGAGCGGGGCGATGATACCGGTCGGAGCATGGGTCACACCTAAGGGGATACCGGCGATGACGGCGACGACGATGCCGATGAGCAGCGAGCCGGGGACGTTGCGGCAGGCGAGGGCGACTGTCACCAGGATGGAGATGATGCCGACGATGAAGGTGGGGGAGGTGATGTCGCCCAGACCGACGAGTGTACCGGCGCCAGCGGTGATAATGCCGGCATCGCACAGGCCAATCATGGCGATGAACAGGCCCGGACCCACCGAGATGGCGTGACGCAGGACAACCGGGATGGCGTCCATGATGGCCTCGCGCAGGCCACAAAGCACGAGCAGCAAGATGACGACGCCCTCAAGGAAGATGACGCTCATGGCCACGTGCCAGTCACCGCCGCAGACGGTGGTGGTGATTCCAGCGATCATCGCGTTGACGCCTAAGCCCGACGCGCAGGCGAGCGGGCGGTTGGCGAAGATGCCCATGCAGATGGTCATGATGCCGGCGCCCAGGCAGGTGGCGCAGGCGAGCGCTCCCGCATCGATGCCACGCGCCCGAGAGCAGCCCGGGGTTGACGGCGATGATGTAGGCCATCGCCAGGAATGTTGTCAGTCCAGCGCGAAGTTCGGTCCCGATTGTGGACTTGAGCTCGCTGACGTGAAACAGTTCGTCCATGCATACCCTTTCCTTGTTCGGCCCCGAGTTTAGGCCGATTGACACGAACTCACCCACTATAGCCCCTTTACAACACTGTTGTTCCTCGCATGTTGATGTTCGGCGCTTTGTAGCAGACGGACGGTATTTTTCGCATGAAAATGTGTGGGTACCGTATACTTAAGCGGTTACAACGACCCCTATGGAGGAACGTATGATTAAAGAGCTCTGCCGCGACGAGGCTATCCTGTCTCAGCGTTGCGAGGTTGCGACTGTCGAGGACGAGTCGGTCGCTCAGGATCTGATTGATACTATCAAGTCGCTCGATGATGCCGGCTGCTTGGCCGCCAACCAGATTGGCGTTACCAAGAAGGTCTGCGTCTATCTGGACGACGCCGGCGAGCCCCACGTGCTCTATAACCCCCGTCTGGTGTTTGGCTTGGGCGCCAGCAAGATGGAGGAGAGCTGCCTGACGCACGAGGAGGTCACCAAGTCCACGCGCTACATCAAGTGCAAGGTCGCCTTTGATCAGATCGTCGACGGCAAGATGCGCGAGCGCAAGCAGGACTTCGTCGGCTTCGAGGCACAGATGATCCAGCATATGATCGACCACTGCCTCGGCAAGTTGGTCTAAGGGGATCAAAGCACCGCACCTTGCCGCTCAATCGTCGCTCGCGTACCTTAAGTACGCTTCGCTCCTCTTTCGTGGCAATCTGCGGCACTTTGACCCCTTAGACGACCTGCGGGGTCAACTTGGTTGAGTTTATCCTGCTTGAATAGCCCGGGCGTGACATTGTTGTCATGTCCGGGCTTTTGTGTTTAGCGCCTCTTTGATTGGTGACAATAAGCTTAGAAAGAAAGAACGTAAAGCTAGGAGGCGCTATGTGTACGAGCATTCGATTTACCGATAATTCTGGTCACATGTATCTAGGCCGCAACCTAGACTGGAGCTTTGACTACGGCCAACAGGTTCGCGTGATGCCGCGCGGGTTCCACGTCCCGTATTCGTTTATCGACGATGCGTCGGCGGCGCACGCGGTAATCGGCATGTGCATCGATTACGAGAACTACCCTATGTTTTTCGACTGCGGTAACGATGCGGGTCTGGCTGTGGCGGGGCTCAACTTCCCCGGCTATGCCGAGTATGCCGATGGCCCTGTCGACGGCAAGAACAATATCGCGGCCTATGAGTTTCCCCTGTGGGTGGCAGCGACGTTCTCGACGGTCGATGAGGTCGAGGCCGCGCTGCGCGATACGGTGATTGTCGCCAAATCTGCCGGAGAGGGGCTGGGCGTGTCACTGCTCCATTGGATTATCGGCGACAGCCAGCGCAGCATCGTGGTCGAGATGATGGCTGACGGCCTGCATGTATACGACGATCCGGTCGACACCCTTGCCAATCAGCCGACCTTCCCGTGGCATATGGAAAACCTGCGCACCTATATCACGGCCACAAGCGATTTTCCGCAGACGGCGACATGGCGTGGCGCCGAGCTCAAGCCCTATGGCGCGGGTGCCGGCATGCGCGGTATTCCGGGTGATTGCTATTCGCCGAGCCGTTTTGTAAAGGCGGCGTACCTCAATGCCAATTACCCGCAAAAGGAGAGCGAGACCGAAAACGTCGTCCGCATGTTCCGTTCACTCGAGGGCGTGGTGATGATCGAGGGGGCGTCCAGGATGGGCGATGGCAAGTTCGAGAAGACTATCTATACCGGATGCTTTAGCGCGCGCACGGGCAATTATTACTACGCGATGTATGGGGATCCGTCGATTCGCTACGTGAGTCTGATGGATGCCGAGGGCGCGAACCCCGATAGGCTCGTGGTTCCCGAGCCGCGTCGTTCGTAGCTCACTGGTCCGTTGCGACATAAAACGGCCTCGCACCTCTTATGAGATGCGAGGCCGTTGTCGTCAATGGCTGGTGGCGTGTTAGAAGTTGGCGTCGTTGAACTGGGTGCTCTCGAGTCCGTCGAGTTGCTGTTCGGGCGTATCGGCGACGCTCTCGAGCAACTCGGTGGGGTCGACGTTCATGTTCCTACCGGCTTCGTTGCCATTGACCAGGTCGTCCGAGAAGATATCGACTTCCATTTCCTCGGCCTCTTCGATCTGAACCTCGAGCGGCACCTGGGTGCGCACGAGCTTAACGGCCGGGCGCATGCGGGCAAACAGCGGTACGTACTCAATGATGATGGCCGAGTTCTCAAGACCGTACCAGCGTGCCGGGCTTCCGCAGGCGCGGCGGACGGCGTACTTGATGGCCATCACGCGGTGGTCATTGCGGTTGATGTCCGTTTCGGGGGCAAGCATCTTGCGCAGCATGCAAAAGCGGAAGTCGCCCACGTTGCCGCGTGTCTCGTAGATGGAGTAGGTGTGATGTTGCGGCGGCAGCTCACCCGAGGCCATCAGGTCGCCGACGATCTGACGTAGGTAGGCGTTGATGCGCTGGTTGACCTTAAAGCCCAGGTCCAGGCGCACGCGGAACAAAAAGTCCGTGCCAAAGGTCTCGACGGAATACTCGTGCGTATAGGGTTCGTCGGTAACGTGCACGTTGATGAACCAATATGCCTTGGCGCGCTTGGGGTGCTTGTCCAGGATGGAATAGAGCACGTCGCGGTCGAGTGTGAGCGGATCGGGGCTGTTGGTGAGGAACACCAGATTGTCGGCGAGCACGGGGTAGGTCTCGTCGTTGCGCAGGCGGTTGAGCTGATCGATGTACTTGGAGACGGGCAGCAGGATCGTTTGCGTGCGCTCGATGGCGGTACCGCGACGCCACACGTACATAAGGCCAAACAGCAGCGAGGCCAAGAAGATCATCACATAGCCGCCGTCAAAGAACATAGTGAGGCACGAGGCAAAGAAGCACAGCTCGATGGCGCCAAAAAAGCAGGGCGAAGACGCAGGCGCCCAGTCTGTGCTTGAGAATGCCGACGATATAGCTCGTCAAAAGCGTCGTGGTCATAAGCATGGTCACGGTAATGGCGAGGCCATAGGCGCTCTCCATGCGCTCGGAGTTTTGGAACAGCAGCACGATGAAGATGCAGCCGACCCACATGATGTTGTTGACGAGTGGAATATAAAGCTGGCCCTTGGTGTCGCTGGGGTAGTGGATGCGCAGGTGCGGCATAAGGTTGAGGCGCGTTGCCTCCGAAACCAACGAGAATGAGCCGGTAATGAGCGCCTGCGAGGCGATGATGGCCGCCACGGCCGAAAGCACGATGGCAAAGGGGCGCAGGGGCTCGGGAAGCATCATATAGAACGGGTTGACGATATCCATCGCGAGCATCTGGGGGTTGGAGTTATTGGCGAGCAGCCAAGCGCCTTGACCCAGATAGTTGAGGATAAGGGCCGCCTTAACAAACGGCCAGGATGCATAGATGTTTGCCTTGCCAACGTGGCCCATGTCCGAGTAGAGGGCCTCGGCGCCGGTCGTCGACAGAAAGACAAAGCCGAGCACCATAATGCCCGAGTGGTTGATGGGCGAGAACAGGAACATGATGCCGCGGATGGGGTTGAGCGCGCGCAAGATGGACAGGTTGCCGAGCATGTTGAACAGGCCGGCGCCTGCCAGGAACAGGAACCACAGCGTCATGAGCGGGCCGAACAGCTTGCCGATCGATGAGGTACCGGCGCGCTGCATGGCAAACAGGCCGCAGATAATGATGATGGTGATGATGATTACGTTGGTCTGGCCGTCACCCAAAAGCGCATGGCCCCACTCGATAGTGCACAAGCCCTCGATGGCCGTGGTAACCGTGACGGCGGGGGTGAGGATGCCGTCGGCGAGCAGCGCCGCGCCGCCGATCATGGCGGGAAGGATCAGCCACGGCGCCACTTTGCGCACCAAGCTAAACAGGGCGAAGATGCCGCCCTCGTTGTGGTTATCGGCCTTCATGGCGATAACCACGTACTTGACCGTGGTCACGAGCGTCATGGTCCAGATGACAAGCGAAAGCGCTCCCAAGATCATGTCTTCGCTGACGGTACCGATACCGCCGTTGTTGGCGACGATTGATTTCATGGTGTACATGGGGCTCGTGCCGATGTCGCCATAGACGACGCCGAGCGTTACGAGCAGCATGCCAGCGGAGAGGGGGATGGCTCCGTGCCCGCCTTGCCCGCGCTGGTCTTGGAGGTTTGCCTCCAGTTTGTTGTGTGCCACGAGGACTCCCTTAGACATCCGGTTATCTGTCTAGGACAAAAAACTTTATGCCGTCTTTATACATACAAGAGCAGTTTGGCACATCGGGTTATTTTAGACAATAATCCTCAGCTGGGGATTATTTATCTATGCAGGTAGCATTTCAAAGCAGGGCTTTTAAGCACGTGCTGTCTGGGCGATGCCAGCCTTGGCGTTTGCGCGTTTGCCGGCGAGTTCGCAAAAAATCGCGCCGCCGATGATAAGCGCGGCGCCCATCAGGCGGACCGGTGTTATGGCTTCACCCAAAAGGGCGGCCGAGAACACGACCGCCGAAAGCGGCTCGAGGTAGCCGACGACAGCGACGGTCTGGACGGGCAGCTTGGCGACGGCGCTAAAGTAGAGCAGGCAACCGATGCCGGTGTTGACGACACCGAGCATAGCGACGGCGCGCCAATCAATACTGGCGGCGATACCGGCGGACAGGAATGAGGGAGCGCCCTGCGTGATGAGCGTGAGGACCAGTGCGGTCACAAAGGCGGCGCACACCTGGAGCGTGGAGTTCTCGAGGCCCTCGATGTGCGGCGCACCCTTGCTAGCGATGACCATCAATGCATAGCAGAAGGCCGAGGCGATTCCACAGACGATGCCCGCAATGGGCATATTGCCGCCTAGACCTTGCGCTGCAATGAGAAAAGCACCGCAGGCGACGGCGACAAAGCCGGCGATTTTGCCGCCGGTCAGCTTTTCGCCAAAGATGAGCGGGGAGAGCGCCATGACAATGATGGGGCCGCAGTAGTACAGCAGCGAGGATACGCCGACGCCGATCGTCTGGTAGGCGCGGAACAGAAAAATCCAGCTGGCGCCCAGCGCAGCTCCCGAGAGGAGGAGGGCCGCGGCTTCGCGGGGACGAGATGGCGCCTGCAACTTATGGTGTTGGGTAGTGGCGAGGATGGTTATAAGCGAGAGGGCTCCCAGAAAAGTGCGCAGCAGCACGATATCGGAGCTCGGCAGTGCGATAGCTGCGGCGATGATGCCGTTAGAGCCAAACAACAATAATGCTGCTAAGTATGTAAACAGTCCGTTGTTCATGCGCTGACATCCCCTCTATATCCGAACATGTTCACTATGGGTGAACTGGCTTTAGAAGAAAAGCGAATATAATGCATGGAAAACATGACAAAAACTCATGCAATGGTGAGGACGTGCCGTGGAGACCAATATCCAAAAGATGCAGGTGCTGCTGGAGACGGTGCGCGCCGGAAGCTTTACGCGTGCTGCCGAGCGCCTGAGCTATTCGCAGTCGGGCGTGAGCCGTATGGTGGCCGATCTTGAGGCCGACTGGGGTTTTAAGGTGCTCGACCGCAGTCGCGAGGGCGTGGCTCTTTCTGCCGACGGGCGGCAGGTCATGCCGGCTGTCGAGGCGCTCTGCGAGGAATTCACTCGCTTGCAGCGACGGGTGGATGAGATGCGTGGACTCATGCGCGGCAAAATCTGCATCGGTACGTTTTCGAGTGTGGCGACCCACGTGCTGCCGCCGGTGATTGCGCGCTTTCGCGCCGATCATCCGGACGTCGATTATGAGTTGCTGATGGGCGATTACTCAGAGATTGAACAATGGGTGGCGGAAGGTCGCTGCGACCTGGGCTTTATTCCGCGCGAGCCACGCGGCGCCGGCATGGCGTCGCGACCGTTGGTGCAAGACGAGCTGATGGCCGTGGTGCCAGCGGACTCCTCGCTTGCCACCGCGGAGGTCGTTTCCCTTGCCGATTTGGCCAACGAGCAGTTTATCCTGCTGGAACGCGGTAGCGACGACGAGATTACGCCGCTGTTTCGCCGCGCGGGCCTGGCGGTGCGCTCTAAGCTGTCGACCTGGGATGACTATGCGATTATGGCTATGGTCGAGGACGGCCTGGGCGTTAGCATTCTTCCCGCGCTCATCTTGCGTCGCTGTCAGTTCGATGTTGCCGTGCGTCCGCTCGAGGGACATCCTCATCGGCAGATCAATGCGATATATCGAACGGCCGATGTTTCGCTTGCCGCCGTCCGTTTCCTCGAATACCTCTAAACGTGTGCGCGTCATTGTCCGCTTTGGGCAAAACTCGGAGTTCGGTACGTTTTCTTATGAAATTGAACTTTCGAATGAGGTACGGCGTTATACTGCTTGCTAAATTGAACCATGGTTCAATTCGTGTTCTATAAATTGAACTTTGCCAGCAAGGAGGTTCTAGTGGCCCATGAGACGTTTAGCGATCGCCTGCGACAGGCTATGTCCGATCGCGACGTTCGCCAGTCGGACGTGATCCGCGCATCGGAGATGCTCGGCAAAAAAGCTCGGCAAGAGTCAGATGAGCCAATATGTGAGCGGCAAGACGATCCCGCGGCGCGATGTGGCTGAGCTGCTCGCCCGTATTTTGGAGGTCGATGTTTCCTGGCTGCTTGCCGGCGACGCCGATCAAGGCGAGGCATCATCACCCCGCAACGATTCCAAGCCCGAACCCCATCCCTCAGCTCAAATTGCAAGGAGCACCACCATGCGTACTTTTTCTAAATCCACCAAGCTCGATAACGTCCTGTATGACGTGCGCGGTCCCGTCGTCGACGAGGCCGCCCGTATGGAGGACGAGGGCGAGCGCATCCTCAAGCTCAATATCGGCAACCCGGCGCCCTTCGGTTTCCGCACGCCCGATGAGGTCATCAAGGACATGCGCCAGCAGCTGCCCGACTGCGAAGGCTATTCCAACTCGCGTGGCCTGTTCTCCGCGCGCAAGGCGATCATGCAGTATTCGCAGATCAAGGGCCTGCCCAACGTTCAGATGGAGCATATCTACACGGGCAACGGCGTGTCCGAGCTCATTCAGCTTTCGATGAACGCGCTGCTCGACAACGGCGATGAGATTCTGATCCCCAGCCCCGACTACCCGCTGTGGACGGCGTGCGCGACCCTTGCCGGCGGCCATCCTGTGCACTACCTGTGCGACGAGCAGGCCGATTGGTATCCCGATCTGCAGGATATGGAGTCCAAGATCACGAGCGCGACCAAGGCCCTCGTCATCATCAACCCCAACAACCCCACGGGCTCCGTTTACCCGCGTGAGGTGCTCGAGGGCATCGTTGAGATTGCGCGCAGGCACCAGCTCATGATTTTTGCCGACGAGATCTACGACCGCCTGTGCATGGACGGCTACGAGCACGTCTCCATTGCATCACTCGCCCCCGACCTGCCGTGCGTAACCTTCAGCGGCCTTTCCAAGTCGCACATGATTGCGGGCTATCGTATTGGCTGGATGGTGCTTTCGGGCAACCAGCGCTGCATGAGCGACTTCATCATGGGCATCAACATGCTCTCTAACATGCGCCTGTGCTCCAACGTGCCGGCTCAGTCGATCGTCCAGACGGCGCTCGGCGGCCATCAGTCGGTTAACGACTACATCCGTCCCGGCGGCCGTGTCTACGAGCAGCGCAACTTTGTGTATGAGGCGCTCAACAAGATTGACGGCATCTCGGTGGTTAAGCCGCGCGCGGCGTTCTACATCTTCCCCAAGATGGATGTTAAGAAGTTCAACATCACCGATGACGAGCAGTTCGCCCTCGACCTGCTGCACGAGAAGAAGATCCTGATCACGCGTGGCGGCGGCTTCAACTGGGCTGAGCCCGACCACTTCCGTATCGTGTACCTGCCGCGCATGGAAGTACTCAAAGAGTCCCTCGAAGACCTCGCCGACTTCTTTGACCATTACCGCCAGGCGTAACGGCAAAGGTAGCCTGTAATGAAACGGTCGGCCCGCAACGGATGCGGGCCGACCGTTTTCTGTCTAAGCCCGTGCTGTTAGCGCTTGTCTCGTTGAGCGGGCGAGGTTCGCGTGTGAGCGGCTAGTTCTATTCCAAAATGGAATACAATGGGCTTAAGCTGGAATTGATGTCCGGGTACCTGCTTTTCTAGAATGTTTTCAACAAGATGAAAGGCGGTTCCAACCAATGATTATCGATGCAAATTCCTACTGGTTCGACGAGCGCATCTTTCATGACGAGACGCTCTGCGAACAGTTTTTGGCCGAGGTACCCCGCGCCTATGACACCGAAGGCTATCTGACCATGAATTCCGCCGGCAAACGACAGATCGTGATCGAGATGCCCGCCGGTTCTCCGGGTCTTAACTACATTGAGGGCGACTACACCCTCGAGAAGCGCTTGGCCGATATGGATGAGGCGGGGGTCGACAAGGCGATCCTCAAGCTCCCCGGCTGCCACGAGTGGATGTCGCTCGGGATGTGCCGGCGTTTCAACGACGGTATGGCTGCTGACGCGAAGGCGTCAAATGGCCGTCTGATTCCGCTTGTCGCCGTGCCGCCCTTTGGCACCAAAGCGAATTTGGAGGAGCTCGACCGCAGGCTCGACGATGGTTTTGCGGGTGTGCAGCTCTGCGCTCACTACGGCAAGCGCTATCTCGACGACCAGGTCTTCTCGAGCTTTTTCGAGCACCTGAACGAACGCCATGTCACCGTTTACGTGCACCATGTTCCCGTGCCGGTCGAGAACGAGTCGCTTCTCGCGTACGACAACCTTCGCCGCTCTTATGGCCGCTGCGTCGACCAAACTACGGCGATCGGCCGAGAGATCTTTGGTGATTTCTTTGAGCGCTACCCCAATATCAAGATGGTCCACTCCATGCTCGGCGGCGCATACTTTGCGTTCAAGGAGATGCTGCTGCCTCATGGTCCCAAGCGCCCTGATGCTTCTGGCCGTTTTCAGGTCGATACCGAGACCGTTTCCAGGCGCCTCGAGAACAACATCTATTTCGACATGTCCCATGCCCAGCCTTGGGGCAAGACACTCCTCGCCTGCGCGGTTGACGTGCTGGGTGCAGACCATATTGCTTTTTGGCACGAGCTATCCCGTTAAACGCGAGTGGCTCACCGAGGGTGTCGCCTGCGTTCGCGCTGCAAATCTGAGCGATACAGACAGCGACCTTGTGCTTGGCGGTACGGCGCAGCAACTGTACGGTGTCGAGTGAGCGGCAATCAGAGGGGAGTATCTGCCATGGACGAAGGAGAGATGAGGGCTGGGGCCGCTCGTGTGGCCATCGATCTTGGGGACGTGTTGCCGTTCGACGGTTTCGACGAACTCCGTCATGAGGTCTTCGCCCGTGCCCTTATCATCGAGGGGACGGGGCGACGCGCCTGCGTCCTTTCGCTTGAGGTCACCTCGATCGCTCCGGCTCTACTCGCCGATCTGCGTGAGGTTGTTGAGAATGCCGCCAATTGCAGCGGTGCTTATTCTTGGGTGGTTCCTACCCACACGTTTTCCATGCCTCACGTCCGCACTCCCGGGCATCTTGTCGACGATGCTACTCGCAATCGCAACGAGCGCTATCGCGCAGCGCTCGTCGCTGCCGCCCGCACGGCTGTCGAGCGCGCTGTTGCGGGCATTCGCTCCGTCACTCTCGCCACTGTGGAGGGCGAATGCCCCGTGAACGTTAATCGCGACATCGAGACGCCTGCCGGCTGGTGGTTGGGCTCGAATCCCAGGGGGTTTGCCGACCACACGATGCCCATACTCGCCATAAGGGATGCCGGGGGCGAGTATGTTGCCGTGCTCGCGACGGCGGACGTTCAGTCCTCCGTGCTCGACGGGTCGCGCGACTCCGAGGGGAGGCGCATGGCGAGCGGAGACCTCTTTGGTTTTGCCGCCATGTCACTCGAGCGCGAGCTGGGTGGCGTTGCCCTGTTGCTGCCAGGCGCCGCGGGCGACCAAGGTCCGGCGGAGCGCGCCATGAACGTCATGTTCGATGCGGCCGGCGTTAAGCAGACGGTCGATGCCCATGAGGACGGATACCGCATGCTGCACCAGCAGGGGCAGGCCTTGGGCGATGCTTTAATCGAGGCCGCTCGCATGGCGCGTGAGGATGACGCTACCGGCATCGATGCCCGCACGGTCGACGTTCTCCTGCCCGCTCAGACACGCGCCGATTTTCACTCTTTGGCTCCGCACCGAACGTATGAGTTTCATGCCGCTGGCGAGCAGCGCACGAGGGTCTATCTGCTCCGGCTGGGAAACGTCGGGCTTGTCGGCGTACAACCCGAGGTCTCGAGTGCATTCGGCGCCACTGTGCGCGCCGCTCGGTCCGGCTCTGTGTTCTTTGCCACGCTCGTTAACGGCGGACAGAAGTACCTACCGGCTCCCGACGCGTACGAAAAGATCACCTATGAGGCCATGAACTCCGGTTTTGCCGCCGGATCCCATGAGCGCCTCGTCGAAATCATCATTGCCGCCTTGAATGCGGCGTGACACAGAAGGAGAACGTGCATGAACATTGGACACGCGCGCCGCAAAATCACCCCACAGGGCGACATCTACCTGATTGGCTACCGCAATCTTCCCAACCGTCTTGAACCTGCGACGGGCGTCCATGACGACGTCTTCGCCAACGCCATCCTCTTCCAGCAAGGCGAACGTGAAGTGTTTCTCTTTAATGCCGATGTCCTCGAGTTCGAGGAAAGCATGGCCGAGGAAGTCAAGACAATGCTCGCCGAGCGCTACGGCATTGACCGTGATTGCGTTCTGCTCTCGGCGACGCACGACCATACTTCAATCGTCGCTTACCACCGCAGCTGGTGGACGGGAAAATTCGACGAGAACTACTACCGCTGGTTCCTCGATGCCATTTGCCAATGCTTTGAGGAGTGCCGCGCCAACGCACAGCCCGCGATTTGTCGCTTGGGCAAGCAGGTCATCACCGGTTTCTACGACAACCGCATCATCCCAGGTGAACTCGCCGACAATGAGGTCATTGTCGTATCGTTCTTCGATACCGAAGGCAAGCCATTTGCGGGCTTTGTGAACTGGGCGGTGCATTCCGCTTGCGTCGGACCCGACTGCACGGAGCTCACGAGCGAACTCGCCGGTCTTACCGGCAAAAAGCTCGCTCAGAGTCTTGGTTACTATCCGGCCATGGTCGTCGGTGCTGCTGGCGACTGTAGCGACCGCAATTTTCGCCAGGGACGCGGCATTCCCGAGGTCGAGCGCGTTTCGACCGGTCTTGCCGAGGCGATTTCCCAGATCAAGCTCGATCGCGAGGTCGTTCTCGACCGCATCGAGCCTCAGACGTTCTATCACACCGTTGCCCATGACGACTTTTCGCTCATGCTTAAGTGTGCCGTCATCAGTCTGGGCGGCCTGCATCTCTTTGTGTTCCCGAGTGAGCTCGGCAGCGACCTGGGTATTCGCATGAAGCACGAATGCCCGGTCGAGGGAATAGTTTGCGGTTACACCAACGGCTATTTCGAGTATTTCCTTCCGGCACGCGAGTACGGCCTCTCCTTTGAGACCGAGCGTACTCAGATTCCCCAGGGCGAACCGGAACGTCTGTGTGACAAGTTCTGCCAGACGACGAGACTTCTCGGCGCAGCAGATTCGCGTCTGTAGACCTGATTGCGTGATATGGGCCAATGAGGCTCCCTGCCACGTGATCGGCATCTTCCATCTTCTCTGCCGTTTCCCATCCCGGGCGTACGTGCGTCCGCGGATTTCAAAGGGGGAAGCGGATTCCTTGCCCTCCCACGTCGACTACGGAGGCATGAAATCGATGCTATACCCCGCTCAGAAAAAGGAGAATTCCATGAAATACCAGAAGCTTTGCGATGAAATCATCACAAAGGTCGGTGGTCGAGACAATGTGTTAGACGTGAGCCACTGCATTACGCGTCTCCGCTTCCACCTCAAGGATGAATCACTTGCCCAGACCAATGAGCTTAAGGCGACGAAGGGCGTCGTTGACGTCATCCAGGCCGGCGGACAGTACCAGGTCGTGATCGGCGCCACCGTCGAGGCCGTCTACAACGACCTTGTTCAGATTGGCGGGTTCGACGCCAAGCCTGCGCTTGATATCGATGAGGGCGACAATGTCAAGAAGGGCGATCCGTTCTCGCGCCTGCTCGCCATCATTTCCGAGATTCTGCAGCCGGTTCTTGGTGTGCTTATGGCCGGTGGCTTCATCAAGTCGATGCTTGCGCTCTGCACGGTTGCCGGTTGGCTTGCCAAGGACAGCAATACGTATGTGACGCTCTCGGCAATCGGAGATTCGGTCTTCTATTTCTTTCCGCTAATCATTGGCTGGACGTCGGCCAAGAAGTTCGGACTTAAGCCCGTTATGGGAATGGCGCTCGGCGGTATCCTCGTCTACCCGACGCTCGTTGCCCTTATGGGCGGAGATCCGCTCTACACGCTCGGCGCCGGTACGGTCTTCGAGTCCAATGTCTACGGTGATATTTTTGGCATCCCGCTGATCATGCAGAATTACTCATCGACGATTCTGCCTGCGATCTTTATCGTCTGGATTGCCTCCAAGGTGCACAAGGCCCTTTCTAACGCGCTGCCCGCGCTTGTGAGCTCGTTCTTCTCCAACATCCTGACGCTCCTCATTTGCGGCATCCTTGGCCTGCTTGTGGTCGGTCCGGTCATGACGGTCCTCTCCAACATCGTTGCCCAGATCATCTTGATGCTCATCAACTTCCAGCCCGCCATCGCCGGCTTCGTCATCGGCACGTTCTGGAGCCTGCTCGTCATGTTCGGCCTGCACTGGGGTATCATCCCGCTGTGGTTTCTCGATGTCGCAACCTACGGCTATGACCTCATTAATCCGCTCGTGTATGCAGGCGGTTGTGCCATCGCCGGTGCTGTGCTTGGCATGATCATCCGAACCAAGGATTCCGAGGAAATGCTGCCGTCAACATTCCCGCCCTTGTCTCTTCGATTTTCGGTGTCAACGAGCCTGCGCTTTACGCCATCTTGCTGCCGCGTAAGCGCCTTATGTGGGCAACCTTTATTTCCGCTGGTGTAGGCGGCGCCATCGCCGGCCTCATGGGTGCCAAACTCTATGCCTTCGGTGCCTCCGGCCCGCTCGGTTTCCCGAGCTTTATTAACCCTGCCGGCATCGACACGGGCTTTATCGGCCTTGTCATCTCCGGTGTGGTCGCTTTCGTTCTGGCTCTTGTCGCCGCTATGGTGATCGGTACCAGGAAGGACGAGGGCGGTAAGGCGCTCAACATCTCGGTGGACTAGTCTGTCTGCGCACTTTAACTAAATATGCCTCGGACGGCGACGTGCCGCCCGAGGCATATTTGTGTTTTGTGCCGTTGTCAGCATGTTTGCGGACACAAGCCTGCGGTTGTGGAGCAGGGGGGGATTATGACGGTCGTGCCGCGGTGGAAGACGCACGGTCGCCCTGCAGGAGCTGACGGTAGGGGAGGAAGCCGATGAACGAGACGACCGCCTGCGAGTGCGCGGCGTTCCGCTTGAGGTAGAGCCTGACCTCGGAGGTCGTCGCGGGCTCAAGCGGCACCAGGGCTACCTTTCCGCTAGCAAGCGATTCCGCCGGCTTGCGCATGAGGAGTGAGACGCCGGCGCCGCGCGCGACAAGGGAGATGATGTTCTCGGCTCGTTTGCCGGTGAACGTAACACGTGGGCCAAATCCAGCTTCGCGACAAAGGGAAAGGACAAGCTCGCTTACGAACGAGCCTTGGGGAAGCATGAGGAAATTCTCGTCGATAAGGTCGTCTATCTCGACGGCGTCACGTTCGGCGAGCGGATGGTCGAGCGGAAGGACGGCCACGAGCCGGTCGGTCGTAAAGGGAATCTTTTTGAACTCCGGCTCGATGGCGCCGCCGTCACGGATGAAGGCCAGGTCAATGTCTTCGTGCAGGAGCATGCGCTTGAGTGTGTCGCCCTCGCCCTCGATGAGCTCGACAGAATATGAGGGGTTCGCCTGCTGAAAATCGATGACGGCGTCCGTGATCCCATAAGGGGCCATAATGGGGATAGAACCGACGGTGAGGTGCTCGAGCGGCTCACCTGCGCCTATTTGAATGGCGGCAAGATAGCGGTGCTGAAGCGTCGCAATTTTTTGCGCATAGGGGAGGAGCGCTTCACCTTGCGCGGTGAGTGTTACGTGGCGCTGGCTTCGATCGATGAGCTTGCAGCCGAGTTCGTGCTCCATTGCCATGATGTGCTTGGAGAGGGTTGATTGCGACATGAAAAGCAGTTCCGCCGCATCAAGAAACGTGCGTGACTGCGCTAAGATGGCGAATTCGCCAAAGCGGTTGATATCCATAGGGAGGCCTCCGGTACCCTCATTTTGGCAGGTGGCCTAAACCACAACGCCGTTGCAGTGGTCGATTTCGTGCTGGATGATTTCGGCGGTGTAGCCCGAGAAGTTTTTGATGCGGTGGACGAAGTTCTCGTCCAAATACTCAACCTTAATGCGGCGATAGCGGGTACAGGGACGCTCGCCGATCAGCGAGAGGCATCCTTCGCTCGTCTGATAGGCATTGACCTGCTCAAGAATTTGAGGGTTGTACATCAGGAGTGTCCTGTTGCCGTCCTTTACGCAGATGATGCGTTTGCGCACGCCGATCATGTTGGCGGCGAGGCCCACGCACTCGCGCTCATGCTCATGGAGTGTATCCAGGAGATCCTGCCCGGTTGCGGCATCGTCGGGTCCCGCGTCTTCGGAAGGCAGACGCAAAAAGAACTCGGATTTCATGATGGGTTTAATCATGGCGGGCTCCTCATGTCTTATGCTTTCGTGGACTTTTAATAATAGCGCGGAAGGAAAGCTGCGCGTCCGCGTTACAATCTTTCGACGTTGGACCATGTTGCCAGATTCGTCGTGTACGGCGTCTGGCGTAAGTCTAGGGCTCATTTTCGCCCTGGACTGTTCCTCTGGGGCGATGCGACTGTCGTTCCAAGAGGAAGGAAATGCATGGGGAGCAAATCTCAGCAACAAGTTCAAGTAACGCCATCGGCCACTGCGGCGATTCTCGTCGTAATGTATATTGCAGCCTTTGTTGCCGCGTTTAACGAGAACATCATTAACGTGGCGTTGCACGACATTATGGCAGCCTTTTCGGTGAGTGCCACCACGGCGCAGTGGCTCGTCTCGGGCTACATGATCGTGACGTCGATCTTTACGGCCATCATGGCCTTCCTGTCCGGCCGTTTCTCGACGCGTAAACTGCTGTTTTTCGCATGCGGATGCATGGTCGCCGGCGAAATCCTGTGCCTGGTCGCTCCGTCGTTTAGCGTTTTGCTGCCAAGCCGTATTTTGCAGGCTGCGGGATCGGGCATCTTGTTCCCGCTCATGATGAACGTGGTGCTGTCTTGCGCCCCGCGCGAGAAGCTCGGTTTGTATCTGAGCCTGGGCGGCGCCTGCATTACGCTAGGACCGGCGTTTGGACCCGTGATTAGCGGTCTTATGTGCACGTTATTTGGCTGGAGGGCGGTGTTCGTAGTGCCGCTGGTGGGCGGCATTGTGGTCGCTGCGGCGGGCGTAAAGCTTGTTCAGAATGTCGGAGAGCGTTCGAACGCCACGCTTGATATTCTGTCGGTTGTTTTGCTCGCCGCCGGTATTACGGCATTTGTGTATTCCGTAGGCGAGTTCTCGACCAATCTGATTGTCGGCATCGTGACGCTTTTTGCCGCCGTTGTGCTGCTCGGCCTGTTTGCGGCCCGCCAGCTTAAGCTCGAGCATCCGGTGCTTAACGTGCGTCCCATGGCGAGCGTTCGCTTTTGGCCTGCGTGCCTGCTTGTGGTGGTGTCGATGATGACGACGTTCTCGATGAGCGTTTTGTTGCCGCTCTATTTTGAGGGTGCATACGGCATGACCGCACTTATTGCGGGCTTGCTCATTTTGCCGGCGATTGCCTGCAACGCCGTGACCTCGATTGTAGGCGGACGCGTGATGGATGCCCGTGGCGCATGGCCGCTGCTGCCGGTCGGCTTTGCCCTGATTGCCGTGGGACAGACTGCCATCTCGATGACGGCGGCAAGCATGAACATCGGCGTCGTCGTGGCGCTGACCGTTGTGGTGTATGCCGGAGTCGGCCTGGTGCTGAGCCCCTCGCAGACAGCCGGCTTGGAGACGCTTCCTGCCGCTGAGCATCCTCACGGAACGGCATTGCTCAACACGTGGAACATGATTGCCGCATCGTTTGGCCCGTCGCTGTTTATCGGCTTGCTCTCGAGTTCTGCGGCGACTGCCGGTGTCGCTGGCGCTGCGACGGACGTTGCCCAGGCGATTGGATTTGCAGCTGCCGTGCGTGTGGCGGCTGTAATTGCCGTGGTCGGGTTCGTGACGTCGCTGGTGTACGCTCGTCGCGAGTCGCACATGTCGCATTAATGTGTGCACATAGATTCTGCAGCTAGATTGGATGGCGACACCATAAACTAATGGACGTTTTGCCGAGAGGCATGAATGTTTAAAGCGCAAAGAGTGCGCGACGGGCCCCGCGAATGGGGCGATGATGCCCGAGAGGGCCAAGAAGGAGTCTCATGTCCGAGAACGAAGAGATCATGAACGAGACCGAGAACGAGACCATGGCTGCCGAGGTTGAGGCAGTCGAGACCGTGGAGACTGAAGCTGCCGAGGTTGAGGCTGCTGACGAGGTTTCCGCCGAGGAGGAGGCCGAGGTTGTCGAGGCCGCCGTTGATTACGATGACGAAGAGCTGATGGACAAGATGCAGAAGGCCGCCCGCCTGCTGCGTAGCCGTCGCTTTGCTATTTCCAAGGAGGAGGAGGCCAAGGCTGAGCGCATGGCGAACATCGAGCGCGCCATCAAGCTTCTTGACCTCAAGCCCAAGATGGAGCAGAAGGAAATGTCCGACCTGCTGGGCATGCGCCTCCGTGAGCTCGATGGCCTGATGGCCGAGGCCGAGGCCGCCGATCTGGTCGGCCGCATCGACGACGCCGAGGGCGATATGCGCAAGATCGTCGTCTTCGCTGCCGAGGATGCCGCTGAGGGCCTGGTCGAGCTTGCCAACAAGAAGGAGAAGCTCCTGCCCGAGCTTTCTTACGAGGAGGCCACCGAGCTGATGGCTGCTCTCGATAAGGTTATCGCTCCGCTCGTCGCCATGGGCCTGGACGAGGATCGCGGTCCTCGCGGCGGCCGTGACGACCGCGGCGGCCGTGGCGGCGACCGTGGCGGTCGCGGCGGCTTTGGCGATCGCGGTGGCCGTGGCGGTGACCGTGGCGGTCGCGGTGGCGATCGTGGCGGCCGTGGCGGCTTTGGTGACCGTGGCGGCGACCGTGGCGGTCGCGGCGGCTTTGGCGGCAACCGTGGTGGCTATGGCGATCGCGGTGGCAACCGTGGCGGCTTTGGCGGCAACCGCGGTAACGACCGCGGCGGTCGCGGTGGCGATCGTGGCGGCCGCAACGGCGGCGGCTTCCGCGGCAACCGTTTTTAGTTACGGCGTTTTACCAAACGCCGTAACCGGCCGACGCTGCGCGGGCCGCATTTGGACAATCTGACGTTCAACTTCAAGGGCGCGACCAGAAGGTCAGCGCCCTTTCGTTTCACGTCACCTTGTCTCAAATGCGACCCGCTCGCTGTCCGTCCTCTGCCTGCGGCGTTGTCTTGCTCCGGATGCGGCAGTTAGGGACGTTCCTTTTAATATGAGCAGGACATTGTCAAGAGGCAAAATCGGGCCTGGCCCCAACGATATGGGGTCAGGCCCTCTCCCTATATCAGCCCGTCCGCGGCGACCTCGGCGTGTCTTACCGACGCTCGTCTTTGCAGTTTAATATCCGCCCGCGGCGATCTCTCGCTGGGTAATCCGTTGCTACGGCTGAGGCTTCTACGTCGAACCGACAGTCTGTGCACGCGTGTGGCGCCCTGGGCGCTCGCAGAAAAGGGACCTGAGGTTCGCCTCAACGGCTTCGGATCGAACCGCTTCCGGGATGATCGGCTTATGTGCGGGGGACCGCCCCCCCCATACGCCTCCTCGGCCATGAGGCCGACCGCCCATACCCAGCAGGCGAGCTCGCGCGCCGTGGCCACGTTCGCCTTGTTGCCGTGGACCCCGCGCGCGAGCAGCGCCTCCCGCCTCTCGACCAGCCTCCGCACGCCCTTGGCGGCATGCCTCCGGGCGCCCCGGTCCGGGGCCTGGCCCTTGGCGAGGTCCTTCGGCCGCCCCGAGCACGTCAGGTAGTGCCACGCGGCCTCGACCAGCGTCTTCCTCAGGTGCTTGTTGCCGGCCTTGGTGATCGAGCCCCTGCGGTCGCTCTCCCCGCTGGAGTGCTCGGAGGGCGTCAGGCCGACCCACGCCGCGAACGAGCGGGCATTCCTGAACCTCGAGAACTCGCCGGCCTCGAACACGAGGTCGGCGGCGGACGCGGTGTCTACGCCCTTGAGGCAGCGGAGGGAGTCGACCCTCTTCCTCCACCTGGGCTTGCGGGCCTCGGCCTCGACGAGCCCCTCGAGCCTCGCCTTCTCCTCCGCCGCCCGCCTGACCGCGTCGACGTAGTAGGCGAGCACGTCGTTGTCGGCCCTCTCCGCGAACCTTATCGACTCGATCCAGGACCAGTGCGCCCGGGTCCAGTTGCCCTTCCTGCGGCCGGTGGGCGTCCTCTCGTCGAAGACGAGCCCGTGCCTGAGCAGGAACTTGGAGAGCCGCTGCTTCGAGCGCGAGAGGTCGTCCCTCGCGTCCTCGAGCGCCCTGGTCAGGTCGCGGGCGGCCTCGCACTCGTCGTCGGGGACCCACACCTCGACCACGTTGCCGACCGACAGCATGCGGGCGAGGAACTCGGCGTCGTTGCGGTCGTTCTTCCTGCGCCTGTCCGCGCTGGGCTTGATCATCTTCGAGACGGCGCCGACCGCGCAGTCGACCCCCAGGCCGGAGAGCCTCTTCTGCAGGTCGAAGCCCGTGACCCCGGACTCGTACACGCACCTGGCCCTGGGGTCCACGGAACGGACCCACTCCGCGACGGCGCCGGCGTCGTAGCCGAAGGTCGCGGCACGTACCTCCCCGGTCATGACGTCGAGGGAGACGGCCTTTATCGAGCGGGCGTGGACGTCGAGGCCGATGAAGGTGGTAGTATCGAGCATGGGAGCCCCTTCCATGAATGCGGCGTGGCCGCCACGGTTGGATTAGACACTCACCATTGTCGGCCTAATCCGCGGTCTTTCATGCAGCAGGGGCTCTCAATGTTTTTATGTCCTGCTCATATCGTCTCTGCCGGCAGCTTGGGACACTCCTTGTAGTCATTGGGGACGTTCTTAAACGACTACATAGAACAAGAGTGGATGATCTCCCGGTTTGAGCCTGCATTCAAGCTCAAAGTGGGAGATCATCCACTCTCGTTTCGTTTGTTGATTTCGATGCCTACATTTGTAGGAACAGTTCGTGGAGGCGGGTGTCTTCGTCGAGTTCGGGGTGGAAGGTTACGCCGAGCAGGTTGCCCTGGCGCGCGGCGACGATACGGCCGTCGACTTTCGCTAAGGCCTTTGCGTCGCCGTGGACCTCGACGATGCGGGGCGCGCGGATAAACGTCAGCGGCACTTCACCGTCGATGCCAGCTACCTGCCCCTTGGTTCGAAAACTGCCGAGCTGCCTGCCGTAGGCATTGCGCTCAACGAGCACATCCATGGTTGCCAGGCGCGGCGTGCCCTTATCGTCATGGGCGGCAAGGTCGTGAGCCAGCAGAATCAGGCCGGCGCAGGTGCCCAGGACGGGCATGCCTTCAACAATGCGGGTGCGAAGCTCCTCGAGCATGCCCAACTCATCAAGCAGCTTCCCTTGAACGGTAGACTCGCCGCCGGGAAGTACCAGACGGTCAAAGTCCTGCTTCAAATCAGCCGCCTGCCTCAGCTCAATACAGCGCGCGCCCAGCTCGGATAGTCTTGCCTCGTGCTCGGCAAATGCGCCTTGGACCGCCAGCACGGCGACCGTTTGGTCTGCATAATCGCTCATGTGCGATCCTTTCTGCTGGACTAGCGCCCGCGCTCTTCCATGATAATCTCGATCTCGTCGGCGTTGATGCCCACCATGGCCTCGCCCAGGTCCTCTGAAAGCTCGGCAATGAGCTTGGCATCGGTGAAGTTTGCCACGGCCTTGACGATGGCGGCTGCGCGCTTGGCGGGGTCGCCGCTCTTAAAGATGCCCGAGCCGACAAAGACGCCTTCGGCGCCCAGCTGCATCATCAGCGCGGCGTCGGCGGGGGTCGCTACGCCGCCGGCGGCAAAGTTCACGACGGGAAGCTTACCCGTGGCATGGACCTCGCGCACCAGCTCGACCGGAACCTGCAGTTGCTTGGCTGCCTCAAAGAGCTCGTCGTTGCGCAGGGCAACAACGTCACGGATCTGCTTTTGGATCTTGCGCATGTGACGCACGGCCTGAACGACGTCGCCCGTACCCGGCTCACCCTTGGTGCGAATCATCGTGGCGCCTTCGGCAACACGGCGCAGCGCCTCGCCCAGATCACGGGCGCCGCAGACAAACGGCACGTCAAACTGGGTCTTGTCGATGTGATAGACGTCATCGGCAGGGGAGAGAACCTCGGACTCATCGATGTAGTCGATCTCGATGGCCTGCAGGACCTGCGCCTCGACGATGTGACCGATGCGGCACTTGGCCATGACGGGGATGGAGACGGCCTCTTGGATGCCCTTGATCATCTTGGGGTCGCTCATGCGCGAGACGCCGCCTGCGGCGCGGATGTCGGCCGGGATGCGCTCGAGTGCCATGACGGCGCAGGCGCCTGCCTCCTCGGCGATACGTGCCTGCTCGGGCGTGGTGACGTCCATGATGACGCCGCCCTTGAGCATCTGCGCGAGTTCGCGATTGAGTTTGACGCGATCGGCCTTGCTGGTCTGTTCTGCCATGGTTGCTCCCTTGGTTGGCATGTGCATTGCTTGACGGAACATCCTATCGGGGAGCTGGGTATGGCAAAATACTCAGTTTTCGAGATAATAATAAGGTCAGCCTAATACCAGATTGAACAGCTCGATAAGGTCAGGTGGCAAACTCATGCTTGACTACAAATTTGGGAAAAACGCGGCGAAGCATCGCTCTATGAGTATGTTTACCAGCAAATTCGAGATGATATCGTAGCTGGACGCATTGTGGCGGGGGAGCATTTGCCGTCTAAGCGCGCCTTTGCCAGTCATCTGGGAATCAGCGTCATTACCATCGAGAATGCATATAGCCAGTTACTCGCTGAGGGCTATATTTGCTCAATGCCGCGTCGTGGCTACTACGCTTGCGAGCTTTCGGATGCACCGGTTTTGGCTTCGGCTGCGGAGGGCATCGACCGAGATGCCGTCTCTGTGGACCCCAGCGCGCATGATGTCCGCGGGCGGGTCGAGCAATTCGACGCACTTTCTCCTTCCGCTTTGGAGGCGGCGCGGCTTTGGCAAAGCGCGCTACGGGCGACGCTAGCATCCGAAGACGAACGCGAAATCTTTTCGACCGCACCGGCACAGGGCACCGCTCGGCTACGACGCGCAATTGCTCATCATCTGCGTGGGACAAGGGGTATGAATGTCGACCCCAACAACATCGTTATCGGTGCGGGCGCCCAGCTGCTCGATACCATGTTGGTTCAGTTGCTTGGAGCCGACAAGGTGTATGCCGTTGAGGATCCGGGCTATTTGCGCCTGACGCGCATCTATCAGGCTATGGGCTGCCAAGTACGACATATCCCGTTGGATGACGACGGCGTGGACCTGAGCGCTCTGCAGAAAACCGGGACCGATGTCCTTCACCTTATGCCGTCCCATCAGTATCCGACAGGCCTTGTGACGAGCATTGCGCGTCGCTACGCGCTGCTGAGCTGGGCCGCCGAGCGACCAGGTCGGTATCTCATCGAAGATGACTTTGATTGTGAGTTTCGCCTTGCTGGCAAGCCGATTCCTGCGCTCGCATCGATCGATGCCGCCCAGTCGGTTATTTACACCAACACGTTTTCGAAGAGCCTGTCATCGGCGTTGCGTCTAGCGTACATGGTGTTGCCCGATGAGCTAATGGAGCGGTTTAGGCGCAACCTTGGTTTTTACGCCTCGTCGGTTAGCTCTGTTGACCAGGTCGCTTTGGCTCGTTTGCTGGAATCGGGTGATTACGAGCGACATGTGAACCGCGTGCGCGTGCGCGCTCGCGAGGCGCGCGATGGCCTGGCGGCGCTTGTGCGGAAGGCGTTTCCGGCAGGGGAAGTCTCGATCGAGCATGCAGACGCGGGCCTTTACTGTATCGTGGTTGCGGAGCGTGGAACGGGCGGAAGCACTTTTGCACGGGCCCTCACGCGCTCGAGCATCCCTTTTATCGATATTGGTGACTGTTTTTGGTGTGCCGATGGCGCATCTGTCCCTGAAAACTCAACTCAAATTCTTGTTCAGTATGACGATCTGAGTCCAAAAGTGCTAACTAGCTTGGAATTGCAGCTAATGGGGGGGCACTCTGCAACCTAAGTGAGTAGACTTTTAGCACTTTGGCGACCAGGCAGTTTTGTAACAAGCTATCTACCTGCGGTTTTGAAAAGCAGGATGACCGGCCTGCTCGGGATGTTCAAAAAAGTCTACTCACTTGCCGCGCAAAGCTCCTGCATGAGAAAAAATGGGGTTTTCAACAGGGCTTCGTCCAGCTCTCGGCAAGCTTTTGGCCAGTTGGGGAGTGCTGTTGAAAACTTGGCAGTCCGTTCGGCGCCATTTTTGGTGCGTTCGCGCCAATACGTGACTGACTGGGTTGAAATTCGTGTTTTCCTGTGCCTATGAAGGATCTACTTTGTGACATATCGGCTTTTAGGTACTGGCGTTTGCCTCCTCAAGTCCGCGCTTTGTGTCCGCCGCTTCCACGGCCGGAAGAAGACCGGCAGCGATATGACCTTGCCCGTAACCCGACGGCTGCGGTTGTGCTCGGCTTTCCGTTGTATACATTGGTCCGGACGAGAAACAAGCGGACTTGTCCTGCCAGTATCAGACAGCGGCTGTTTCTTGGTGAGCTCCCCAGGGAATCCGTGCTGGAAACGGAGCATGGGTTTTTGGTCACGTCTCCTCTACTGACGGCATTTATCATGTCTCGACATCTGACGGATCTCCAGCTTCTTTTTGTGTTGGCAGAGATGTGCGGCTTGTTTGCGGTGTGTGCCCTGCCAGCGGCACTTGAGGCGGAGCTTTCGCGTGCAATTGATTCGGGTGCGATTTCGACAACGTTCGGTTGGGTGCGCTGTCCGTCCGAGGACGGCACCGCCTCAAATTTATGGCGTCGAGACGCTTTGGTTTTGGGCGGAGACCTTGACCGTTTTTGTTCAGATGTTTGCGGGATGCGTTACGGCAATAGATTTATGGCGGTATCGCAACTCGTTCCATTGGGTGCCGCGTCGCCTTTTGAGGTCGAGGCGTTTTTGTTGCTTGGACTGCCGCGAGCCCTGGGAGGCGAAGGGTTTTGCGGCATAGAGCTCAATGTCGAAGTGACGTTAAGCACAAGTGCTCGAGCGATTGTGGGAAAGTCCCGTGTATATATCGACCTACTTCTTTCTTCGCCGGACGGTAGGCGACAGGTGGCCATTGAATGTCAGGGAAAGGCCTCGCACGGACGCGCAGGGGATGGCTTGCGTGACGCTGACCGCATGACGGCCCTTCAGGCCATGGGCTACGATGTGCTTCTCCTTACACACAGACAGATATCGGATGAGGATAGATTCCGCGCGATCGTTAAGGCCGTATGCAGGATGCTCGATGCTGAATATCGTGATAAAAGCTCGGATGAGCAAAGGGCTGAGGCATTACTCCGGTCTGAACTATTCATTGACTGGACAAAATTGGGAGTAATCGACGGAAAGATGCCCGCTAGACACAAAATGGCTCGATCGTGGACGGCTGCGGTTCTAAGTGAGTAGACTTTTGGCACTTTGGCGACCAAGCCGTTTTGCAACAAGTCATTTACCTGCGGCTTTATAAAGCAATATGGATGGCGTGCTCGGCAAGTTCCAAAAAGTCTACTCACTTAGTTTTTGACAAGAAGCCGATGCCGAAGGCGGTCCTATTTCAGGGCGTTAACAAGTTCATGAGGCACGAAAAAGGCCCGAACCAATACGGTCCGGGCCTCATCGAGCTTGAGGTTATGTCTCAGGCGGTTGGCTTAGCCAAAGTAGCGCTTGAGCAGGCCGGCGAAAGCCTTGCCGTGGCGGGCCTCGTCGCGAGCCATCTCGTGCACGGTGTCGTGGATGGCATCGAGGCCAGCGGCCTTGGCGCGCTTGGCAAGATCGGTCTTGCCGGCGGTGGCGCCGTTCTCAGCCTCAACGCGCATCTCGAGGTTCTTCTTGGTGGAGTCGGTCACGACCTCGCCCAGGAGCTCAGCGAACTTGGCGGCATGCTCGGCCTCCTCGTGGGCAGCCTTCTCCCAGTACAGGCCGATCTCGGGATAGCCCTCGCGATGAGCGACGCGAGCCATGGCCAGGTACATACCGACCTCGGAGCACTCGCCCTCAAAGTTGGCGCGCAGGTCGGCAACGATGTCCTCGGAGACGCCCTCCATCTTGGCGACGCCCACGACGTGCTCGGCAGCCCACTCGAGCTGACCCTCCTCCTGCTTCAGGAAACGAGAACCGGGAACGCCGCACTGGGGGCACTTGAAGTCCTCGGGCAGTTGGTCGCCGTCGAACTCTTCCACATAACCGCAAACGGGGCAAACAAACTTCATGATTCGATCCTTTCGATCGATGGCGATTGTGCGCTCGTCCGGTCCCGTAAGGGCCCTCTCCGGACGTGCGTCTTGACGAGTTCTATTATCCATAAATGCAACCAAATGTGAAGCCTATTAGGAATGATTTTTAATAAAACAATTTCGAGATATGAAGATGTTGATTGATTAACGATTGGCAGGCCGTCTTTGACCGCCGCTGAGTACAATCGGGCGAGCAAATGTTGACCTATCAACAAATGAAGGAGTTTCCTTTATGCATCTAGCCCGTCGTGCCTGGTGCCGAACATATCAGACGGTTTTTCGCATTGCATTGCCGATCCTGCCCTATACCGAGCCGCGCATTTTAGAGCATGCCGAGGATGTGCCCGCGGTGCTTCAAAAGCGCTCGATCCAGAAGGTCCTTATCGTGACGGATCCCGGCATTGCCCGTCTGGGGCTCACGGCACCGCTCGAGACGGCGCTCGCATCCAGGGGGATTGGCGTTACGGTCTATGCCGAAACGCGTGCAAACCCCACGGTTTCAAACGTGGAAGAAGCGGCGTCCCTGTATCGAGAGAGCGCCTGCCAGGCCATTATCGGCTTTGGCGGTGGCTCGGCCATGGACTGTGCCAAGGGCGTGGGCGCACGCATTGCGCAGCCAAACAAGCCAATCAACAAGATGCGCGGCCTGCTGCGGATTCATCGTCGCCTGCCGCTGCTCATCGCCGTTCCCACTACCGCCGGTACGGGAAGCGAAGCCACGCTTGCGGCGGTAATTACCGATGACGGGACGCACTACAAATACCCCATTAACGACTTTGTGCTCATCCCGCGTTTTGCAGTCCACGACCCCGAGTTTACGTGCGGCTTGCCCGCTTCCATTACGGGGCAGACGGGCATGGACGCCCTGACGCATGCCGTTGAGGCCTTTATCGGGCGAAGCACCACGCCCTATACGCGCAAGATGGCGCGACAGGCGGTGCAGCTTATCCACGACAATTTGCTCGAGGCCTATGAGCATGGTGACGACATGTGCGCTCGTCGCAATATGCTTTTGGCGGCGTATAAGGCGGGCGTTGCGTTTACCCGCTCCTATGTCGGATATGTGCATGCCATCGCGCACAGTTTGGGCGGCCGATACGGAATTCCGCACGGTTTGGCCAACGCGATCATCCTGCCGCACATGCTTCGCGCTTATGGTGACGCCGCCGCCCCCAAGCTTGCCGATCTTGCTCACATGGCGGGCATTGCGCCGGCTACCGCGCAGGATAGTCTTGCGGCCGAGGCCTTTATCGATTGGGTCGACCGCATGAACGAGGCCCTGGGAATCCCCAAATATGTTTTGGGCATTCGCCACTCTGACATTCCCGAGATGGCGGCGCATGCCGATGCCGAGGCCAATCCGCTATACCCCGTTCCGCTTCTAATGGACCGCTTGGAGCTCGAGCATATGTACGAAGTCGTTGCAGGTGGTATGTTTGAGGACGAGAATTAGGAGGGTCCATGAACACCGAGGAAATTGCGCGCATCGTCGGCGATCAGCGCGCCTACTTTAAGACGCACGCCACGTTTGATGTCGATGCTCGACGTCGCGCGCTCGTGAGTTTACGCGATGCGGTGCGGGCCCACGAGGCCGATATCGCCCATGCGCTCAAGACCGATTTGGGGAAGTCGCATGACGAGGCCTATATGTGCGAGATCGGTACGTCGCTTTCCGAGATTCGACATCAGATCGCTCACGTGGCTCGATGGAGTCGTCCGCGCCTGCGTCCGTGCGATCTCGCTAACGCCGTGAGCGTGTGCAAAACGCAAGCCGTGCCCTATGGCGTCACACTCATCATGGCTCCGTGGAACTACCCGTTTTTGCTAACACTCGAGCCGCTCGCCGGCGCCCTTGCCGCGGGCAATACCGTGATCATCAAGCCGAGTGCCTATGCTCCGGCATCGAGCGCGGTGCTCAAGCAAATCTGTGAAGAGGCATTTGATCCGTGCCTGGTGACGGTTGTCGAGGGCGGGCGCGCCGAAAACGAAGCGCTGCTCGATGAGTGCTGGGACAAGATCTTCTTTACCGGTAGCGTTCCGGTCGGCAAACTCGTCATGGAGCGCGCAAGTAAAAACCTTACGCCCGTGACGCTTGAGCTGGGCGGAAAGAGCCCCTGCATCGTGGATGCGACGGCAAACTTGAAGGTTGCGGCGCGGCGTATCGCCTTTGGTAAATGGCTCAACGTGGGGCAGACCTGCGTGGCACCCGACTACCTGCTGGTCGATGCGCGCGTGCACGACGAGCTGCTGGACCTCATCAGGGAAGAGGCCCGCCGTATGTTTGGCGAGCATCCGCTCGATAACGAGGATTATGGGCATATCGTCAACGCCAAGCATTTTGCGCGCGTGCGTGGGCTGATCGATCCCGATAAGGTTGTGCTTGGAGGCACGGCGCGCGAGTCATCGCTCAAGATTGAGCCGACGATTTTGGACGGCGTGACCCCCGATGACGCCGTGATGCAGGAGGAGATTTTCGGCCCCATCTTGCCGGTGCTGACGTTTGAGAGCCTAGACGAGGCCGAGACGTTTATTACGGATCGTCCGACGCCGCTGGCTCTGTATACCTTTAGCCAGGATCGCGCAGTTCAGCGGCGCTTTGTGCGTTACGTGCCCTTTGGCGGCGGCTGCGTCAACGACACGATCATGCACTTGGCTACGAGCCATATGGGCTTTGGCGGCATGGGCGCGAGCGGTATGGGGCAGTACCATGGACGCGAGAGCTTCGATACGTTTAGCCACAAGAAGAGTATCGTGAACAAGGCAACCTGGCTGGACGTGCCATTCCGCTATGCTCCTTACACAAGCTGGAAGCACAAGTTCGTGCGCATGTTTGTGCATTAGAATCAGATGGTGTAGCGACAAACGGTCGAAAAGGCGCGGGTGGGGCGAATTTGTGTCCGCACGGGCCCGTAAGCTTCTCAGTACGGTTAAGCGCCGATTTATCCGGCTGTTAGAGGAGCTGCTATGTACGAGCCTTCGCGTGTTCTTCTGTCATTTCACATTGCAGGATTTCAGTATACCGATGGCGCCTTGGTCTTGGGCGATCTTAAAGCGGGCGATAAACTGACGCTGTGTGCCGAGCGCGATAATCCCCATGACCCCGAGGCAGTTGCGATCTACTATGGCAAGACCAAACTTGGCTACGTTCCGGGAAACGAGGTTGGCCCACTGTCCTTGATGATGTATTACGGCCACGAGGACGTATTTGAGGCCCGCGTGCAACAGGTTGCCCCCGAGCGCAGCCCGTGGCATCAGGTGCGCGTTGGGCTCTATGTGGTGGATGCTCGCTAATCGGTATGGGAGACTGCCATGTTTGATGACGATGACCTGTTCGATCTGACAGACGATCCGTTTGAGTGGGATACGCTACTCGATGACGATGAGTTGGAGCGGGATCGTAAGAAGCGGCAGGGCAAGAACGCCCAGGGTGACGCTTCGAAAAAGCAAGACAAGCGCCGCCGCGGACTGTTCGGCGGGCTCTTTGGCTAACCGCCGCATCGCTGTGTCTGTATACTTAGCACGAGTTGGATGCATTGCGAAATGAGGGCATAGACGATGATGTGGTTTACCGCCGACCTGCACCTAGGCGATACGAATATCTTGCACGACATGGATCGACCGTTTGATTCGGTCGAGGAGATGAACCGCAAGGTCATCGATGCCATCAATGAGTGCGTGGCTGCGGACGACCGCCTCTATATCCTGGGAGACTTTACGTATCGCTTGCCCATGGCGGAGGCGGTGCGCCTGCGCGAGCGTATCGAATGCAAGAATGCGACGCTCATCCGCGGTAACCATGACGGCGACTGGGAAGATTCCGACGCCCCGCAAATTTGGGAAGACGTGCGCGATTACCTGGAGATTGCTCCCGGCTATGCCAAGGGCCATCGTCTGGTTATGAGCCACTACCCCATGCTCAGCTGGAACGGCAAGGCACGTGGCGCCATTATGCTGCATGGGCATATCCACAGCAGGGGTGACCGCACCAACGCACGCAACCGCGATCGCGAGCGCCCGATCCTGCGCTATGACGTTGGCCTTGATGCCAACGACTACAGACCCGTAAGCCGCGATCAAATCCTGGGCTTCTTTGGACTGTAATTCTCGAACCATCACAAAGGGGACAGGCACCTTTGTGGTGGTTCTGGCGCCGTTGCCATTATGGCGGCGGCGCCTTTTTTGTCCGCGTGGCGCGGTAGAGTGTAGGCGGTTGAAATTTGCGTCCATCGAGGAGCTGCTATGAACGAGATCAAGTGCCCGCATTGCGGCGAAGTTTTTAAGGTCGATGCGTCCGGCTATGCGGATATCGTCAAGCAAGTGCGCGATGCCGAGTTCTCGCGCGATCTTGATGAGCGCGTAGCGGCGGCTCGACGCGAGGGCGAGCAGGCGCTGGAGCTTGAGCGTTCGCGTTCGGCGTCTGCCCTGCAGGAGGCGGAGTCTCAACGCGACGCTCAGCTTGTCGAGCAGAAGAACACTGCGGATCAGAAACTGGCGCAAGAGGTTGCCAAGCGCGATGCTGAGCTTGCCGAGCTGCGCGCTAAGCTCGAGGGCGCTGCCGCAGAGCGCGAGAGTGCAAGCCAGCGCGCGGCGGTTGAGGCACGAGCCAATGCTCAAAAAGAGAATGCCGAACTCCAACGTGAGATTGATAGCCTGCGTGCGCAGCTTGGGCGCAAAGATGACGAAGCAAAGCTTGCCGAGTCGGCGGCGCGCAACGCTGCTCAAAACGATTTAGCTGCACGCGACGCTCAGATTGCCGAGCTGCAGGCCAGGCTTGCCGCGGCGGACAAGGCCCAGGAGATGGCGCTTGCCGCTGCCGCGGCAGAGTCGCAGCGTGAGCTCGATGCCGCTCGCAGCGAGGCCGAGCGCGCGTTTGCTGACTATCGCGCGAAGGTGCAAGAGAAGTTTTCCGCCGCAAAGGCTCAGTCCGAGCAAGAGGCCGAGGGCCTGCGTGCCCAGCTGCGCGAGCAGGAACTGATGGCAAAAATGAACCTGTCAGAGGCGGTCGCCGCGGCGGAGCGAGAGCGCGATGAGGCGCGTGCCAAACTGACGAGCGAGCTGGCGGTGCGCGATTCTCGCGAGGAACAGGTCAAGGCGGCACACGAGCTCGAGCTTGCGCAGGCCAAGCGCGCGAGCGATGACCTGATTCGCTACAAGGACGAAGAGATTGAGCGCCTTAAGGACATGAAGGTCCGCCTGTCCACCAAGATGGTGGGCGAGTCGCTCGAGCAGCACTGCGAGACCGAGTTTAACCGTCTGCGCATGACGGCGTTTCCTAACGCGTACTTCGAGAAGGATAACGATGCGTCCGAGGGCACCAAGGGGCGACTTTATCTTCCGCGAGTGCGACGCAAGCGGTAACGAGGTCATTTCGATTATGTTCGAGATGAAAAACGAGAACGACGAGACCGCGACCAAGCACAAAAACGAGGACTTCTTTAAGAAACTCGATCACGATCGTCGCCAGAAAGGCTGTGAGTACGCGGTGCTCTGCACACTGCTCGAGCCCGAAAGCGAGCTCTATAACGCAGGGATAGTCGACGTGAGTTACCGCTATGAGAAGATGTACGTGATCCGCCCGCAGTTCTTCATTCCCATGATCACGCTGCTGCGCAACGCCGCCATGGGTTCGCTGCGCTATAAGCAGGAGCTGGCGGAGTACAAGCAACAGAACATCGACGTCACGAACTTCGAGGCCAAGATGGAGAAGTTCAAGAACGACTTCGGCCGCAACTATGAGCTTGCGAGCCGTAAGTTCCAGACGGCGATCGAGGAGATTGACAAGACGATTAGCCATCTGCAGAAAACCAAGGAGGCATTGCTGTCCTCCGAGAACAATTTACGTCTAGCCAACAAGAAGGCCGACGATCTTACCATTCGCAAGCTCACCTGGGGCAACAAGACCATGAAGGCGGCGTTTGACGAGGCGCGCGGGGCTGCGACAGGGGCAAACGATGAGCCCGCCGAGGCGGATTCGTATGAGGTCGAGGATGCCGAGTAGGGGATAGCGTATAGTGCAAAAGCGGGGCCGCTGGCGATATTGCCAACGGCCCCGCTTCGTTCCAGTATGTTCGGCTAGTCCTCGAGCAGGTCCTCGATAAAGCCGACGCGGTAGTTTTTGAAGATGACCTCGCCGCCGTCTTGCGTGGCGTCCAGATCGACATCGCCCATGATGCCAAAATCGTGGTCGCCATCCTCGTCGGCAAAGATCTGGTGCACGTGCCATACGTGCGCGGTCTTCTCGTCGGACTCGTCAATGGAAAACATCGCGGCGCTGCGGGCATCTCCGTCGGTGAGGATTTCCTCGTGCTGCTCGTGGTAAGCGTCGAGTGCTTTTTGCCAGCGGATCTCGCTCATGCCCCAGTCCTCGTCGAGTTCGCCCAGGTCGCGAACGTGCTCGCGGGCGGCAAGGGTCACGCGGCGGAAGAGCGCGTTGCGCACCAACAGCGTGCAGCCGCGACGGTCCGCCACGACCTCGTCGATGCCCTGCGGCGGCGCGGCGTCGAGGGCTGCCGGGTTGCCGGCGTTTTCCCACTCGTCTACCAGGCTCGAGTCCACCGAGCGCACCACAAAGCCCAGCCACGAGATAATGTCGCGCAGGCGCTCGTCGCGCTTCTCGATGGGCACGGTGCGGTCGAGTGAACGGTAGGCCTCGGCTAGGTAGCGCAGCAGAATGCCCTCGGAGCGGGCGATGCCGAGCTTTTGAATGTAGCCCTTAAAATCGCTCGCGCCTTCCAGCATATCGCGCAGGACGCTCTTGGGAGAGAGCTGATAGTCGTTTGCCCAGGGCACTTCCTGGCAGTACTTGTCAAAGGCGGCGTCGAGCAAATCCTCGAGCGGCTTTTCGTACGTGACGTCTTGAATGCGCTCCAAGCGCTCCTCATACTCGACGCCGTCAGCCTTCATTTCGGCCATCGCGCGGTCGCGCGCAGCGCGCTCCTGTGCGCGCAGCACCTGCTTGGGGTCCTCGAGCGTTGCCTCGACCATCGAGATCAGATCCATGGTATAGGTCTCGCTCTCGGGATCGAGCAGCTCCAACGCGGCAAGCAAGAACGGCGAGAGCGGCTGATCGAGCGCGAAGTCCTCGGGCAGATCGACCGTCAGCGCATAGTCGATGTCCGGTGCGGCGTCAGCCGGGGCGTCGGGTGCGGGCGGCACCTCGGTGCGAACGACGACGCCGGAATCGATGAGCGTGGCGAAGATTTCGTCGGCGCGAACCTCGAGCTTGGCCTTTTCTTCGGGGGTCTGCAGGCTCGTCTCGATGAGGTCGTGTACGCGGGCGCGGGCATCGCCGCCCTGCTCGACCACGCTAATCACCATGGAGTGCGTGATGCGCAGGCGCGGCTTGAGCGTTTCGGGTTGAGTCTCAATCAGGCGCTCAAAGGTCTGCTTGTTCCAGGTGACAAAGCCCTCGGGGGCCTTCTTCTTTTTAATCTTGCGGAGCTTCTTGGGGTCGTCACCCGCCTTGGCCATGAGCTTGGCGTTCTCGATCTCGTGCTCGGGTGCCTCGGCAATCACCATGCCCTCGGTATCAAAGCCCGAGCGGCCGGCGCGACCGGCAATCTGGTGGAACTCGCGGGCGCGCAGACGACGCATCTTGTAGCCATCGAACTTGGTGAGCGCGGTGAGCACCACGGTGTGGATGGGCACGTTGATGCCGACGCCGAGCGTGTCGGTGCCGCAGATGACGGGCAGCAGGCCCTGCTGCGCCAGGCGCTCAACCAGTAGGCGATAGCGCGGCAGCATACCGGCGTGGTGCACGCCGACGCCGCAGCCGAGCAGGCGCTTGAGAATCTTGCCGAAGGCGGTGGAGAAACTCGTGCCTTTGGCAGCTTCCTTAATGGCCTCGCGCTGCTCCTTGCTAGCGATGCCAAAGTTGGCAAGCGACTGTGCCGTGGCAAGCGCGGCGTCCTGGCTAAAGTGCACGATATAGAGCGGGGTCTCTCTACGGCGCATGGCGAGCTCGACCGTGCCCTCGAGGGAGGTCGTGACATAGTCGTAGCTCAGCGGCACAGGGCGTGGGGCATCGACGACCAAGTCACAGGTAGCGCCGGTGTGCTTCTCGAGCGAGGCGGCGATGGCGGTGACATCGCCGAGCGTGGCGCTCATGAGCATAAATTGCGTGTGGGGCAGGGTGAGCAGTGGTACCTGCCAGGCCCAGCCGCGGTCGGGGTCGGCAAAGTAGTGGAACTCGTCCATGGCCACGCAGCCCACGTCGGCGTCCTCGCCCTCGCGGAGCGCATCGTTGGCAAGGATTTCGGCCGTGCAGCAGATGACGGGTGCCTTGGTGTTGATATGCGTGTCGCCGGTGATCATGCCGACGTTATCGCGGCCGAGCACCTGTACCAGATCGAAGAACTTTTCGCTGACCAAGGCTTTGATAGGGGCTGTGTAATAGCAACGTTTGCCCTGCGCCATGCCCATAAAGAGCATGCCCAGCGCGACGAGCGATTTACCCGATCCGGTCGGTGTGCCTAAAATGACGTGATTGCCGGCAGCCAGGTCCATGAGGGCCTCTTCTTGGTGATCCCACAGCTCAACGCCGCGATCGCTTGTCCATTCAAAGAAGCGTTCGAAGGCTTGATCGGGCGTGAGCCATGGTTCGGGCTCACTGCCGTCCTCGGGCTCCCACCAGGTGGGGGAGAGCGCGCCGAGTGAGCCAAACTCGGCTTCGGTTCCCGTGCCGCCCGAGAATGAGCTGGCGGCGCCGGCGCCGGAGACGGTGCTGGCGGCGGTATCTGTCGTGGTCTGTGCCATGTGCTTTCTTTCTCTTGCGATTGTCCGCCAACTATTATGGCGTAGCGTCGCATCGATGCGTTCGCAGGCAAGAAAATGCAGGAAATGGGCGTTCTGCCCAGCCGTTTGGTGCAGTTGCCAGCTAAGTGAGTAGACTTTTTGCAATATCGCGAGCACATGGCTTTTGCGCAAGAGCTCTACCTGCGGTTTTAGTTTTCGTTATGCGGGTTGTGCTTGGCTATTGCAAAAAAGGTCTACTCACTTAGGTTTGAGGGTCGTTCGCTGGTGCCTATTTGCGCTTGTTTGCCGACGCCGCGACCATCAGAAGCCCCTAGGACTCCTGCGGCAGGCGCTTCTTGCCTTTGCGGGCGCGGTTTCTAAAGTTCTCGACGGCCTCTTCCATGCCCAGAGGTACATAGGTGAGCGCATCGAGGTTTTCGGGCAGGTAGCAGGCAAGGCTTTGCTCCTGCGCGCGGCCCGCCGCGAGCTGTTCATCGCTGGGCTGCGCTCCAGGTGTGGCGCGAATGCCATAGACGGCGGCACCCATCTCGCGCGTGCGGCGCTCGTACTCGGTCTCGGGATGCTCGGGATGGTCGCGGCGTACGTCGTCACTTACCCAAAGCGTGTCGTAGCCGGCCGCGGCAAACTGTCCCAGGGCGTAATCGCGCAATGGTTTGCTGTCGGTGCGCAGCGTGACGGTGGCGTTGGCTGCAAAGAGCGGGCGGTAGAGCATCAAATGGTCGACATGGACGAGTCGTTTTTTGGCGTACTTGGCCTTGGGCTGCGGCGTGGGAAAGTTGATGGTGATGGCATCGAGCTCGCCTGCGGCAAATAGCTGTGGCAGCGATGCGGCGCCTCGGGGCAGGACGAGTGCGTTGGATAGCTCCTGCTCGCAGATTTTCTGCGCGGCATAGGCAATGCAGATGGGCTCCTGGTCCATGCCGATAAAGAGGGTGTTTGGCTCGTGGCCCGCGCGCTCTACAAGGTACGTTCCCTTGCCACAGCCAAGATCCAGGTGAAGGTGCTCGAAGGGCTTGCTGCCTGCGGGCGCACAGGCCTTGCGCCAATCTCCGGCATAAGCCTCGGGGTTTGTCTCAATCGCATCGGCGTAGCGTTCCAGGCGCTCCTCGGGCACAAAGTTCTTAGGCGTGCGAACGTGGACGGCTCCCATGAGGCTCCTTGGTCATAAGTATGGAACGCATAGCTGCACGTTCCGTCAATGGATTGAAAAAGGGCGGGCATAGTTTGCCCGGAAGATGCGGTGCGGCTCGGCGGCGAGTCGTCGATGCCTACAGGCGCTTGAGAATCACATAGCGGTTGAGCTCGCCGCTACGACCGTCGGCATGGAAGCGCTCAAGCTCACGCACGGGGACCTCGCCGCTCTTGTAGAACGTACGGACGCCGCGCACCAGGTCGGTGATCTGCTGATCGTCAAAGTGATGGCAATAGCGGTAGGCGTGGCGGTCGTTTTGCCAGCCAATGAGGTGGTCGCCGGCTTCAAACTGGGCGGAATCGTAACCCTCAAACGGCGGGGTGAGCTCGGCGCGGGCTTCGGCGCGAACAGCCTTGCGCGCCATGCGCTCGTCGTTCATAAACTCCCAAAAGCTGATGGCGATGATGCCGCCCGGGCGCGTCTGGCGCACCAGAGCGTCGAGCACGCGTACACGGTACTCGCACGACGGCACATGGTGCATAAAGCCAAAGCAGACCGAGATGTCGGCGAGCGGGGCGTCGAAAAGCACGTCGGGCGTCTCGGCGGGGTTGAGCTTCATAAGGGCGTCGAGCACGTCGAGTTCCTGGAAGTGCAGGTTGGGAATGCGCAGCGCGTGGCCATGTGCATCGATGGCCAGGTCTTGGCACGAGTCGACACCATAGAACTCAAACGGGCAGCTGGCATCTGCCGAGGGGTTTGCGCCATCGACGCCCTTGGCGGCAAGTGCGCCGCCGGCGGCAAAGTTCTCGAATCGCATATTGCCACAGGCAAGATCGAAGACGCGGACGGGATGCTCGATCGTGGCGACGTCGAGCTGTTCGAGCGCGATATCCATGGTGCGTACCCAGCCGGGCCACGGGGCCTGGCGCGTATCGGAAAAGGAAGCGGAGTGCTCGCGATAGAACGTGTTGTTGAGCTGGATGAGCGATGAGGCGAAATCGCGGTTCACGGCGCGGAACTCCCTCCGTTGGCGGTGCGGAATAAACAGTACGACCATACTACCGTTAACGCCGCAACGGGGACAACCAAGCTACGGGTCATTGCTTTGTTTGGACACATTCCGCAGCTCATATGCGCCCGCAACCGCCGGTTGTCAAAAATCTCACTAGAATAGGTGGCATGCTTTTGGCGGTGGCGGATAGATTTTTAACTGTGCAAGGCGCCTTAAGAACAAAAGCGGTCCGGCGGTACGGCTGGCATCATATAGGAGGAACCATGAATGTAGAAACTGCACAGCGGCTCGCCGACCTTCGCCGCAGCAAGGGCTTTAGCCAAGAAGGGCTGGCACGAAAGCTGGGACTGTCGCGCCAGGCGGTCAGTAAATGGGAGCGTGCGGAGAGCTCGCCCGATACCGAGAATCTGATCTCGCTCGCCAAGCTCTATGGCGTAAGTCTGGACGAGCTGCTCAATCCGAGCGATGAGATCGAGGACGATATCGAGTTTGAGAACGAGGACCGCGCTCGTCAGCGCGAGGCCGAGGCAGCAGAGCGTGCTCGCACCCATGAGGCGGCGGCGCGCGCTACCGAGGCGGCAACACAGGCGAGTGACGCCGCCGCCAAGGCGGCGCAAGCGGCAAGCTGGAGTGCGCAGGCTGCCAATGCCGCTACGGCGCAGGCGACGAGTGGCAGCGCAGTTGGCTCGACTCCGGTGAAGGGCCCGTTCCAGTCGTTCCCGTATTGGGCCGTGTGCTGGCTGCTGTTCTTTTTGCTGATGTTCCTGTTTGGTGCCGGCCCTTTGCCGCACTGATCTTCTTTACGATTCCCATCTATCACTGGGTGGCGCGTGCGCTCGATGGCGATTGGGCGCGCGGGGATATTCAGGTTGGTTCGGCGTCGGTGGCGGTCAAGGCCCAGGGGAAGGATACTTCTGCGGAATCTGATGCTGACGTGGCTACCGCGACTACCGCTGAGCCGATTGCCAAAGAGAGTGATGAATGATGAAGCTTTCGCATGAATCCAAGATACGCTTGGGTGTTGGCATCGGAGCGTTTGTGCTCATCATCGGGCTTGTCTTTGGCACTTCGCGGACTTTGATTCATTTTGATGGCCCGTGGGATCTCGACGATGTTGTATCCGGCTTGTCTGGTATGGACGATGCGGTTGACGAGGACGATCTTTTGGATGGCGGCAACTATTCCGCTCGGCCTCAGCAGCTTTCGAGCACGACTTTTGACGAAGACGCGTTCCAATCGCTCGACTTGGATGTGACGTCGGGGACGGTCGAGGTTAAACGTGTCTCTGGCGGACCGGTACGTGTCATCGAAAGCGGGCGCGTTGCAAAGGGGGCGTCTGCTTCCGATGCCGCCACTCAGAATCTGGTTAAGATCGAGGGCTCTACACTCAAGATTAGCCAGTTCGACTGCGATGACGAGCGCGCCCATGACCGTAAGGTCACCATTGAACTGCCGCGTGAGCTTGCCGATAACATGATGGGCATTACGGCAAACGTGGGGTTGGGAGACCTGACGGTCGCGGACATTGCGTGCCACGACTTTGATTTGACGTTGGACTCGGGAGACGTCGCGTTTGCGGGCACCGTGACCGACACTCTGAATGCTGAGGTCGGTTTGGGCGATGCGACGTTCGAGCTCTACCAGGCCCCCGCGAAGTCGATGGACGTGAGCGTGGACTCGGGCGATGTGGAGATGACGGTTCCGAATTCTACGGGCTTTAAGGCGAGCCTTACCGTGGGCAGCGGCGACTTCGAGAGCGATTTCCTTCCGCTTGGCTACGATGGCGAGACCATTTTGAATCTTGAATTCGATAACGGCGATAAGTCTGCCACGTATCGTTTTAAGGTCGGTTTGGGCGACATGTCGTTTGATTCAGAGTGACGGGTGGTTATTGAAGACTTATAAACCATAGACGCGCTGTTTGATGGAGGCGCCGGAGCCGTGACGGGCTTCGGCGCCTTTGCCTTTACAATGGGGGCATGGAACAGATTATCTTGAACATACTTGAGGCTCTGCGTCGCGGCGAGACCGTGGACGACAAAGCGCTCGTCAAATTGATACATGCCGAGGCGCGCCGCGAGGGTGCCGACAAACGCGATTTGGCCAAGCGCCGCCTGCTGCCGTTTTACCAGCGGGTTAAACGTGAGGAGCCGGCTCGGTGGGCTGCGTGGAATGTCGATTCCGATCTGGAACGTCAACTGCTGCAGGTGCTGCGTATGAAGCCGCGCCGCACGGCTTCGGGCGTGGCGACCATTACCGTCATCACCAAGCCCTGGCCGTGCTCGGGCGATTGCCTGTTTTGCCCCAACGACCTGCGCATGCCCAAGAGCTATCTGCACGCCGAGCCGGCATGCGCCCGTGCGGAGCAAAATTGCTTTGACCCGTATCTGCAGGTAAGCGCTCGTCTGACCGCGCTTTCGCAGATGGGGCATGCGACCGACAAGATAGAGCTCATTGTGCTCGGTGGCACCTGGAGCGACTATCCGGAAGGCTATCAGACATGGTTTATGTCAGAGCTTTTCCGTGCGCTCAATGACGATGCCGTCGCCGGCGTGGCTGCCAACCCCATGTTGGCGCGTCCGGGCATCAGCCGTGCCGAGGCAGGGCGTCTACTCGATGACGCTCCTGCCGATGCCTTGCCGCCGGTGGTAACAGAACGCCGTGAGCGCTATCGGGCTGCCGGTATTGCGACCGACGAGGCCGAGCTTGCGAGCGGTGTTGCCGACGAGCAGGGGCGTGTGGATGCTGCCGTGGGTGGCTATAACCGCGCGGTGCGTCGTCTGTACGGTCCCGGTACGCCGTGGGGCGAGGTCGCCGAGTGGCAGACGACCACGATGGAGGAGCTTGAACGTCAGCAGCGCATCAACGAGACGGCGAAGCATCGCGTGGTGGGGCTCGTTATCGAGACGCGCCCCGATGCCGTGACGCCACAGGCGCTCACGCTCATTCGTCGCCTGGGCTGCACCAAGATTCAGATGGGCATCCAAAGCCTTGACCAGCACCTGCTCGATATCAACGAGCGTCGCATTTCGGTGGCGCAGATCGAGCGGGCGTTTTCGCTTGCGCGTCTGTTTGGCTTTAAGATCCACGCGCATTTTATGCTCAACTTGCTGGGCGCCACACCCGAGGGGACAAGCGCGACTACGAGCACTTTATGACTGAGGGGGCCTTTATGCCCGACGAGGTCAAGGTCTACCCGTGTGCGCTCATCGAGGGCTCGCGTCTGGTGGGCTGCTACGAGCGCGGCGAGTGGCGCCCCTATACCGAGGAAGAACTGCTCGACGTGCTGGCCGACGACATCGTGGTGACGCCGGCGTTCTGCCGTATCAGTCGCATGATCCGCGATTTTAGTTCCGATGACATCATGGTGGGCAACAAGAAGCCCAACCTGCGTCAGCTCGTTGAGAACCGCCTGGCTGCTCGGGGTGACGGTGCGACGGTGCGCGAGATTCGCTATCGCGAGATCAGTACGGCGGGTGCCGACTTGGATGAGCTATCTCTTGATGAGGAAGTGGCGTACGAGACGCCGGTGACTTACGAGCGCTTTTTGCAGTGGGTGACGCCGCAGGGCAAGATCGCGGGCTTTTTGCGCCTGTCGCTGCCCGACCATTCATTTGTTGCCGCGCATGCGGACGAGTTGCCGACGACGCCGGACGAGGCGATGATTCGCGAGGTGCACGTGTATGGCATGGCGGCACGCGTGGGTGACCAGGGCCAGGCGGCGCAGCATCACGGGTTGGGGCGTTTGCTCGTGGAGCGTGCGTGCCATATTGCTCGGGACGCGGGCTATGCGCGCATCAACGTGATCAGCGCGATTGGCACACGCGAGTACTATCGCCATTTGGGTTTTTACGACCATGGACTCTATCTGCAAAAGGAGCTCTAGATGAACAAGCCAAGTGTTTCTGCCGGCGTCGTTGCCGGCGTTGCTCTGGGAGCCGCGGCGCTTGGTGCGGCCGCCGTCGCTGTTCGCGCTGCCTGTCTGCAGGTTGCGCGAACCCGCAATGGGTTGGCGCGTGTGAAACGCGTGCACGATGAGGGCGGCGATGAGATTCGCGTGTTGGTGCAAGGCGGCGTCTACCAAAGCGCGAGCTATGTCGGTGAGCGTTGGGCCGAGCCCGTCTTTGCGTACTATCGTGCGTTTGACGACGTGTTTGAGTCCGATGATGCGATGCGCGACGCTTATGGTCACGGCATCGACCGTATGCTTATGCTGGGCGGCGGCGGGTTTGCCTATCCTAAATTCGCCCTGATGTCGCACGAGGGCTTGCGCATGGACGTCATCGAGTATGACGGAGAGATTACGCGCCTGGCGCGCCGTTGGTTCTATCTGGACGAGCTGGAGCGCACGGTGGGCGACCGCTTGCGGGTGATTACTGCTGAGGCTCGCTCGTATCTGGGTGTGACGAGTGTGGGCCATCGTCGCTACGACGTGGTCGTGAGCGATTGCTTTGGCGGTGCCGAGCCCGTACGCGAGCTGGCGACGGTTGAAGCGTTGCGTTTGGTGCGGGGCAGCCTAAATGTCGGTGGCGTCTACGTTGCCAATATCGTGAGCGCAAGCGAGGGGAGCGATGTGACGTTCCTGCGCGATTGCGCTGCCACGGCACTCGAGGTATTCGCCCACGCCTGGGTGGTCCCATGTGGCGATGCGAAGTTCGGCGGCGAGGAAAACTACCTGCTCATCGCCAGCGACGGCAACTACGCCTTTGCCGAAGCCGTGCCCTTCGACGCTGACTTTCTCGGCGCTGCCCTCCACGACTAGCGCGTCTCCCTGCGACCAGTCTGTTTATGACGGGGCTCCTTTAGCCACTCCTTGGTCATGCCAAAGTAGCTCAACAAGCCCCGTGCCGAAAAGACCGGTTTTATGTATGGTCGCGCCAGCTGCGGACACGCTGCTTCATGTCTTCGATGTCGAGCACGCCTTCGGCAAAGCCTTTGCGCACGAGCTCTTCGGGAACAAACTCGTCGTAGCGGTCAAAGTAAGGCACCTCGCCAGGATAGACGAGCTCGATGGGATCGAAGTCTTTCTCGGCCTCGGCGGCGAGTACCTCAAAGAACGTCTCCTCGTCGGCCTTCATCTTAAACTGCATAAAGTACGGGCGTGACGGGTCGAGCCCGCGAAGGCCCAACTCAGCGGTACATTTGATTTTAAGCATGCGCTCGAGTGCTAGGAAGGCGTAGCTGCCCAACCAGGGGAAGAGCACCCAGGTGTCGCCACCCAGGTTGATGAGCGGCTTAGTTCCCGCGCCCGAAATCTCGGCGGTATGACGAGCCTGCGCCAAGCGAGCCCGTGCGTTAGCCATGAGGTACGGATATGTCGCATGCTCGTTGAGCGCCTTGCGCATGCGTTCGAGTACGTGTGTATTGATGTCACCGGGGCAGTCGCCAAAGTAGGCCGGCACACGGCCCTTGACCTGCGTGGCAAAGACGGTGTGGCGCTTCCAGTCCACTTCCTCGACAATCCAGCAGTGTCCGGCGATGGCGATGCGCTCACCGGGCGGTGGCGGGTTGACGATCGTGCCCAATTCGGCCGACTCGCTGCGAACGGTGAACTCCTCGTTTTCCTGGAACACGGCGTAGATCTTAAAGTTGTTGATGATGCGCTCTCCCGCGAGACCCACGATGAGCCCACCGCCCTCGGTGACCTGGATGTGGTCGATCTTGATGAGGTGGCGCAGCAGTACGCGATAGTCATCGGCCGAGACGCGGTGGAAATAGCTGAGCGTGAGCACACGCTGGGCAAGCTCGGCCGGTGTGAGCTCGCCGGTACTGGCGAGCGTCGACATGGTCTGGTGATAGAGCAAACTGTAGGGGAGTCGATCGAGCTCGGGTGGCTCGACCCATTTTTCCTCGCGATAGAGTTGTACGAGTGCGATGCCCTGCAGGAGCTTCCACGGAATGGCCTCGGGCATCATCGTGCGCGGCTCGGGTTCTTCCTCGCGCATGACAAACCACATCTCGGGCGGAAGGTCGCGACGGCCTGTGCGCCCCATGCGCTGCAAAAAGGAGCTGACGGTAAACGGCGCGTCAATCTGGAACGCGCGCTCCAGGCGACCGATATCAATGCCGAGCTCCAGCGTGGAGGTGGTGACGGTCGTCTGCGCCTGCTCTTCGTCGCGCATGAGCTCCTCGGCCGTCTCGCGCAGCGATGCCGAAAGGTTGCCGTGATGGATTAGAAAGCGGTCTGGCTCGTGCCGGCTCTCGCAGTAGCTGCGCAACATGGAGCACACGGCCTCTGCCTCCTCGCGCGAGTTGGCAAAGACCAGGCACTTGCGGCCGCGGGTATGCTCAAAGATGTAGCCCATGCCGGGGTCGGCGTTGTCGGGTGCGGTGTCGGTGGGGTTGAGCAGTGCCTGTTCGGTTGCCTGCGGGATGTCGACTTCGCCCTCGGGGGCTGAGGAAGTGCGACGGTCCTTGGGGGCAGCCTTGCCCCGTGCCTGCTCGCGACGTTGGCGGCGCTCCTCTTGCGTGAGTTGTCCGCTGTGACGCATGTCTTGAGCACCGGCCGGCAGCGCCGCGGATGCCGCTGCCTCGATGCGCTCGCACGCGAGCACTTCGGCCTCTTGAGGACCTGTGGCCATGAATCCCCGCTGCTGTGCCTGGGGGCCCGAGTTGTAGAAGTGCTCCATGGAGATGCGCCATACGCGGCGCGGTTCTTCAAAGCGGGGGATAACACAGTTGCGCCCCGTTCCCTGTGAGAGAAAGGCACCCGTGCGTTCCGGGTCCCCGATGGTGGCCGAAAGACCGATGCGCCGGGGCCGTACGCCCGCCATGCGCGAAAGACGCTCGATAAGGCAGAGTGTCTGCCCGCCACGGTCGCCGCGCATGAGCGAGTGGACCTCATCGATGACCACGTAGCGTAGGTCGCAAAACATGCGCGGGATCGCCATGTGCTTATGGATTAAGAGCGCCTCGAGTGACTCGGGCGTAATCTGCAAGATGCCGCTCGGCTTTTTGATGAGCTTGGTCTTGTGCGACTGCGAGACATCGCCGTGCCAGTGCCAGACGGGGATGTCGGCTTCTTCGCATAGGTCGTTGAGGCGGACGAATTGGTCGTTGATGAGCGCCTTGAGGGGGCCGATGTAGAGGGCGCCCACGCTTGCGGGCGGGTTCTCCCAAAACTCGGTCAGGATGGGAAAGAAGGCTGCCTCGGTTTTGCCGGAAGCCGTGGATGCCGTCAGGAGCACATTGTCCTGCGTATTAAAGATGGCATCTGCCGCCGCAACCTGAATGGAGCGCAGGCTCTCCCAATCGTGGGAGTAGATGAAGTCTTGGATAAACGGGGCGTAGCGGTCAAAGGCGTTCACGAGGCCTCCTTTCAAAAGCGAATCTCTCAACGTGGCGAGCAGTGGCTTGCTGCATCACTGCTTCAACGTTCGCCCAGATAAAACCTACCAAAATAAACCTGTCCCTTTTTGGCAGGTTAGATGGTGAATTCGGCGAAGTTGCGGTCGCCGTCTGCGGTTCCGGTGTCGCCTGTTGTGGCTGGCGGCGCCAGCGTGACGCCGCCGACGCTTTGCAGCAACTCAGCCACGTTTGCATCGGGATTCTGACACAGGATATCGAGCAGCTCGATAAAGTCACGGATGACCTCACGCGGCGTCAAGTGCGTATCGGCTCCCACGCGGCCAAACTCAATCTTGAGGAAGTCCACCAAGTCGTTCTCGGTAAGCGTGGGCGTCCAGCCAAAGTAGCCGGCGTGAATTTGCATGAGTTTTTCGATTAGCACCAGCAACTCCTCATAGGTGAGTGGCTGCAGGCGGATGATGGGCGCGAGCATGTCCTTAAGATCCTCGCGTGCAAAGCGGCCTTGAGCGAGTCGGCTACGCAGGGCCTCGTAGGAGAACACGCCACGGCGGCGGTCTTCGATGGAGGTTGGCGTGCCGCCCATGATCATGCCCAGGTACTGCGCCTTGCCCTGGAGCGTGTCGTTGTACATGGTCAGGATCTTCTCGTAGTTGTATTGGCGTGTGATGGCGTTGGGAATCTTATACAGATTCACGAGCTCGTCGATGAGCACCAGCATGCCCTTGTAGCCGCTGCAGACCAAAAAGCGCGCAATGAGCTTAACGTAGTCGTACCAGTCGTCATCGCTGATGATGGTCGAGGAGCCCAGCTCGGCGCGTGCCTCACTCTTGGTGCGGTACTCGCCACGAATCCATTTGGTCACGCGGCTCATAGCTTCTTCGTCGCCCTCGGATACGGCCGCGCGGTAGCGGCGGAGCATACGGGCGAAGTCGAAGCCGTGGACCATTTCCTCGAGCGGGGCCAGTTGGGCATTGACGGCAGACTCATCGGCATCGGCACACGAGGCGACCCAGCGATCCAGGATAAGGTTGAGCGCACCGCCCTCGGGGCGCGTTTTAGTCGATATGTTGCGGATGAGCTCACGGTAGGTGGCAAGGCCCTGTCCCTGGCCGCCCTGCAGGCGGCGCTCAGGGGATAGGTCGGCATCGGCGACGACGAATCCCTCGCCCATAGCGTGCGTGCGGATGGTCTGGAGCAAAAAGCTCTTGCCGGCGCCGTAACGACCGACCAGAAAGCGGAAGCTCGCGCCACCGTCGGCGATGAGGCTCAGATCGGTGAGCAGGGCGCGGATCTCGACCTCGCGCCCTACGGTGATGTAGGGAAGGCCGATGCGCGGGACCACGCCGCCCTTGAGCGAGTTGAGAATGACGGCAGCGACGCGCTTGGGCACGCGGGGTGCTGCGGATGCGGTATCACTCATGGTCTAGGTATCCTCTCACGTCTGCTTCGTAGTCCTCGATAATCTGCGGCCCTGCCGCGCTAAATTCAATTACGCTGTCGCCCACCAGGTCAAAGAGCGCCTCATTGATGGTATCGACGAGCATGTCCTCGCTCTGCCCCGAGTGCGCCACTGTCGATTCCGCCTGTACTGCGTTGTGCTCGAGCAGCGCGCGGAGATAGGCGTCTGCGGCAGGCGTGAGTTCGTTCGTGGCGTCAGCGGGCGCAACAGCTGCAAACGCGGGCGTCGGCGCGAGAAGCGGTGCCACGACACCAAACTGTTCGGTGGATATGGTTGGCTCGTCGGTCTCGTCCTGCCGAATGGGTGCCGCGACCGCCTCGACAATCGCGTCGGCTACGGGCTCGGCTTCCGGTTGCCCTGAGTCCGCTGCCTCGGCTTCCACAGGTGCGCCGTCCTCGCGCTCTTCGTCGATCAAAAGCGCTTCGCGCGTTTGCGCAGCGGCGCTCCGAATGTGCCCCAGCTGACTCAGATCGATATCGATCTTGACGGGCTGGTGTGCGGCGTCCCACGAAAGCCATGCCACAATCTCGTCATCGATAATCTTGGCCAGATATTTGGGGACCTTTTCTTCCTTAAGGGGATGGGCGGGGTCCAGCGCCAGGCGCAGGCGTTGGTCGCAGGCGCGCATCATTTCACCGAGCTTGTTGCTCTTTTGCCTGCTGCCATGGATACGCATGCATTCCCAAAAGCCGTTTTGGCAACGGTAGATATGGATAGGATCCAGGCGGTATTCGCAGTCCTCGTGGCGCTCGGGCGCAAAGAATACGGCCGAGGCAAACATGGTGTAGGGCATGGCCGTCTCCTCCCCAAATAAGCTCGCCACGATGCCGGTCTTTCGGTGCGTGTCATAGTAGCGCGCCATGCGGACATACACGGCGCATGCCACGTGGCGCAGATCGCGGTGGTGGCTGCGGTCGAGCCGCGAGTTACTTAGGTTGTACGTGGAGAGGGCGTTGATGGCGGCCATGAGTCGCTCCTCGCGCACCTCATCGGGCGGAAGGGGGAGCGTGGGTTCGGAGGTTTTGCGACGCTTAGGGGTCTGGCCGGACGGTGCCGGTGCTGGTACAAGGTCTCGTGCCGCGCGCCGCAGCTCGATAAGGGCGTTATCGAACATGATGGTTTTAGAGTCACGAAGCAGCTTGGGGTCGAGCCCGTGGAACACGGCGTAATCCTGCAGCCACACGCGTGCAAATCGGTCGAGGCCGGGCTCGAAGGCGCGATAGACATCCCAAAAAGCCTTGATCTTGTTAAAACCATCGAGCGGGTCATCTACGCCAATGCCGCAAATCAGCTCATAGAGATACAGAAAGGCAAAGGACGTAGACGTTTCCTCGACGGTTCCGCGGCGCACTTGGGCACGCCAGGTAAAGTAGCCGCGCAACTGCCGGTCGCTCATGGCATTGTAGGTGGGAAAGTACGACTTAAAGGTGCCGTTGTAGGGACAGTCGTCTTCAAAGTCGGCCATCAGCAGGCCCTGGCGGTAGAAAAGCTCGGCTTCCGAAAGCCAGCGACCTGCGCCGCCTTTGGGGTCATCCTGCCAGCGCGATATCTCGCGCATCTTGCGGTACTGGTCGGGAAGGAAGTTCTGCATCTGTCGGCCGGTCTTGAGAATCGGCTCGTCTGCGTAGACTTCATGTGAGAAACGGGCGGACTGATGGGTCCGGGCCTCGGCCATAATGCGCTCGATGAGCATCTTGATGTCCTGGTCGGCCACCGCTTCTCCTCTCCTAACGCAGTTTCGGTGACCTCATATCATAGCACAGCATCAAACAAGTGTTCGAGATACTGCTGCGTAGATAGATTTAGAACAGGAGGGCGTAGATGACGGCGATGACGACGGAGGGAAGCATATTGGCCGTGCGGAAGGTCTGAGGACGGATGAGGTTGACGCCGACGCAGAAGATGAGCATGGAGCCTACGAGCGAAAGGCTGTTGAGGGCTGTTGTGGTCATGATGGGGGAGAGCGCGCCGGCAAACAACGTGATCGTCCCCTGGAACACGGCGACGGGCAGGGCGGAGAAAATGCAGCCGCGTCCGAGCGACGCCGTCATGGTGCAGACGATGATGCAGTCCAGCGCTCCCTTGAGGGCGAGCGTGGACCAGTCGCCGAGCAGGCCGTCCTGGATCGATCCCACAATTGCCATGGCGCCGATACACACGGTGAGTGAAGTCGAGACAAAAGCGTTGGTGAACTCGTTATCGCCCTCACTGCCAGTCTTGCGCTTGAGCCATTCGCCAAGGTTCTCGATGGCGGCTTCCAAGTTGACGGCCTCGCCGATGAGCGAGCCGAGGGCGAACGAGACAATGAGCATGGTGGTACCAGTGGTCGCCAGCGCCTTTCCATCGATAAGGAGCATCTTTTGCATGGTGCCGCCAAGGCCGATAAACAGGACGCACAGCCCCGATGCTTTCATGAGCGTGTCTTGGATGCGCGGTGTAATGAAGCGGCCGCCCGCTAATCCCAAAAGACCGCCCGCAACTAAAAGCACAACGTTGATGATTGTTCCCAAGCCCGGCATGAGCCCTCCTGTATTGATGCCAACGTGGCAATCGTAGCAGAACGAAATGCGAGGCACATCGCGACCCGTCTAATACGTTATATAAGTGGTATTAGGAATGATGCGCAGCATTTAAGCCTCAGGTGGTTGTCGGGACATAGGGATAGTAGTCAAAGCGCAGTGTCATAAGCCGCTGTGGGGATTCAATAGCCGCGGCGATGATATTGGCATCGCGGGCACGATCAAACCCTTCGAGTTCGATCTGATACGAGACGTCTTGCATAATGTCCAGACGTCGCCAGGCTAGGAGTGTGTCGCCATCGAATTCCAAGGTCTTGCCTCCATCTGGAGCAACGGCGTATAGACGCAGCTTGGCGGTGGTTGCAGGGTCGACAACCGTGACCTTTTTAATTTCGTTTCGAGTATTCTTGGCGCCCAACAAGGTAAGCAGTGTTGGGGCCACGACCTCGCCCGATGGCAAAAAGACGACTTCGATGGATTCGGGAAATGCGATGATAGCCGACTTGCGGACGGGCTGATTGGCGGCGGCAACTTCGATGTTCGCAGCGTCGATGACCTCTGTGTGGTCGAGCGCGGCAAGCACGCAGCAGTTACCTTCATCGATCTCTTGAGGATCAGCAAGCCCCAGACTGTCCGCGAGCTCGGGATCGTTTGGATCGGCAGCGGGCTCATTCGGTGCTTCGAAAGAAGCTGGGGCGCTGTTTGTCGGCGACGGCGTGTCGCCCGCACCTGCTTCTTTGTCCGCGCTTTCTTCTTGTATGGTTGCGTTGATGGGTTCGTCGTTTGAGGGGAGCGTCTTGGCGTTAAGCGCGGAGGGGACAATCCCGACGGCTCCGGATCCGTTCCACTCCATCTCGAGAAGCGCCGGGTCGGCAAGAATGCGTTGCCTGCCTAGCGTGTGGGTATCGATCGCAATAGGGCCTGCCTCCGTCCCGCGCGTAAGGCTGAGCGATCCGGCCGGCTTCTCGAAATGAATGTCTGTGTCTTCGGTACTGGCGGCGTAGAACAGCAGGGATGCTTCTCCCGCCGCGATGGCATCGGTGCCCGCCTTGGTCAGCCGCAGCGATGCCGTGAATGAGAGGGTGGGCTGCACATCGTCTGCATTCGCGGCGGCGCAGCCCAGACATATACCGCCTCCTTTCTCGAAAAACGCACCGTCGAAGGCGACCTTCGCTCCGTTCGCCGAGTCATCGACCGAAGCGATATCGATGCGCAACCCCAAATCGCACGGATCGCCATCTGCATCGAGCACAATCGAGCGCCACGTGCAGACGGCGCACCCCGCCTGGGAGCCGTTTGCCTTGTTCGAACGATTGATATCCACGACTATCGAGCCGTCCGTATTACGACGAAGGCATCCCGAGGTTGAGATTGCGGCCTGTGCGAACGAAAAACGCTTGCACGCAATGGCGCTCGACGGATTTGGTGCGGAGCTTAGGGCTGCTGGTAAGGAGTCTGCCATGACGGGAGTCGCCCAAGCGGCGACAGGCGTTCCGGTTGCGAGCGCGCCGCAGAGTGCGACGACGGGCAAAAGGTTCTTCGATGCCATGGGGTCTCCTTAGCTAATTTAGTGTGGCCTGTCCGTGTTTTGTTTCTGGCTGCGTTTGATGTGCAGACCGAGGCCGGCGGTTCCCGCGCCTGCTGCCGTGGCGCCTGCTGCCAAGAGCCATCGTCTGTCGCCTGTCTGAGCCAACGGTTCCTCGCGGCAGCCGCGGTCGAGCTCCGAGAGGTCGACCGTCACCTGCGTGGCGGCCTGCGCCTGTTCTTGCTGGGCAAAGGCCATGGCTGGCCCAAACGCTAGGATACTGACGGCGGCGGCCAGGGCGACGGCCTTATGCCGTGTGCGCACCGGGCTCGACCGTCCAGGTGATCGTTGCAACCTGATCGCCTTCGCCGGTTACGCGGAAGATGTCGCGCGTGACGCGGGCGACGTTTCCGCTTGTCTTGAGCTTAATTTTGTCCGTGCCGCCGGCAATGCCCTGGTAGCCCATATCGAAGGCTGCATTCTTGGAAAGATCGAGGCCCGTCTCCTGCATTGCGGCGCTGGCGTTCTGGAGTGCGCCGTCGGGGCCGACCTTAAAGTCGATGGAATTCTGCGCGGTTCCGGCCTTGGCGTCGGCGGCAATGGTCCAGGTGTTCATGGCGTCGATCTTCATGTTGGTGACATGGATGCCGTAGGCCGAATGATTGTCGATGGTGGTCGCGTCTTCTGAGGGGCCCTGAAGCGTGCCGTCGGCCTTGGCGACGAAGGGAATAACCGTCGGAACTTTGAACTCTACGTTGTCGATCTCGGTCCTGACCATTACTTTTGTGGTTCCAACGCGCCCGGCTGCCAGAGCTGGCGTCGGGGCGGCGCCCATTGCGAGCGCGAGCGCGAGCCCTGCGCCCACGACGAGCGCTCTGGCTCCGTTCATGTTCCTGGTGATGTCCATGGTCGTTCCTTTCTATTCGCCGCGGGCCGTCCCCGCGATGATTGGACGAATGCTGGTGAATTGCGTGCGGTGCCGCGTCGGTCGAAAAAGCTAGTTCTCGGCTTGCTCAACCCGTACCTTGACACGTGTCGGATTGCCGTGGCTGTCGAGGGTCTTGGCATCGAGTGCCTGGATCTCGATGTATGCCTCGCCTTCTTTGATGTCGCCGGCGGGGCACGTCTCGATTGTCTTGCCGGTCTCGACCACACCGGATTCGTACATGGTCTCGTCGTTTTGGATGACGCGGAATCGCTGGGGAAATTTATTGTCTTGGACGTTTTGCACGTTGACGCGCAGCTTGCCGTCCTCCTGTAGCTGAGCGACCGGCGCGACCGAAATCGTCATCATGTTGTCGCGGACGATGGCATCGAGCTCATCTTGGATTTCTTGTCGCGATTTACCCTCTGCCGTCGTGACTGAGGCGCCCGCTTCGGGCACGGGCTGCGACTGCCAGGCGTATAGCCCTACGGCGATGAGGGCGCAGACGATAGCCAGGCAGACAACGACGAGTTTCTTGCGACGCCCCAGTCCTGCCAGGCGGGGCGGCTTCTTCGCACTCATGCGGCGTCCTTGGTGGTGTAGACACGTGCGAACGTGGACGGGTCCGCTCCAAAGAGCATGTGAAGCATCAGGCGGCGCGAGTAGATGAGCTCGTCAAAGTCGTGAGGGAGCTCGATGTCGTGGATACGCGCGATGTGGTGGGCGAGCGCCGAGAACGACTCGGGGTCGCAGATAACATCGGTGGTGACGTGGTAGACCGCCGTATCGGGGAACGCCTCTTCGTCGAAAGGCAGGAGATAGGGATCGTCGTCGACCTCGATGGCGACGCCGTACTGGGGCCAGTAATATGCCATGGGAACCTCCCTGCTTCTGGGGCCAAACTTCTATCGGTTTTGGCTGTCGATGCCGACCGTATCAGCCGCTACTTGACCAATTTCTGACCAAATGCTTGACGGATTGACATCTCCGCAGGTAAAAGGTGGGAAAAATTACTTCAACTTTTTTCGAGCGACAATCGAGCGGTCGGCGACGGCGGGGCGATATGTGTCAAAAGCATCGTCTGCCGAGGAAGCCTTGCCGTTCGCCGAATTGCACGAACGTAAAAAACGCCAATTATGGAGACGGTCTCGAACACGTCGACGAAACGATGCGGTAACATCTCCCTGCAAACACTGTAGTTAGCTAAAGGGGGAGTTCGCGTGTCTGCAACCATTAAACCCTTCACCGACGAGTTCGAGGAGTATGGCCGCGATGAATCTCGCGCATCGGGCGAAGCATCGAGCATCTCGTTTCCGACAACGGAAGACGAGGTCCGTGCCATTTTGGAAACGCTCCATGCCGAGCGTGTCCCGGTAACGGTTCAGGGCGCCCGAACCGGCCTTGCCGCCGGTGCCGTGCCCCACGGTGGGCATATCCTCAATACTTCCCGTATGAATCGCTACTTGGGCCTTCGCCGCGATGAACAAGGCCAATTTCTGCTGCGCGTGGAGCCGGGCGTTGTGCTCTCGGAGCTGCGTAAGCAGCTGAGCAAGAAGGTACTGCCGACCGCTGGTTGGGACCAGGCATCGCTTGAGGCCTACGAGGAGTTCCAAGAGTCCCCCGAGCAGTTCTTTCCCACCGATCCCACTGAGGCATCTGCCTGTCTGGGCGGCATGGCGGCATGCAACGCCTCCGGCGCCCGCAGCTACGCTTACGGCCCCATGCGCCCGCATATCACGGGACTCCACGTCGCGCTGGCTGATGGCGATTTGCTTGAGCTTCAGCGCGGCGAGGCTTTTGCCCAGGGCCGCCACCTGTCGCTCGTGACGGCAGAGGGTCATACATTCGAGCTTGTTCTTCCTGACTACACCATGCCCAAGACCAAAAATTGCCTCGGGGTATTTTGTTGCGGACGATATGGACGCCATCGATCTTTTTATCGGTGCGTGCGGCACGCTCGGCGTCATTACCGAGCTCGAGATCGCCCTGCAGGCGGCACCTTCGGTCGTATGGGGTGTGAGTTGCTTTTTTCGATAGCGAAGACAAGGCCGTGTCCTTTACCGATTCCGTGCGTCCCGTGCTGTCCCATGCCGCCGCTATTGAGTATTTCGATGCTGGCGCCCTGGATATCCTGCGTCGCCAGCGCGAGCAGTCGACAGCGTTTGCCTCGCTGCCGGCGCTCGACGACGAGGCAAAGGTCTGTGTCTACGTGGAGCTCGACTGCGATGACGAGGCGCAGGCGACCGAGGAGCTGTACCACCTGGGATGGGTGCTGGAGTTTGCGGGCGGCCGCGACGATGCGACATGGGTCGCCCGCACCGAAGTCGATCGCGAGTGCCAGCGGTTCTTCCGCCACGCGGTGCCCGAGAGCGTCAACATGCTCATTGACGAGCGTCGCCGCACCGACCCCACCATTACCAAGCTGGGATCGGATATGTCGGTGCCCAATGCACGCCTTGCCGATGTCGTGGCCCTCTATCGCCGCACGCTGGCCGAAAGCGGGCTTGAGTCTGCTGCCTGGGGACACATCGGGAACAACCATCTGCATGTGAACATCCTGCCGCGCGATGCGCAAGACTACCGTCGTGGTGGAGAACTCTTTGCCCAGTGGGCTTCCGAGGTCACGGCCATGGGCGGTGCCGTTTCTGCCGAGCACGGCGTCGGCAAGATCAAGGCGGACTTCTTGGAGACGATGTACGGCCACGAGGCCATGGTCGAGTTGGCGCGCCTCAAACTCCAGCTCGATCCTGCCGGCCAGCTGGGTCGCGGCAACCTGTTTACGGAGAAGCTCTTGGATGAACTCGTCCAGAAAGGGGGCCGCGTGAAGATGAGTGATTTCCATATGGTGGTGTGCGTCAAGGCGGTGCCCGGAAGCACCGAGGTCAAGATGGACCCCAAGACCAATACTATCGTGCGTGATGGCAAACAGGCGGTCATTAATCCCTTCGATGCAAGTGCCCTCGAATGTGCGCTAGCGCTGAAGGACGACTTTATCGGCTTTGGCATGGACGTGCGTGTGACGGTGGTGTCGATGGGCATCCCCGCGACCGAATCGCTGCTGCGCGACTGCATCGCCCGCGGTGCCGACGACGCGCTGCTGCTGACCGACCGAGCCTTTGCGGGCGCCGATACCCTAGCCACCACCTATGCCCTCAAATGCGGCATCGAGGCACTCGATGAGGACTTTGACCTGCTCATCTGCGGCAAGATGGCAGTGGACGGCGATACGGCCCAGATCGGCCCCGAGCTGGCCGGCGCCTTTGGGGTCCCCTGCGTGACCGACGTGAGCTGTGTGCAGAGCGCGGGATTTACGACGTGTGGCTCGCTGGCGCTCGTTCACGGCTGCGATGCCGGCGAGGAGACGGTGTACCTGGAGATGCCGTGTGCGATGACGACTGCCAAGGAGATTGGCCAGCTGCGCATGCCGAGTATTGCCGGTATGCGCGCGGCCGAGGATGCAGACGTGCGCGTGGCCAGCGCTGCCGACGTAAACGCCGACCCCTCGCGTTGCGGCCTTGCCGGATCACCGACGCAGGTCGTGCGCTCGTTTGTGCCCGACCGTGACCAAACGTGCGAGGCCGTCGAGGGAACGGCGTCCGAGCAGGCGGTAAAACTTGCCAAGATTATCGAGGGGATGGCATAGATGAGCGGGCTGATTATCGATAGCGAAGCCTGTATCGGCTGCGGTCGCTGCGTTCGCGCCTGCGCCTCGGGCGGCATTGTGGTGGAGGGTGAGCGCCCCAATCGCTGTGCCCGCGTAACCGACGGCTGTATCCTGTGCGGTGGGTGCGTCGACGCCTGCCCCGTCAATGCCATCTCGATTGAGCGCGACGAGGCCGCCGGCGCGGCAGACCTTGACGCATATCGAGACATCTGGATCTTCGTGCAGACTGACGAGCACGATGCCGTTGCATCCGTGGCCTTCGAGCTCATGGGCAAGGGGCGCGAGCTTGCCGATGCCCGCGGCTGCCGTCTGGTGGCACTGGTCGGCATGAGCCCCGAGGGCTCACTCGGGGACCTGGAGCATCTGATTTGTGCCGGTGCGGACGAAGTTCTGGTCTGTCGTGACGAGCGCCTGCGTCAGAACGACGCGGAGGTCTACGCCCGCTTGATCTGCGATTTGGTAGCCGAGCGCAAGCCCGAGGCCATTCTGTACGGCGCGACTGCCTTTGGTCGCGAGCTGGCGCCCGGTGTGGCCGTGCGCTTGCAGACGGGCCTTACGGCCGATTGCACGGTGCTTTCGATGGATACGGAGACGGGTCTGCTGCAGCAGACGCGCCCGGCGTTTGGCGGCAACCTGATGGCCACCATTATCTGCCCCAACCACCGTCCTCAGATGGCAACGGTGCGCCCCGGCATCTTTAAGGCGCCCGAGTTTGACTATAGCCGCTCCGGCACGATTGCCCAGGTAGTGCTAGCGGATGACGTTAAGGCCCGTGTCGAGATCTCGATTCCCGCCGAGGAGTGGGGACAGCAGGCCTCAATTGCCGATGCCGAGCGTCTGGTCGTGGTGGGCCGCGGCATCGGCTCCAAGAAAAACCTACCGCTGATGCGAAAGCTTGCCGAGGCTCTGGGTGCCGAGCTTGGCTGCACGCGCCCCGTGGTGGAGGCCGGCTGGCTGGAGTATCGCCACCAAATTGGCCAGACGGGTGTATCGGTCTCGCCCAAGCTCCTCGTGAGCATCGGTGTCTCGGGCGCTATCCAGCATCTCGCCGGCATCGGTGGGGCGGAGTGCATTGTCGCCATCAATGAGGACCCGGATGCCCCCATCTTTGGTGCCGCCCAGTACAAGGTCGTCGGCGATGCCGTTGAGATCGTTGAGGAGCTGCTGGCTCAGCTTGAGCGCTAAGCGCGCGTCAGCCAGTCGCGCATCTCGTCCTTTAGGCGGCTCCAGGTTGCCTGCGTGGCGGGGTCGGTAAAGGGCCGCGTAATGCCAAAGGGCGCGTCGAGCAGACGATAGATATCGCCTTGCTCGCACGCCAGTGCACGGCTTGCCGGATAGACGAGCTCAAACATAAAGCAGATGAGCCCCACCAGGTAGTCCGCCGGCTCGTTGCGCTCGTCACGCGCGACGCAGCGATGCTCGTCAAAGGCGGCAAGCGTCGGTGCCGAGAAGTGGCTGGCGAGAAACGTGTCCTCATCCACCTTGAGGATGGTCTCGACGGTGCTGTCGGCGATGGTGCGCATAATGTCGATCTTGTCACCATCGCGCACGATCTCGCAGAAGCTCCGTGTACGGGTGTCGAGTTCCGTGGGCAGGCGAAAATCGCTGTGGTGGGCGATGCTCGCGCGGATCAGTTTGTCCTCTGCCGGGTCATCGATAAAGTCGCGGATGCTCGTTACGGCGGGTGCATCGGCGGGATTCTCGCCAAAGAGGACCTCGATGCCCAGCGCTGCATGGCTCATGCTCTCGGCGTCCTTAAAGGTGTCCCAGCGCCGCAACTGCTCAAAGCGGCCCATATCGTGTAGCAGGCCGCAAAGCCATGCCAGGTCAATATCTTCTGACGACCAGCCCTGCTCGCGCGCTACGGCATCGCATGCCTCGGCCACGTGGTACGTATGCTCGATTTTGAGCGCGATGCGTGGGTTGGTGGCGTCGTAGGCATCGGTGTAGCTTTTGAAGGCTGCGCGCGCCCGGTCTCGATCGATAGCTGTCATAATGACTTCCTAAAAAGTTGTGTCTTTCGATCCGGTGGCAATTGTAGGCGAACTTTATTGCCACCGGTTGATATTTCTGCTGCGTTGCGAGGTGCGCTGCAGACGACTTACCAGAATGGGAGTGGCATGGTCCTTAGGATCTTTAAAACCGTCTGGCCGGTGATGCTTACCTATGTTGCAATAGGCGCGCCGTGCGGAATGATCATGGGGCAGACGGGAATGGAACCCTGGATGGTCTTTGCCCTGAGCAGCACGTTTGTGACGGGCAGCGGCCAGTTTATGATCTGCAACCTGTGGCTGGCGGGCGTGCCTGCAGCATCGATCGTCGCGAGCGTTGCTGCCATCTCCTCGCGCTTTGCGCTTTACTCGGCATCGATCGCGCCGCATCTGACGGGTGCCTCGAAGCGTCAGACGCTGGCTGTTGCCGCGACACTTACCGAGGAGGCATATGGCATCTCGCTTGCCAAGTTGGTTGAAGGGGAGGATTGGGGCCCGCGCGAGTCCTTCGTGCTCAACGTGATTCTCATCGCAACATGGGGCGTTTCGTGTACGATGGGTGCCATCGTCGGTGCCGTTGTCGATGTTCCCACCGCTATTGCTAGTTTCGTCTGCACGTCACTCTTTATCTGTCTACTCTTTTCGCAGCGGCTGTCGCGCGGCAACGTTGTCGCGGCGGTTTCGGGCGCGGTGTCCGTCGCCGTATGCAAGTTCTTGGGCCTCACGAATATTGCCGTGCCGGCAAGCGTCGTGGTCGGCATTGCCATTGCGCTGGCGTGCGATGCTGTATTAGACGGAAGAGGTGCCCGCGATGCCCGTTAACGAGTTCTTGGTTCTGTGGCTGTCGTCGTGGGCTGCTATCGCGTTCTTTCGCATCGCGCCGGCGTTTGCCTTGCGCGGGCGGACCCTGTCGCCCCGCATTACCGAGGCCCTGGGTTATATCCCGCCCGCTGCCTTTGCCGCGCTGGTCGCCAACGACTTGGTGAGCCCCGGCGCGTTCGACGCGGGACCCTGGCCTGCCTTGGTTCCCTGGATTGCGGCTGCCGGCGTCGTGGTCGTGGCGGTCAAGACAAAATCGATGCTTTGGTGCTGCGTCTCGGGCATCGTACTCTATATCGTCTTGAGCCTTATATAGGGGTGGCGTCGCGGGCGCCGAATCTCGTTCCATCCCAACTTGTCGAATTTTTCACCGAGCTGGTCTATTTCTTCTGGTACCATGGTCAAACTTTACTGTAGCAAAGCGTGACGTGGGCTTTTGTACCCCGTCAGCGGAAATGGGGGTTTCATGGCACAGGAAGCAACCGCCAACGAGCAAAAGAAATTCAAGGTCCCGCGCATCCCGGGCGACATCATGATTTATCCGATGATCGTCGGTCTTTTGCTCAACACCTTCTGCCCGCAGGTTTTTGAGATCGGCGGATTCTTTACGGCTGCCTGCCGCGGTGGCTCCAATACCATCGTCGCCGCGATCCTGCTGTTTGTGGGCGCCGGCATCAGCTTTAAGTCCACGCCGGGCGCTATCAAGACCGGCATCGTCGTGCTGATCCCCAAGCTGGTCGTCGCAGCGGCTCTCGGCCTGGGCGTGGCATATTTCTTTAACGACAACTTCCTGGGTCTGAGCTCCGTGTCTATCATCGGCGGCATCACGTTTTGCAACATGGCGCTCTATACGGGCATCATGGGCGAGTTCGGCGATGAGTCCGAGCAGGGCGCCGTCGGTATCCTGTTCTTTACGGCTGGCCCCGCCGTCACGATGATCATCCTCGGTGTTTCCGGCCTCGCCAACATTCCCATTGGCACCATTATCGGCTCCATCTTGCCACTCGTTATCGGCATGGTTCTGGGCAACCTGTTCCCGTTTATCAAGAACCTGCTGGTTCCCGGTGCCAATCCCGCGATTGCCGTCATCGGATTTCAGCTCGGTGCGTCCATGAGCCTGTCGAGCTTTATCACCGGCGGTATTTCCGGCATCTTGCTGGGCCTTGTCACGCTGTTTGTCGTCGGTCCCATCACCTTTGCGTTCGAGCGTCTGTGCGGCGGCAATGGCAAGGCCGCTGTGGCTTGCTCCACCATTGCCGGCACGGCTATGACCACACCGGTTGCCCTCGCCGAGGTCGCACCGCGCTACGCCGAGCTTGCGCCCATCGCGTACGCTCAGATCGCCACCGCCGTTATCATCACGGCGATCATGGCTCCGATTCTGACTGGCTGGGTCGACAAGAAGTTCTGCCAAGGCAAGGAGGATCTGTCGCCTGTCGGTGTCGAGGCCATAGAGGAGGCCGTCGCGACTGACATCGATGGCGAGTAGCAATCGATACCCATCAATGATGCCGGCGTGTGCAATTCGCGCCGTATGGGCGCCCGAACAGAAACTGTTTTGCAGTGATGTTCGGGCGCTCTGCTATTATCCCCTTTACCCCTGTGGAGTAAAGGGGTGTTTATTGCCCTGATTCGAATTGGGCGATTCTGACCACTTGGGTATTGAAGGGATGGCGCTAGTGGTTAAGGCACTCAAGATTGAGATATTCGTGCTATGCATGATTGTTCTTATCGGGCTTGCCGTGCGAAGTCGTCGCTCCTTGTTCTCGAGCACCCAGCAGCTATTGTTTAGCATGCTTGGCTACACCTCTGCCGCGTACATATTATTCGATATGATCTGGACGCTTTCGGACGGTGTGGACGGCACGTTGGGCATTGCTGCCAACTGGATTTCCAACGCGGTTTCGTTTTCGCTCTTTGCTATCGCGTGTCTCATTTGGTTTATCTATTCCGAGACGGTGCAGGGTTCTCGCCTTTTGACCTCGCGCTATAGGGTGGTGCTTGTAGCGTTGCCTACGGCTCTGGTGGTCGTGCTGGCGTTTACCAGTTACTGGACGCACGCCCTGTTCTATATCGATTCGCAGGGCGTGTATCGTCGCGGCTTTGCCTATATGATCCAGCCCATCGTCAGCTACTGTTACGTTATACATACGTCCCTGCATGCATTTGTGCAATCTCGCAGGGTCGAGAGCCTGCAGACGAAGGCCATCTATCGAACCTTGGCGTTTTTCGCCATTCCGGCCCTGGTGGGCGGTACCTTTCAGGTCGTATACTCGGTGCCCGGCCTTTGTGTCGGCATAATGATTAGCATGTTGCTGCTCTACATCATCTACCAGGAGCAGCTCATCTCGACCGACCCGTTGACTGGACTTAACAATCGCAACCGTTTTGAGACCTATATGCTGTCGCTCTTCTCAAATGTGGATCAGGCCGAAGATGTATATCTGCTTATGATGGACGCCGACGGCTTTAAGCAGATTAACGATCGCTATGGGCATGTGGAGGGCGACCACGCTCTTCAGGTCATATCCGCTGCGCTCAAAGAAGTCTGCTCGGCGTCTGGCGGCTTTATCGCACGTTATGGTGGCGATGAGTTCGTGGTGCTCCAAAAGGCAGTGGCGGAACAGGATATCATGCATCTGTGCGCGACAATCAACGATGAGCTCGCGCGCGCCGAGGTTCCGTATCTGTTGCGGATGTCCATCGGCTACGCACGGGTCGGTGATGGCGTCGATACCTGGCAAGACTTGCTTCGTGCTGCCGACGCGGAGCTCTACCGCGTAAAGCGCGAGAAGAAGAAAGCCGGCGCCCAGATACGCTAGAAAAAGGGCGCACGCTGGCGGGCGTGGCGGCCCTCGGCTCTCCGATGTACTCCATTAAGCTAAAGCATGTGAACCCCCTCTGCTAAATAGGGGTAGTTCGTTAGACCTTTTTGGGCCTGTTGACAATGATGATGCCGCCGCAGACCAAGAGCAGAGCCACCATGACGGTGACGGGGCTCGTGCCAGCACCCTCGCCGAGCAGCAGCGCGCTCAGCAGTACGCCAAAGACCGGGTTCATAAACCCAAAGACCGAGACGCGGCTGACGGGGTTGACGGCAAGCAGGCGCGACCACAGCGAGTAGGCGACCGCGGAGATAAGCGCCATGTAGATGATGAGCACGATGGCGGGGACAATCGCCGTGGGGGAGAGCGCGCCACCCATCAAAAAGCCGATGGCGGTGAGGACCAGGCCGCCGACCAAGAACTGCCACCCGGCAAGCAAGACGCCGTCGTGCTTGCGCGAGAAGATGCCGATCAGGCAGGTCGAAAGAGCACCCGCGACAGTGGAGGCTAGGATAAAGCCCTCGCCATCGAGCCTGAAGCCAAAGGTGCCATCTGCGCCCGAGAGGTTGACGAGCGCGACGCCGGCAAAGCCCAGCGCACAGCCAAGCACCTTGGCCGTATCGAGCTTCTCGGTGTGAAATGCCAGGGCGGCAAAGAGGATTGCGAGGAAGTTGGCGCTGGCCTCGATGATGGAGCTCGACATGGCGCTGGCGCGCGAGAGGCCCAGATAGAAAAAGAAGTACTGCCCGATAGTCTGGAAGAGCGACAAGACAAAGATGGGCTTGATGTCGCGAGCCTGCGGAATGAGGGGGCGGCGTTGGGCCGCACTCATCCCAACGACAACCAGGGCGCCGGCAAGGGTGAAGCGCAAGCCCGCAAAGAGCAGCTGCGAGGCGTTATCGTGCGCGGGGATGCCAAAGAGCGCATAGCCGATTTTGATGCAGGGGAAAGCCGACCCCCAGAGCGCGCAACAAACAAGGCAGCCCAGGATGAGTCCGGGTAGGGTGGCGAGATACGGCTTGCGGCTTTCCATGATGTCCTTCCTGCATGCGCGAAGCAAAAAAGAACCCGCCACCGGATGTGTCGGTGGCGGGTGTTGTTACCCGAGGGGGATTGTACCCGATGGGAAAGGTTTAAGCGAAGTAGGCCACGCCGCTCTCAAAGATCGGCATGAACTTATCGCCGGGGACATGCTCGGGCACGTTGCGGTACAGGTTGTCGCCGCGACGCTCGGCATGGCCCATCTTGCCCAGGACGCGGCCGTCGGGGCTCGTGATGCCCTCGATGGCGAGTGCGGAGCCGTTGGGGTTGACGGAGAGATCCATGCTGGGCTTGCCGTTCTCGCCCACGTACTGCGTGGCGACCTGGCCGTTGGCGATCAGCTGGGCGAGCACTTCGTCATTGGCGACAAAGCGGCCCTCGCCGTGGCTGATGGCGACGGTGTAGGGGTCGTCCAGGCTGCACTGCGACAGCCACGGGGACAAGTTGGACGAGATGCGGGTGCGCACCAGACGGCTCTGGTGGCGACCGATGGTGTTGAACGTCAACGTGGGCGCATCGGGCGTGGCGTCGACGATGTCGCCGTAGGGCACCAGACCGAGCTTGATCAGGGCCTGGAAGCCGTTGCAGATGCCCAGCATCAGGCCATCGCGGTCCTTGAGCAGGTCGCGGACTGCCTCGGTGACCTCGGGAGCGCGGAAGAACGCCGTGATGAACTTGGCAGAGCCGTCGGGCTCGTCGCCGCCCGAGAAGCCGCCGGGGATCATGACGATCTGGCTTGCACGGATGCGGCGGGCAAGCTCGTGGGTGCTCTCGGCGACGGCCTCGGGCGTGAGGTTGTTGATCACGAAGGTGTCGGCCTCGGCACCGGCGGCACGGAAGGCGCGGGCGCTGTCGTACTCGCAGTTGTTGCCGGGGAACACGGGGATGATCACGCGCGGGCGGGCGATCTTGGCGCCGCCGTACACGTGGATATCCTTGGCGCGGAAGTCGATGGTCTCGACCTCGGGGGTCTCGCCGGCGCTGCGGTAGGTGAAGACGCCCTCGATGCCGCTCTCCCAGGCCTCCTGGAGCTCGGAGAGCTCGATGACTTCGGAACCGGTGTCGATGACATAGCCCTCGACGGTGGTGCCCAGGGGCTCGACGACAACGCCGTCGGCGACCTCGGGCAGCTCGGCATCCTCGGCGAGCTCGACAATAAAGCTGCCGTAGAGCGGGGTGAAGAGGCTCTCCACGTCTACATCCTCGGCAAGCTCGATACCGATCTGGTTACCGACGCACATCTTAAAGAGGCTCTCGGCGCCGCAGCCGTAGCCGGGCGTGGAGATGGCCAGGGCGTTGCCGGTAGCAGTGAGCGCCTCGACGGCGTCAAACGCGGCGAGCAGCTGCTGAGCATCGGGGCGGTAGTCCTCGCCATAGGTGGCGGGGGCGATGCGGACGACGCGGTGCGTGAGGCCCTTGAACTCGGGCGAGACGGCGCGGGCGGCCTTGCCCACGGCGACGGCGAAGCTGATCAGGGTCGGCGGAACGTTGAGCTCGCCGGCCTCGTCCTCAAACGAACCGCTCATGGAGTCCTTGCCGCCGATGGCGCCGGCACCCAGGTCGACCTGGGCCATAAGGGCACCCAGGACGGCAGCCATGGGCTTGCCCCAGCGCTCGGCCTCGGTGCGCAGGCGCTCGAAGTACTCCTGGAAGGAGAGGTAGGTGCGCTTGTGCTCAAAGCCGGCGGCAACGAGCTTGGCGATGGACTCGACCACGGACAGGTAGGCGCCCGCAAACTGGTCGGCCTCCATCAGATAGGGGTTGAAGCCCCATGCCATGGCGCTCGCCGTGGTGGTCTCGCCGTCCACGGGGAACTTGGCGACCATGGCCGAGCTCGGGGTGAGCTGCGTCTTGCCGCCAAAGGGCATGAGCACGGTCGCGGCGCCGATGGTGGAGTCGAAGCGCTCGGAAAGGCCCTTGTTGGAGGCGACGTTGAGGTCGGTGACGAGCGAGGTCATGCGCTCGGCGAGCGTGGTACCGGCCCAGCTGGGCTGCCACACACTGCGGGCGCAGACGTGGGCGACCTGGTGCTTGGGCGCACCGTTGGAGTTGAGGAACTCGCGGGACAGATCGACGATGGCGACGCCGTTCCAGGCCATGCGCATGCGCGGCTCGGCGGTAACCTCGGCGATAACGGTCGCCTCCAGGTTCTCCTCGGCGGCGTAGCCCATGAACTCCTCGACGTCACCGTCGGCGACGGCGCAGGCCATGCGCTCCTGGGATTCAGAGATGGCGAGCTCGGTGCCGTCAAGACCGTCGTACTTCTTGGTCACGGTATCAAGGTCGACATACAGGCCGTCGGCAAGCTCGCCTACGGCGACCGAGACACCGCCGGCGCCAAAGTCGTTGCAGCGCTTGATCAGACGGCAGGCATCGCCGCGGCGGAACAGGCGCTGCAGCTTGCGCTCGACCGGGGCGTTGCCCTTCTGGACCTCGGCGCCCGATGTCTCGATGGACTCGGTGTTCTGGGTCTTGGAGGAGCCGGTGGCACCGCCGATGCCGTCACGGCCGGTGCGGCCGCCCAACAGGATGATCTTGTCGGTGGGGGCGGGGCACTCGCGACGCACGTGGTTTGCCGGGGTGGCGCCCACGACGGCGCCGACCTCCATGCGCTTGGCGACGTAGCCGGGGTGATAGAGTTCGTTGACCTGACCGGTGGCAAGGCCGATTTGGTTGCCGTAGCTGGAGTAGCCGGCGGCAGCAGTGGTCACGAGCTTACGCTGCGGCAGCTTGCCCTCGAGCGTCTCGGACACGGGGGTGACGGTGGGGTCGCCGGCGCCGGTGACACGCATGGCCTGGTACACGTAGCTGCGGCCCGACAGCGGGTCGCGGATGGCACCGCCCACGCAGGTGGCGGCACCACCGAAGGGCTCGATCTCGGTCGGGTGGTTGTGGGTCTCGTTCTTAAAGAGGAACAGCCAGTCCTGGTCCTCGCCGTCAACATCGACCTTCACCTTGACGGTGCAGGCGTTAATCTCCTCGGACTCGTCGACATCGGTCATGACGCCGGTCTTCTTGAGGTACTTGGCGCCGATGGTGCCCATGTCCATGAGGCAGACGGGCTTGGTGTCGCGACCGAGTTCGTGGCGCATCTCCATGTAGCGGTCGAAGGCCTGCTGCACCACGGCGTCGTCGATCGTCACATCGTCCAGGACGGTGCCGAAGGTGGTGTGGCGGCAGTGATCGGACCAGTAGGTGTCGATCACGCGGATCTCGGTGATGGTGGGGTCGCGATCCTCATCGCGGAAGTACTGCTGGCAGAAGGCGATGTCCGCCTCGTCCATGGCAAGGCCGCGCTCGGAAATAAAGGCGGCAAGGCCGGCTTCGTCGAGCTCGCGGAAACCGTCGAGCACCTCGACGGGCTGGGGCTCGGGGGTCTCCATGTACAGCGTCTCGGGCAGGTCGAGCGAGGCGATGCGCGCCTCGACGGGGTTCACCACGTAGTGCTTGATGGCATCAATGGCGGCCTCGTCCAGAGCGCCCGAGATCATATAGACCTTGGCGGAGCGCACGGCGGGGCGCTCGCCCTGGCTGATGAGCTGCACGCACTCGCTGGCGGAGTCGGCGCGCTGGTCAAACTGGCCAGGCAGGAATTCGACGGCAAAGACGGCGCCATCGCTTGCGGGGAGCTCGTCGTAGGTCACATCGACCTGGGGCTCGCTAAAGACGGTCGGCACGCAGGACCGGAAAAGCTCCTTGTCGATGCCCTCGACGTCGTAGCGGTTGATAATCCTCAGGGCCTCGATGCCCTTGATGCCGAGAATTTCGGTCAGCTCGCCCTTGAGCTGCTGAGCCTCGACGTCGAACCCGGGTTTCTTCTCCACGTAGATACGAGAGACCATTGGTTCCTGCCTTCCTGATCGGTTGGGCGTACGGTACGGTATGCGGCAGCGGTCGGTTTGCGGGGTCTGCCCTGCGGTCGCCTTGAGCCACATGTTTGTAAACCTCACTATGATACGACAGCTCGCGGCGCGTTGAGGACGGCGAGGGTGCTACAGTGAAGCGCAAACAAGAGAAAGGCATCACATGGCATTCGTTTCGCTCGCCATCATCGCACTCGTGGCCTTTGCGAGTCCTTTTATTCGCCTCGGCGATTCCCGGAAAAATCCCCGGTTACCCGAGACGGTCATTTTTTGCTCGTGCTCGGCGCGGTACTGGGACCCCATATGCTCGGCGTCATCCATGTAGATGCTGAGGTCTCGCTTGTGTCCGAGCTGGGCCTGGCCATTTTTGTTCCTGCTTGCCGGCT